>LFRM01394632.1_pt1 | contig 60389 bp, 54 predicted proteins | sample 618341 | NCBI WGS metagenome assembly LFRM01 (sample SAMN03654438, study PRJNA283298) | anaerobic digester metagenome | isolation source: pool of bioreactors CSTR01a, CSTR02a, and CSTR03a thermophilic anaerobic... | place: Denmark: Kgs. Lyngby | collected 2014-05-21 | reverse complement strand
TGAGCTGGTAGAACATTATTTCTCTGAAAATGCTGTTTAGTATGGTATCGCAAATAATTATTTAATCAAGGATCGCTCCGCTTTCCTCCTTGACAAAATAATTATTTGCAATTAAGGGCAGTTACAGCATTGTTCAGAGAAAATTTTTCAGAGGTTGTGTCACATATGTTTGACTTCTCTAGATCCGAAAAATGAAATTTTTTATTCTCCAACTTGCAAAAAACAAAAAAATATATTATTATGTTGTAGAATTGGATTTAAAGAGAAAAACTAATACCAGTTACATATACGGAGGAATAAATCATGAAGCTATACGAAGGTTTTACACCGGCGCAGCTTATTGAACGAAAAAATGCTCTTGAATTGAAATTTGAAGGCTACAAGAACAAAAACTTCAACCTTGACATGTCAAGAGGGAAACCATGTGTTGAGCAGCTGAATCTTTCCAATGACATTTACCGGCAGGCACTGAACTTTGATTTCATTTCCGAGAATGGAGTGGATTGCAGGAACTACGGTATTGTTGACGGTCTTCCCGAAATGAAGAGGATATTTGCGCAGATACTGGATGTGACCGAAGATGAGGTTATTTTAGGCGACAGTTCAAGTCTCAGCCTTATGTACGGTGTCATTGAAAAGGCATTCAACCACGGCCTTTTAAACTCTGTTCCGTGGAGTAAATTTGACAGGGTTAAGTTTTTATGCCCAAGCCCGGGATATGACCGCCATTTTGCAATTTGTGAACTTTTCGGAATAGAAATGATAACCGTTCCGATGAAGGATGACGGCCCTGATATGGACATGATAGAAAAACTGGCTGCAGAGGATGAGGAAATAAAGGGCATCTGGTGTACTCCAATATACAGCAACCCTACCGGAATAACCTATTCTGACGAAGTGGTTAAGAGGTTTGCAAATATGAAAACAAAGGCAAAGGACTTCACAATATTCTGGGATGCGGCCTATATTGTTCACCATCTTTATGAAGAAGGGGACAGACTCCTGAATATACTCAGTGAATGCAAGAAAGCAGGTAATCCCGACAGGGTTTTCATTTTTGCGTCTACGGCAAAAATTTCTTTTCCCGGTGCCGGTGTTGCAGCAATGGCATGCAGCGTTGAAAATGCAAAATATATGAAGAAACTGATATCAATCCAGACAATAGGTCCAAACAAGATTAATCACCTGCTCCATGCCCGGTTTTTCAAAGATATCAACGGAGTCATGGCACATATGAAAAAACATGCTGAAATACTGAGGCCTAAATTTGAGATGGTTCTGAACGTTTTGGAAAAGAACCTGGGCGGTCTGAATATAGCTGAATGGACCAGGCCCAGGGGCGGATATTTCATAAGCCTGAATGTCCCTGAAGGATGTGCCGGGGAAGTTGTTGCGAAAGCGCAGGAGGCAGGTGTTAAATTTACCTCAGCAGGAGCCACTTACCCTTACGGAAGGGATCCCCGGGACAGGAACATACGCATTGCTCCCACTTTTCCTCCTATTAATGAGCTGGAACAGGCGATTGAAGTATTGTGTACATGTATCGAACTTGTTGCAATAAACAAGGTGCTTAAATCAGAAGCATAACCCCCGCACTTTCAAAAGGAAAACAGGATTAAGCGGCTTTGGGTTTTCAGGGCAGGAACCGATGCAATTTTTCCGATTCCTGTCTTTTCTGCGCTTTTTTCAGCGAAAGTATACCGACAAAATATTGTTAACATATGGATTTTTGGAAAGAATAATTATATAATAATTGTTGCAAATAATTTATTTGAGATTATGTAAGGATAACCTGATGTCTTTACATCTCTTCCTGACTACTTTTTTCGGAGGATGGTACTTTGCAGGACATTTATCAGAGTCCCTTGGGTACAAGATATGCAAGCAGCGAAATGCAGGCTCTTTTTTCCCCCGACATGAAGTTCAGAACATGGCGCTTCCTTTGGGTTATCCTTGCAGAAGCTGAAAAAGAATTGGGGCTTCCGATAAGCCAGGAACAGATTGACGAATTAAAACAGTTTCAGAATGATATAAATTATGAATATGCACATATGGTTGAAAAAGAGGTAAGGCATGATGTTATGGCCCATGTTCACGCCTACGGCGCCCAGTGCCCGAAAGCAAAGGGGATTATACACCTTGGCGCCACTTCATGCTTCGTTACCGATAACGCTGATATTATAATTTTCTCCAAGGCTTTGAACCTTGTTAAGACAAAGGTTTTAAATATTATTAAAAAACTCTCTTCCTTTGCGTATAAGTATAAGGATCTGCCAACACTCGGCTATACTCATTTACAGCCAGCACAGCTTGTTACCGTGGGGAAAAGGGCATGCCTCTGGATACAGGATCTGCTGTTTGATCTTGAGGAACTGAGCTTTGTTTCAGAGCATCTATACATTCTCGGCAATAAAGGAACAACGGGAACCCAGGCAAGTTTCCTGAAACTGTTCGACGGCGATCATGAAAAAGTGAAACAGCTTGAAAAACTGGTTGCTGAAAAAGCCGGGTTCAGAAGGGTTATTCCCGTTTCGGGCCAGACATATACAAGAAAACAGGATTCAAGAATTCTGAACTTACTGAGCAGTATTGCCCAGAGCGCATACAAATTCAGCAATGATTTAAGGCTTCTGCAGCATATGAAAGAGATTGAAGAACCCTTTGAAAAGAATCAGGTAGGTTCTTCTGCCATGGCTTACAAGAGAAATCCCGTGAGATGTGAAAGAATTTCATCCCTTGCACGGTATGTAATTGTAAATGCATTAAACGCCCCGGTTACCGCTTCCACCCAGTGGCTCGAGAGATCCCTTGATGATTCGGCCAACAGGAGGATAAGCATACCCGAGGCTTTTCTTGCGGTTGATGCAATTTTGAACATTTATATAAATGTGGCAGACGGCCTGGTGGTTTACCCGAAAATGATAGAAAAAAGAGTTGCGGATGAGCTTCCGTTCATGGCCACCGAGAATATCCTCATGGAAGCGGTAAAAAGAGGAGGAGACAGGCAGGTACTTCACGAGAGAATCCGCTTGCATTCAATGGCTGCTGCCGACAGGGTAAAGAATAAAGGTTTGAGTAACGATCTTATAGAAAGGATTTCTCTGGACAGCGCTTTCGGCATGGATAAAGGTGAACTGAATGAAATTCTTAACCCGGGGCTTTATACGGGAAGAAGCGCCGAACAGGTTGAGGAATTCCTGAGAGATTATGTGGAACCGGTATTGGCTGCGAATCCTGTTAATGATATTCAGGTTGATTTGAATGTTTAGTTTTTGCAGATGTTTATTATTATGGGACTAAAGTACTATTTTATCGCGCTGTTTTTTTGCTTATAATACTTGATTTTTTTATTCAAAACGGTTAAGATGTAAGAACATAATAACATTATTACAGCCACATAATTCCTTTAAATGATTTATTAGAAGGCTGGCAGCAAATTCTGTTCGGTATTAATAGTCATGGCTGTGTTGGAGTTGCAGGGAAATTTCTTTATATGCCTGGCAACAGGCTTATATCTTAGATAAAAATAAAGGAACTGGGGGTATAAGGTGTGGCAAACATAAACAGATACAGTAATGTGCCATTGTATTGTCAGCTTAAAAACATTATCCTGGAAAAGATAGAAAAAGGTGAGTACAAGGAAGATACAAAAATCCCCTCCGAGCAGGATCTGTGCGAGCAATACAACATCAGCCGGCCTACAGTAAGGCAAGCCATTAATGAACTGACAAACAACGGGCATTTGTATAAGTTGAAGGGTAAAGGGACATTCGTATCAAAACGGAAATCCAGCATTAATATAAAAAACTATACCGGCTTTACGGATTCAATCCTTGACAGTCTTGAACCTGATAAAAAGGAAATTCTTTCAATAACCTCGGTAACTGCAAGGGATGTTGCCAAATTGACGGAAATATTCAGTCTTAAGAGCGACAATGCTCAGTTTACATGCATAACTTATCTGAATGTAAGCAACGGTGAAGTGTTTTCTGTAAACACCTCATATATTCCTGAAAGCCTTTTTCCGGACATAGGGGAGGATATCAGGAATAAAAAGCCTTCCTATGAAATTCTGAGGGGAAAATATCCCCTGGTTCCGTACACATCAAAAAGCACCCTTGAGGTTGACTTTTCAAACGCCGTAGATGCTCCTCAGCTGCAGGTCCAGCCCGGTCAGGCCCTGATAAAGGTATATAATGTCCTCTACTCAAAAAGCGGACAGGCGGTTGAGTACATAGAATCAAAATACAGGGCGGATAAGTGCAGGCTTATGTTTGAAAATCATAAATAGTGGAAGATATAGAAACAGGTATGGATATACCTGTTTTATTATGCGCATGGTTTCATGACGGAATTCCGGAACTGGCGGTATAAACAGAGGGTTGTATTTGTATTGCAGTATATGTTAAAATAATAACAAACAATTGAATAGACATCTGAGCTGTAATTGGTTCAATTACAGCAAGGATTTCTATATTACAAACCTGAATTCATGGAGAAATCCGTGAGGAGGGGAAGGTAATCAATCGCGCCCTTCGGTTCAGGAGGGTTTTTTTTATGGAGGTTTGATACTATGAAGAAAAGAGTTTTTATTCCAGTCGCATTAATGCTGCTTGTGTTATTCCTGTCGGCCTGCACAGCAGGCAATCTGACCGGGCAGGACAACGGTGTGAAAACCGAACAGATCAAAGTTGCAGCGCCGGCGGGTGCAACGGCTGTAAGCATCTCAAAGGCAATGAAGGACACAACTGAACTTAACGGAACAACAATACAATATGAAGTTGTTCCTACGACTGATTTGATTGTAGCCCGCATAACTTCAAAAGAAGCAGATTTTGCGGTAGTACCCGTAAACCTGGCCGCCCAGCTTTATCAGAAAAACGTGCCGTATAAACTGGCTTCTGTTATTACATGGGGCAACCTTTACATTGCTTCATCCGAAAACATAGAAGGATGGGAAGCACTTAAGGGTCAGGATGTATACCTTATGGGTAAAGGCCTGGTTCCCGATATAGTATTAAGAACGCTTCTAAAAGCAAACGGGCTTGATCCTGATGAGGATGTGAACCTGGTATATCTTTCGGGCGCAACTGAATTGGCACCGAACTTCCTTAACGGGAACGCAAAGATATCCATGCTGCCCGAGCCGGTTTTAACAACAGTAAAGGCAAAAAAGCCCGATACAAATGTATTCCTTGACCTGCAGGAAGAATGGAACAAGGCGTTCGGTTCATTGCAGGGGTATCCCCAGGCAGGTATACTTGTAAAGGAGGACCTTATAAATTCCGATCCCGGGCTGGTAAAAGACTACCTCAAGGTTCTGGCAGCTGGAATGGACTGGATAAATGAAAATCCCGCGGAAGCCGGTGCAATTGCTGAAGAACTTGAACTGGGACTTGCTGCCGATATTGTTGAAAAATCAATGCCGGGCAACAATATAAGGCATGAATATGCTGCTGATGTCAAAGAAGAACTTAACAGGCTTTTTGAAATAATGTACGATTTCAATCCCGATACTATAGGCGGAAAGATACCCGATGACGAGCTTTACTATGCGGCAGATTAAATAAAAAATTTTGCAAAAAGCAGGTAGTATACGTGAAAAAATGGCTCCAAACCTTACTTCTTATAATTTTTATAATTTCTTTTATTGCCTTATGGCATTTTCTGTCGCTGGGAAGGAAATCCATGATATTTCCTTCCCCTTATGAAGTGTTGGTTTCTTTGTATTCAATAATTGGCAGTTCCTATTTTCTGCCCACTGTTTTCAACACAATAAAAGCAGTATTGCTGAGTTTTGCCCTGGCCTTCCTGCCTGCGCTGCTCCTTGGAATAATAAGCAGGCTTGTTCCGTTCATATACAGGCTGATGGAATTTATAACAGGATTCATAAGATCCATTCCGACCGTTGCAATAATACTGACGGCACTTTTACTGCTGCCTTTATCATATACGCCGGTTATCATATGCTATTTTGTCGTGTTTCCTGTACTGTATACAAACATTTCCGAGGGACTTCGGAATGTAGATGTGAAACTTATCGAAATGGCCCGTGTTTACAGGTTCAGCAACGCAAAAATCATACGAAACATATATATTCCTTCGCTGAAATCCTATATTATTGCAGGTTCACGTTCTGCACTGGGACTGAATTTCAAGGTTATGGTCACTGCCGAGGTTTTCAACTTTGTAAACCACAGGACCATAGGAGCCCAGATGTATATGCACAAGATCGGGATTGATCTTGCGGGAATTTTTGCATGGGCACTGATTGTGGCAGCGGTTTCCATTATCTTTGACCTGCTTATAAAAATAATTTTCAGGGAGAAAACCCAAAATGATTAGGCTTTCGGACATTAATAAGAGTTTTAACGGCGAAGTTGTCCTGGAAAACATAAATATGGAGTTTGAAGAAAAATCAGTTACCGCTGTTTTAGGTCCGTCGGGCTGCGGGAAAACTACACTCCTTAAAACAGCGGCCGGTTTAATCAGCGCAGATTCGGGAAGTATTACAGGTGTAGACGGAAAGAGGCTGTCTTTTATTTTCCAGGAGCCAAGGCTCCTGCCGTGGAAAAGCGCATGGAAAAACCTTGAACTGGTTCTTCCCGACAGTATGGGCAAAGCGGAAAAAAAGGCGCTGTGTTTTGATATGCTTGAACTTGTGGGCCTTAAAGGGTATGAAGACCATCTGCCTTCCGAATTAAGCGGAGGAATGTGTCAGCGCCTTTCAATGGCAAGAGCTTTTATTATCCAAACCGATATCCTGTTAATGGATGAACCCTTTCAGTCCCTCGATCTGAAAAGGCAGGGGCAGATGATAAACCTGTTCAGGGATTTATGGATAAAGCAAAAACCCCTGGTAATCCTGGTTACCCACAATGTACAGGAAGCCCTTCTGCTTTCGGATAAGATATATATTCTTTCGGACAAACCCACAGTTATACTGAGGGAAATAAAAAATCCCGTGCCTTTCGAAGAGCGCAGTATCAGCAACAGGCAGTTATATGACCTTGAACATGAAATAATCAGTAAATATATAATCAGGGACTGATTTTTTGTTAACTTTCCCCTTGTACAGCCTGCAAAATTTCTGTATTATAGCTTATGTCATCATCAGGATACGGTGATGAACACTTTTATACTGCCGTTTACCGGTTTGATTCATCAATGATTTAAGAATAAACTTAAGGAAACTGCATGTTATTAGACACCGGTTTATCGTACGGTAAGTTTTGGCTGAATTTGAAAAAGGAAATGATAAATTATGCAACTTAAGGATTTTTATTATGATTTACCTAAGGAACTGATTGCTCAAAGCCCTCTGCAGAAAAGGGACATGTCAAGGCTGCTGCTGCTCGACAGGGCAACGGGAAAAACAACGCATCTGCATTTTTATGATATAAAAAACCTTTTAAATCCCGGAGACTGCCTCGTAATAAACAATACACGGGTTATCCCGGCCCGCCTTTTGGGCTTGAGGGAGGATACGGGCGGAAAAATCGAGTTTGTGCTTCTTAAGAAACATGATAAGGACGTATGGGAGGTCCTTTTAAAACCCGGGAAAAGGGCAAAGGTCGGGACAAGATTTGTATTCGGCGATAATCTGCTGAAGGCCGAAATATTGAAAATAATTGACGGCGGGAACCGCCTTGTCAGGTTTTATTACAGCGGTGTCTTTGAAGAAGTGCTCGACAGGGTCGGCATTGTTCCGCTGCCTCCGTATATAACCGAAAAACTTAACGACAGGGAGCGGTACCAGACGGTGTATTCGAAATACAATGGTTCTGCCGCCGCACCCACAGCCGGTCTTCACTTTACCGGGGAACTTATTGATGAACTGAAAAATAAAGGGGTAAAATTCGCTGAATTAACACTGCATGTAGGTATTGGGACGTTCAGACCCGTAAAAACCGAAACCATCGAGGAACACAAAATGCACTCGGAATATTTTAAAATCGGCAAGGAAGCCTGTGACATAATAAACGAAGCCAAAAAAGAAAACAGGAGGGTGATTGCTGTCGGTACAACAAGCTGCAGGGTGCTGGAATCGGTTGCTGCGGAGGATGGAACGGTTAAACCGGCCGAAGGCGAAACCGATATTTTTATATACCCGGGCTACAGGTTCAAGGCTATTGACGGGCTTATCACCAATTTTCACCTGCCCGAGTCGACGCTGTTAATGCTTGTCAGTGCCTTTGCAGGCAGGGAGAATATTCTTGCCGCGTATAAAGAGGCAATAGAAATGAAATACCGTTTTTTCAGCTTCGGGGATGCAATGTTTATTATATAAGACTAAACCGGGGGGAATAAAAATGATTAACCTTAAAATAAGGATTTGGGACGGGATTACGGCTGAAATGACCAACGGATTCGAACCGTATCTTGAAACATATATACTTTCTGGAGACAAAAAACGGGGAGCGGTTTTAATCTGTCCCGGCGGAGGATATGCTTACACTTCAGCAAGGGAAGCAGAGCCAATCGCGATGCAGTTTACGGCAAAAGGCTGCCATGCCTTTGTTCTTTATTACAGAACGGCACCAAACCGACATCCGAAACCCCTTCTTGACCTTTCAAGGGCTATGTGCATCCTGCGGCAAAACTCCGATAAATGGAACATAGACAGGAACAAAATAGCTGTATGCGGATTTTCTGCTGGTGCCCATCTTGCCGCAAGTCTCGGTGTTAATTTTGACAGGCCTTACCTTGAAACCGAAGGTATTAATATAGGTGAAAACAGGCCTGATGCAATGATTCTTGCCTATCCGGTCATCAGTATGAAGGAGTTCTTCCATAAAGGTTCAAGGGAAAACCTTTTGGGACCTGATGCTGATAAGTCGCTCATTGAAGAAATGTCGCCCGAGACCAGGGTTTCTGAAAAAACACCGCCGGCCTTTATCTGGCATACCGTTGAAGACAGGTCAGTGCCCGTAGAGAACAGCCTGATGTTTGCCTGGGCACTTCAGAAATACAAAATACCTTTTGAGCTGCATATTTATCCATACGGACCTCATGGCTTGGCATTAGCCAACAAGGAAACCGATAACGGGAACATCGGGGTATATCCGCATGTATCAGGCTGGATTGATTTATGTATCGAGTGGCTGGACGGACTTTTTTCCGGGAACGGGAAATTCTAATTAAATTTTAATGAAGGACTAAGGGCTTTTTCATAAATGTAATATAAAATGCTATCATAGAAATTGTCCGTATGGGAGGTTTAAATATGAGCAAAGGCAGAAACAGTAAATTTGGCCTGGGTATGACGCTGATTTTCATAGGTACTTTACTGATACTTAGTACTTTCAATATTATACCGAGTATCGGAAAACTCTTGTCGAAATTCTGGCCTATGATCCTGATATTTATTTCACTGTTATTCCATGCAGGTTATTACTCCAACAAAAAAGACGTTGGTCTCTTGGTACCGGGAGGTATTCTTTTGACACTGGGAGTTGTTTTCCAGACTTCCGAGCTGTGGAATATTTATAACGTAATGTGGCCTGGGATTATCCTGGCGCCTGCTGTAGGGCTTTTTGAACTGTATTATTTCGGAAACCGGGAAAGGGGACTTTTGATTCCTGTTGGAATACTGTCGGGTATATCATTGTTCTTCTTTACATTTACAATAGGCAAACTATCGGGCCTTTCAAAATTTATAATCCCTGTAGGCTTAATTATTGCCGGGCTGGTTATACTGATTAAGGACAGGCGGATAGGAAACGGCTCAAATGATTACTTTACCGACAACTGAAAACATCCGGCCTGCAGAAGCTGAAACATACTGTTTCTGATAATCATAAGCATTCTTGCGGCAGGCGGCTTCCAGGCAGGCGATTACATATGCATCTGCTGATAAAGAAGAAGGGTATAATCCAATGCCTTTCTTTTTTATTTACTTATCGAGCTTATCCGAATTTGGGCGTTGACCATATCGACAATCTGGGCTAATATAATACAGGCAAAGCATTTAAAACAAATTACCTGTAAAGGATGTATTCAATGGCGGCAGTAAAATATGAACTGATCCATAAATGCAGGCAGACCGGGGCGCGCCTTGGAAGGGTGCACACGCCCCATGGCAGTTTCGATACCCCTGCTTTTATGCCTGTAGGAACCCAGGCAACAGTTAAGGGTATGTCCCCCGACGAGTTAAAGGAATTGGGCGCAGGCATAATCCTCAGCAATACCTACCATTTGTATCTGCGCCCGGGCTATGAACTTGTAAGAAAAGCAGGGGGACTTCACAGCTTTATGAACTGGGACAGGCCTATACTGACAGACAGCGGCGGATTCCAGGTTTTCAGCCTTGCAGACCTGCGTGACATAAAGGAAGAAGGGGTTACTTTCAAGTCCCATATAGACGGTTCAAGGCATTTTATTTCCCCTGAAAAATCAATTGAAATCCAAAATGCGCTTGGTTCGGATATAATAATGGCATTTGACGAATGCGCTCCATATCCGTGCGATTATGACTATGCCAAAAAGTCGATGGAAATGACTACGCGCTGGGCCGAAAGATGTAAAAAAGCGCATAAATACCCTGAAAAACAGGCGCTTTTCGGGATTGTCCAGGGCAGCGTTTATGCCGATCTGCGCCAGGAAAGTGCAAAGCAACTGACAGAACTCGATTTCCCCGGTTATGCAATCGGAGGGTTAAGCGTTGGGGAGCCGGGGGAGGTAATGATGGATATACTTGAAAAAACAATTCCATTTCTTCCCGAAGATAAGCCCCGGTACCTGATGGGTGTTGGAAGCCCCGATTACCTGGTTGACGGAAGCATACGCGGCATTGACATGTTTGACTGCGTTCTTCCTACACGCATCGGCAGAAACGGTACCGTGTTTACAAGCAGCGGCAGAATAATTGTCAGGGATGCCAGGTACGCCGAAGACTTCTCCCCGATTGACCCCGAATGCGATTGTTACGCCTGCAGAAACTTCACCAGGGCTTATATCAGGCATCTTTTCAAAGCCGGCGAAGTGTTGGGGTTAAGGCTTGCAACATGGCATAACCTGCATTTCCTTCTGAAACTAATGGAAGATGTAAGAGAAGCAATCAGAAATGACAGGCTGGCTGATTTCAGGGATGAATTTTTCAGGAAGTTTGGTTACGATACAAAAACAGGAATGCAACGTATATGACAAACTGTTTATATAAACTATGCTTATCCGGGTCAATACGGCATACTTTCATATTTACGAAAGCAGATGGCACTCTTAACATATAAACCCGGGCAAACAGGGAAAACTAAAAGAAATAAATGGTTGAATTGGCTATGTTAATTGTGTATAATGTTTCTATGCTTACGGTACTAAGCATTTTATTTATTTTATACAAGAATATTTCATATCTGTTGAAAGGAGATATAACATGAACTGGTTGTTAACTGCATTTGCAGAAGGTGCTGCTGCGGGATCGGAAATACCTGAAGGAAGCGGTTTGTATCTTTTTCTGATACAGTTTGGGCCGTTGATCCTGATGTTTGCTCTGATGTACTTTATACTTATCAGACCGCAAAGAAAAAGGGAGAAGCAGACCCGTGACATGATTGACAATGCCATTGTCGGCGACAAGGTAATCACCATTGGCGGAATTTCAGGCAAAATTGTCAATATTAAAGACGATGAGTTTACTATTGAAAGCGGAAACGAAAGAACCAAGGTAACAGTTAAAAAATGGGCTGTAAAGGAAGTTGACAAACCTATCTCGGAGTAATGCGATAACCCCGGCCGATCAAGCAAGGTCGGGGTTTTATTGACGGAGGGATAAGTTTTGGTCGAGTATCTTACCGTCGGAAAAATAACAAACACCCACGGTGTTCGGGGAGAAATGAAAGTTATCCCGTCAACCTCGGATATAAGTCGTTTCGATTACCTGAAGATAGTATGGGTTGAAAAGGATGACAAGCTCACCGAATACTTTGTTGAGAAGGTACGATACCATAAAAACTTTGTATTGATTAAACTTCACGGTATTAACGACATGGACGGGGCTGCCGAGCTGAAAAACTGCTATCTGAAGGTTGACAGAAAAAATGCCCGCCCCCTTGGCGAGGACGAATATTTCATCGCAGATCTTGAAGGGTGCGAGGTTTATGAAAAAGATGTTCTTTTGGGCAGAATAACCAGCGTGCTGCAGACGGGCAGCAATGACGTATACGTTGTTAACGGCGATAAATACGGTGAAATACTTATACCGGCCCTTAAAAATGTTGTTTTGAACGTTGATATAGAAAACAGGAGGATCCAGGTTGAGCTCCCGGAAGGGCTGATAGAATCATGATATTTGACGTATTAACCCTTTTTCCTGAAAGCGTTGACTTATTTTTGTCCGAAAGCATCATCGGCAGAGCACGGGAGAAAGGGATCCTGACAATCAGAACCCACAACATCAGGGATTTTTCAAAGGATAAGCATAAAAAAACCGATGATTATCCGTACGGCGGCTGCAGCGGCATGGTTATGACGCCGCAGCCCGTGTATGACGCATGGAAACATGTAACAAAGGATCTTCCGTATAAACCGGTTACAATCTATATGAGCCCGCAGGGTAAAGTATTAACCCAGGACATTGCAAAAAGGCTTGCGGGAGAAAAGCACATCATAATTCTCTGCGGTCACTACGAAGGCGTGGATGAACGCGTTCTTGAAGAAATTGTTGATGAAGAGATCTCGATAGGCGACTATGTCCTGACAGGAGGAGAACTGCCTGCAATGGTGCTTATAGACTGTGTCAGCAGGCTGATTGAAGGCGTACTCCCATCCGAGGAAGCCTATTCCGATGAATCCCATTATGACGGACTCTTGGAGTATCCTCAATATACCAGGCCGCCTGTATTTCTGTCAAAGAAAGTGCCTGACATCCTGTTGTCAGGACATCATGCCAATATTCAGAAATGGCGTTTTGAACAGAAGCTGGAGCGTACCCGCCTGAAGAGACCTGATTTGTATGAAAAGTACCTGAAGAAGAATGAGAGCGGCAGTAATAACGTAGAATAAACAGTTTAACCGGAAAGGTGGTCCAATTGCCTGAAAAAAGAAAGAAAGAACCGCTGGCATACAGGATGATGCCGCGGACCCTTGATGAGTTTATCGGCCAGGAACATATTGTCGGGAAGGGCAAACTGCTTAACAGGATGATACAGGCTGACCGGATATCATCCATAATACTTTACGGCCCTCCGGGCACCGGAAAGACTTCACTTGCAAGAGTCATCGCCAACAGTACGAAATCCGTTTTCCGAAGGCTGAATGCTGTTACCGCAGGAGTAAAGGATATCAAGGATATTGTAGAAGAGACATCGAATGAATTCATTAATCCGTCGGGACGATGCGTGCTGTTCATTGACGAGATCCACAGGTTCAACAAAGCCCAGCAGGACGCACTGCTGCCTTATGTTGAAAACGGTCTCATCGTCCTTATAGGCGCTACAACCGAGAATCCCTTTTTTGAAGTAAACAAGGCACTTATATCACGCTCCACGGTATTCATGCTAAAACCGTTGACAGAAGAAAATATAAAAACCATAATACGGAATGCTTTAAGCGACACCGAGCGCGGTTACGGAAACCTTAAAATAAGGATAACCGATGACGCACTCGGACTGCTTGCCGCATTGTCGGGCGGTGACGCAAGAATTGCACTGAACGCCCTTGAACTGGCCGTCATGACTTCAGAAACAGACAGCAGCGGGCAGTATGTAATTGATACCGGCGTTGTCGAGGAATGCGTGCAGAAAAGGGCTGTGAAGTTTGACAAGTCAGCTGATGCCCATTATGACAATATCAGTGCCTTTATCAAGTCGATGCGGGGCAGTGATCCCGATGCTGCGCTGTTTTACCTTGGAAGAGCGCTTTATGCCGGCGAAACCCCGGAATTCCTTATAAGAAGAATTATCATCTGTGCGGCAGAGGATGTGGGTATGGCAAACCCGAATGCGCTTACGGCGGCGGTAGCTGCAGCACAGGCAATTGAACGCATCGGTATGCCCGAAGCAAGGATTATACTTGCGCATGCTGCAGTTATGGTAGCCACAAGCCCGAAATCAAATTCGTGCTATAAAGGTATAGAAAAGGTCCTTTCAGATATTGAAAGCAAATACACCGGCGAGGTTCCGATGCATCTCAGAAATGCCCCTGTGAAGGGTATGGCAGACCTTGGTTACGGAAAAGGATACCTGTACGCCCATGATTTCCCCGGGAATATTGTGGACCAGGAATACCTGCCCGAAGAAATGCGGGGCACGATATACTATGAGCCGACGAAAAACGGGTATGAGGCGAAAATACATGACTGGCTTTCATCCCGCAGGGAAGGCAGAAAGAAGCAGTGATTCAGTATAGCAGCGAGGTGAATCAGGGTTGAAAAAACGGATACTGGCATGGATTGCACTGATAATATTTATTGCGCTAATGGTGAACTTAATGTTTATACAGTACATGGTTACCGAATCGATATGTATCCTGATACTGTATTTACTGTTCTTTTTTTATTACAGCAGCAAGCAGAATACCGGGCGTGATAATTCACCGGCAAATACAGCGCCTGATGAGGACAGCAGCAAGACCGAGGAATAGTTATAATCCCCGTAATAAAAAAAGCCTGAAAAGGCTTTATTTTTTTGTAATAAATATTGGACTTGTTCAATATATTATAGAAGGATTGGGTGACCCGTTATAACTATTGAACAGAGGGGGATACGCCGTGGAAAGAGATTACAGGATCTATGAAGATATAGCCGAAAGAACCAACGGAGACATTTATATCGGTGTGGTCGGTCCTGTCAGGACAGGTAAATCAACCTTTATAAAAAGATTTATGGAGGGACTGGTAATTCCGAATATCCAAAATCCTTACGAACGAGAACGAGCTATTGACGAAACTCCTCAAAGCGGTTCGGGACGTACAATTATGACCACAGAGCCAAAATTTGTACCGAATGAAGCAGTGAAGGTTGTTATGGATGACAACGCTGTAATGAATGTAAGGCTTGTAGATTGTGTAGGATACCTTGTAAAAAGCGCATTGGGGCACATGGAAGGCGAAGTGCCGAGAATGGTTCACACGCCGTGGTTTGAAGATCCGATACCATTCGAGGAGGCTGCTGAAACAGGAACAAGGAAGGTAATACGCGAGCATTCAACCATTGTTGTTGCAATAACCAGTGACGGATCGTTCACAAATGTACCGAGGGAGGAATATGAAGAGGCCGAAGAAAGGGTTATAGCCGAACTGGAGAATAACAGGAAACCCTATATTATCATTCTGAACTCTGCATTTCCGGAACAGGCTGAAACCAGGCAGCTGGCCGAAAGTCTGTCTGAAAAGTACAACCGGCCGGTTATACCAATGGATTGCCTTAATATGACCATCAGGGATATTCACGACGCAATGCGCACAATCCTTTATGAATTCCCTGTCCGCGAAGTTTCCGTAGACATTCCTCGCTGGGTTACAAGGCTGGATCCGCAGCACTGGCTGAGAAATGATATTTTAAACGCCCTTCGAGAAGTTATGCCCGACAATGCAACAATAAGACAGATCAGCAGCAATATATGCTGCCTGAATAATTTTGATTTCGTCAAAAACGGCAGAATATCCGGGATGCAGCTGGGCAGCGGCCGGGTCAATGTGGAAATAAATATGGAGGACGGCCTGTTTTACCAGATTCTTAATGCCGAAACCGGTCTCAATATCCAGGGTGAGCATGAGCTGTTCAGCGTACTTAAAGAGCTTGCGGGAATCAGAAAGGAATACAAAAAAATCGAATATGCGTTGCATGAAGTCAAGGTTAAAGGCTATGGAGTGGTTGCGCCGCAGCTTGATGAACTTACCCTTGAACCCCCTGAAATTATACGACAGGGCAGCAGATTCGGAGTAAAACTCAGGGCAAGTGCACCTTCAATACATATGATACGCGCCGATATTGAAACAGAGATAGCCCCGCTGGTTGGTTCGGAAAAGCAGTCTGAAGAGCTTGTGAATTATCTTCTGAAGGAATTTGAAGGCCAGCCCGAGAAACTGTGGGATTCGAATATATTCGGCAAGTCCCTGTATGAGCTGATAACAGAGGGACTGCAGAACAAGCTCTACAAGATGCCGGAAGATGCGCAGATGAAACTCCAGGAAACACTGCAGAGAATAATCAACGAAGGCAGCGGGGGCTTAATCTGTATTATCCTGTAGTTTTCAGGGCTTAAGCCTTGATATATGTAACTCGCACTTCTTTTTACCCGGTTCTCTTCCGGGTCTTTTTTATTTTTGAATTGGTATTTATCTTGCGGTAGTGGTATAATATGAATGTTCAAAATTTACCAATGTTTTTTACATGAAAGGGGAATTAACGTGGGAGAAAAGGAAAAAAGCAAGGGACAGAAGCTGATGGATGAAATAGGTTACAAAACTTCAAATGCCTGGGAAAAAATTCCCGACAGGGATAAAATATTCAGCTACTGTGAAGATTATAAAGCCTTTCTTGATACCGGCAAAACCGAACGCGAATGCGTAAAGGAAATAATAGAGCGGGCCGAAAAACTTGGCTATAAGGATTTGGACGAAATCATTGACAAGAAGAGCACATTAAACGCCGGTGACAAGGTTTACCGGAACATCAGAAACAAAGCAATAATTTTGGCTGTGATGGGTAAAAAACCTCTTGAAAAAGGAACAAGGATGATTGGCGCACATATTGACGCGCCCAGGATTGATATAAAGCAGAATCCGCTGTACGAGAATACCGACATGGCTTTTTTCAAAACCCATTACTACGGCGGAATTAAGAAGTATCAATGGCTGGCCATCCCCCTGTCTCTTCACGGCGTTATAATCAAAAAGGACGGCGAAACCGTTGAAATTCGCGTCGGTGAAGACGAAAATGACCCGGTTTTCACAATAACCGATCTGCTGCCGCATCTTGCAAAGGACCAGATGGAGAAGAAACTCACCGAGGCAGTCAGCGCCGAGGCAATGAATGCCCTCGTAGGCTCAATGCCTTATGACGACAAGGAAGTAAAATCGAAGGTTAAACTTAATATCCTGAAGATTCTGAATGAAAAATACGGTATTACCGAGGAAGACTTCCTTACATCCGAGCTGGAGCTGGTTCCGGCATTCAAGGCTAAGGATGTAGGTTTTGACAGGAGCATGATTGGTGCATACGGCCAGGATGACAGGGTATGCGCCTATACTTCGTTTACTGCCCTTTTTGATGTTCAGAATCCCGAATACACATCAATATGCGTGCTCACCGACAAGGAGGAAATAGGCAGCGTGGGCAATACCGGAGCAGAATCCAGGTTACTGGAAGACTTCATGGCCGATCTTTGCTTCCTGAGTTCTGAAAATTATTCGGACATCCTGTTAAGGAGATGCCTTAATAATTCAATAATGCTGTCGGCAGACGTAAATGCTGCAGTTGACCCGAATTTTGAAGGTACCCATGACAAGTATAATGCGGCATACCTTGGCAAAGGCATTGCGATACTGAAATTCAGCGGTTCACGCGGAAAAGCCGGTGCATCCGACGCTCACGCCGAGCTCCTGGCAAAGATCAGGAAGGTTTTCAACGAGAATGACGTGGTATGGCATACAAGCGAACTTGGTGCTGTTGACAAAGGCGGCGGCGGCACAATAGCAATGTATATCGCAAACCTCGGAGTTGATGTTGTGGACTGCGGAGTACCTGTACTGAGCATGCACGCTCCCTTTGAAATAACCAGCAAGGCCGATGTTTATTCAGCATACAAGGGTTATAAGGCGTTTTATGAAAAACTTGACTAATGGTTTTAATAAAGCATAAAACAAGGCACAGGAGAACCCTTTACCGGGTTCTCTTTTTGATGTAAAGTGGAATTCAGCCCGAACTATTTTGTTAATATTGCCAGGTGTCGACATTAAGTGTATTATATAATTAGGAAAGACGTATACAGTGGATTAGGACAGATGGCGGGAAACCATATAAGAATAATTGTGCCTGAAGTGTCTGAAAGGAGATTGTATGAGTAAAAAACTTTGCTTAGTACTAGTGCTTGTAATTCTTTTTAATCTGCCTGTTCAGGTCTTCGCACAACAAAACTCATCATCAGAAGAAATCAAGGTATATGTTAATGACACCAGGCTCACCTTTGATGTTCCTCCATTTTTTATAAAAGGCTTTACAATGGTTCCAGTACGTGCAGCTTTTGAAGCACTTGGCGCAAAGGTTGAATGGGACAACTACACGAAAACTGCAACCATAACAAGGGGAGGAACAGAGGTTCGTGTTCAGCCGGGAAACCGGACAGCAATGGTAAATAATATACCCCATGTAATGGAAGTCCCTGCGGTTGGAATCGACGGCCGCGTCATGGTCCCTGTCCGTTTTATAAGCGAAGCAATAGGCGCCAGGGTAGATTGGGTAAACGAAACCAAAACCGTTTTTGTAAATGATATTACCGAACATAAGGAATCAGGCAATATTCAGAACGGAGGAAGGTTTGCAGCCGACAGCAGCCATTATTTTCATATACTTCCCGACGGTGTTCTGATCAGGGAAAACATTTTTTCAAAACAGAAGGAAAAAATCTCGGATAAAATAATAAGCAGCGTTCATATTGTTAATGACTGGATTTACTGCGTCGGAGAGGATAAAGGAACCGGAATGGTATTCCGGATGAGAAAGGACGGCTCCGAAAAAGAGATAGTTGTCAGCAAGCCCGTTATTTCCATGCAGATAATCAACGGATGGATTTATTACAGCGAATCAACCGATGATTCAGTTCTTTACAGGACAAAAACCGACGGCACAGAAACATACAAAGTGGTTGAAAATGGTGATTTCTCAGGTAAAAACTGGCTTGTTCTCAACGGCTGGATTTATTATATCAATACAAAGGATCAAACCGTATCCAGCGTGAGAATAGACGGTTCAAACAGGAAAAACTTAACGGGCAGAATCAGGGATTTATCTTCAAATGAGAAAATCGTCGGCCTGGAACTCATTGACAGGGATTATTTATATATTTCAGTCCATAAGGATATTACAGATGCCAACGGAAAGAAAATTGCACCGGGGTTGTACCGCGTTCCTGCAGCCGGAGGGGAATTTTACCGGATTACCGATAAAGCCCCGATATCGGTCAATACAAATGGTGAATGGCTTTACCTTGCCGTGGAAAACTTTGAAAACAGCTACAGGTTAATCAGATGCAAAAAGGATGGTTCCGAGGTTTTTACGATAAACGAGTATAAGAAGGACGATATTCCCGGAAGTATTTATGTACATGGCGGATTGGTTTTTTATACGGTTGTAAGGGGGAGGGAAACACCGGAAGAACTGCTGTTCTGCATGGATTCTTACGGCGGAAACATACAGCAGTATACATGGATATACGGAAAGGATTATTATGCTGTAAAGAGTTTGCTTACAGATGTTTATACAACCTACAGGGGGCTTAACAGTTTCCAGACAGTCCAGACATCTTCGGTTGAAAATAGCAACGGCAAAAGCAGCATTATGCATGAAAGCACACTGAACCGGGGAAGATCGTTACTCTACAGGAAAACCGCAATTGATGGGCAATCATATATTGAAACCTGGCTTGACCATGAAAATCTGTATACCAAAAAAAACAGCGAAACGCAATGGGATATTGCCAGGGTAAGCAAACAGGAAGCGGCTGATATGCTGAAAACCATATTTGACTATATTCAGCCCACAAATGAACTGTGCAATAACCTGACCATTGATGAAACCGAAGACAGTTATACCTTAAAAGGCGAAGGTACATTTCCCGAGTTTATCGGCAATGTTGCGAAATACCTTGATTTGGATGAAAATATTGAAATTGACCGGGTTGAGCTTAATATCAGGATAAACAGGAGAAGAAAATACATTGAAGAGATGAATCTTACTGCCAGGTGTAGCTCAAATACGGGAGAAAATGATGAAATAAAGCAGTTTACCAATAGTTACAGGTTTATAAACAGCCAGTTTAATGCTGCTTACCTGAAACTTCCGAATTCGGTAAGCCAGACGCTTATTGCAAAGGAAAAGGCCGACAGAAACACCGAAAGCGGTATATCAAGGTTTGTTGAAGGCAAATATGAAGAGGCAATCAGGTTTTTTGACACAGCTATCGCTCTCTACAACAAATCGCCCAATGCGTACCTGTACAAGGGAAAATCGCTTTACAACCTGAAAAAATACGAGGAAGCAATTCTTGTTTTCAACCGGTATCATGAAATTAATCAACAGGATACAGAAGTATTTGCCTTAATTGGACTGTGTTACTTCAACATGGGTGATTTGCTTAAGGCAGAAGAAATGGGAAAAGAAACATTAAAGCATAGGCAAAGCATTAATGCCTATAACCTGCTTGGCAGTATCGCCCATGCAAAGGAAGAATACAAAGCGGCGGAAGAATATTTCAATATGGCTGTCCTTCTTGACGGTAATAACTATACGTCCCGGATGAACCAGGTATCAACGCTATATAGCATGGGTAACTACTCAAAATGTATCAGGGCAATAGATGAAGCCCTGAAATATTTCCCGAGAGACAGAGATTTATTGTATATCAAAGCCCAGTGCTTGTCTCTCCGGGGCAGGCATGAGCAGGCGATAGAAGTTTATGAAAGCATACTCGCCGGAAATCCGTCCAATGATTTTGTAACGATGACCCATATAGCAAAGGAATACGAAATACTGCAGAATTACCAAAAGGCGAAAGAGTATGCCGACAGGGCCGAGGCAGTTTACCCGGATTACAGCCTGCTGAAGTATCTTCTTGACAGCCTGGATTATAACTTGTCTGCAACCGCGGGCCGGAAACTTGTGGATTTCATCACCGAAAACTACTTGTACTATAAGGAAAACGAGGAAACCGACAGGAATTTTGAATCAATAATTGAAAAAGGCAGCGATTATACTCTCGAAGATGTACGTAAACTGGCGGATGCAATAAACAGCAACGTTGAAGATTCAGTAATCCTGTTGTCTGGTTACGAGTATGAGCAGTTTTTTAACTCCGAAAACGGCAGTTCAATTATTACAAGGCAGGATGAGAACCATGTTTACGTTACTGTCAAAAATCTTTATCCGGGAACGGGAGTTCAGTTTGCGGAGTTTATCCAGAGCATTGAAAATCCCGGGAATAAAGTGCTTATAATTGATCTCAGGAACACAGGCCGCGGGCTTTCCGAGGAGGCGGCCATAATACTGGATGCACTGCTTTCAGAATGCACTCCGGGCTATATAATTGATCGGGACGGTTATGTCAGAACCTATACGTCAGGGAAATGGCATACTTCATTCCATAAGATCGGAATTCTTGTAAACGGGAATACTGCCGGCAGTGCGGAATTTTTAGCCCTTGGTCTGAAAACCTTTGCCGAAAATGTTACAATTATTGGAAGCGAGACGGCAGGGAGGGGAGTGGGGCAGGTTATTTATAATGATCGCTCAAAGCACTTTGCAGTATTACTTGTAAATCATTACTGGAATGTTTTAAAGGACAATATTGAAGGAAAAGGCATAGAAGCAGATATAAAGGTTGACGGAAGCGATCAGGAATATACAAAGGCCGTAAGTGAATTCATTAGCAGATAATTTATTTCTTTTTTGCGCTGAAACCGGCCAGGGGATTGCTTTCAACGGCATTCTTCAGATGATGCTCATCCAGGTGGGTATATATCTCTGTCGTGGAAATGCTTTCATGTCCCAGCAGTTCCTGCAGAGCCCGTATATCCACATGACCGTACCTGTACATAAGAGTGGCTGCCGTATGTCTCAGTTTATGTGTTGAATAACGCTTTGGATCAAGACCGGCGGACTTGATGTATTTCTTTACGATATGCTGAACTGTAGCCTTGCTGATACGCTGTTTGCGCTCACTTAAAAACAGGGCGTCCTTGTCCTTTACGCCTTCAACAGGGCGCACTTTCATATAATCATTGATTGCCTCAATACAGGCAGAATTCAACGGGATAATCCTTTCCTTGTTTCCCTTGCCGATAACCCTTAAAGTATTGTTCTTAATGCTGTTAAGATTTATTCCAACCAGCTCCGACAAACGGATGCCGCAGTTCAGAAACAGAGTAAGAATGGCATAGTCGCGGGCGCTGTATCTGCCGTCAACAGAAGACAGGAGTTTCTTGCTTTCATCTATGTTCAAATACCGCGGCAAACGCTTGATTATTTTCGGAGATTCAAGCTCGGTTGCAGGATTTGCATCCAATACCCTGGCCTTGTTTGCAAGATATTTGAAAAAGGACTTAAGGCTTGCCACTTTTCTGGCCCTTGCATATGCGGAATTCGAGCGGTTGTTGCTTACAAAGGACATATACGAATACAAATCACTTAATGTTATGGTTTTCAGGAAATTTGCATCAACATCGGATATGTCTATGGAATCAAACTCTGCCGATTTGGGAACCAGTTTTTTATGAAGTTTAATAAAACGCAGGAAAACACGCAAATCGTAGAAATAAACCTGTATTGTATTAACAGATTTTCCCCTGATGGTGTACAGGTAGTTCAAAAAATCCTTAAGCAATACCGGTGCCTCTTCAAAACCGTTTATCATATGTAAAACCTCATTGATAATTATTTAATTCGCTGTTGCCATTGAATTTTTTGCTGTTGACAATACTGCTGTTTTTATTGAAAACAATATACATAATTTAATGATAACGGATTTAAACACCAAAATCAAGCCACAGGGAAGAGGGTGAAGGTTTACGGATGGCTGCCATAACGATACATGCCCGGTAATACAGAAAAGAATGAAAATATTTACATAACACTATTGACAAATTTTGCTATAAATTATAATATTTATACATCAGGTAAGATTAGAGAGGTTAACATTTCCATGCCTGAAGAAAAAAGCCGCGAATAATTCCGCTAAAAATGTATTTTTAATTTCGCTCATGGCATCGGCCGGGATAGAAGCAACCCAGTTAATTGTTATGGTATTTACATTCGCCACAAACAGGTGCTTTGATATAAACGACATTATTGCAAACACTTTGGGCGGCTTGACAGGTTTTATGATATATAAAAACTGTAAACAACAGTATTTCAATAAATAAATATTCTGCTGATTGCCCGAACTTCCCCTTCCATATTCAACGAAATTTTTATTTCGTTGAATGTTCTGTTTTGGTTTTTACCTTTTATTAAGCATATCCCCTGACTGGTTTTGCCGGAACAGCAATAAAAATTAAACAGGACTTATGCATGAACCTTGGTAATTATTATGCTGCTGACATTTATTAAGAAATAAGCTTTGATATAATATCATTATTACAAAAACTTTTATCTGTTATCAGCAACAAACCATTTCCCTGTGAATTGGTTCATAACGTACGTCCTGCTGAAACCTGCTCAAATATATAAACATATAAGCAAATCGATCTTAAATGATCCCGTCAAACCGTTTGATAAAGCACCTTCTTCTCCTGTGAGGACGAGTATCGAAAAAGCGCCATAAAGACTGAACAGCATAGTTGTTCTCAAGCATTGGCGATGCAATTGCTTTCTTAATGCCGTTTTTATGCGCATTTTTAAGGCTGTGGCTCAGCATCGCTGCCGGTATGCCGGTCAGTTTATATTCGGGTTTTACCGCAACAAGCAGTAAATCAAGGGTATCGTTATCCTTTATAGCCTTAATTACATCAATAAAACCAAATGGAAGAATCCTTCCGTTATGCTTTTTAACCGCTTTGGACAATGACGGCACTGAAATTCCGAAACCAACAAGGTTATCGTCCTTATCTACTATAAAACAGATATAATCAGGGTTTATAAAGGAAAAATACTGGTCAACATATACCTTTACCTGTTTTTCTGTTAACGGAACAACGCCGTAAAGTTCTTCGTATGCGATGTTAATAATGTCAAAAACCTGTTTTGCGTAAGGCAGCGCCTGTTTATTATGATCAAGTTTCACCATGTGAAGGTCATATTTTTCAAGGGCTCTTTCCGCAATTTTATTAAGCTTTTCTATTTCGTCCTTCTCGGGTACAAGAATCTCGTATTCAAGCCAGTCAACATCCTTCTCATATCCCAGTTGTTCCAAATGCTTCCTGTAGTATGGATGATGATAGTTTGTAACAATGGTACCCATTTCTTCAAAGCCGTCAATCAGCAGGCCCTGGTGATCCAGGTCGCAGAAACCCAAAGGACCGTGAACGGCATTCATTCCGTTTTCCCTGGCGTACTCTTCCACAGTGTCAAACAGTGCCTTGGAAACCTCGGGATCATCTACGAAATCAACCCATCCGAAACGGGTGTATTTATTCCCCCACTTTTTAACATACGAATGATTCTGGATTCCGGCTATTCTTCCGACAAGTTCCCCGTCTTTATAGGCGAGCCAGTATTTGGCTTCGCAGTATTCAAAAGCAGGATTCTTCTTTTTGTCCAGGGTATTGAATTCATCCCTGATAAGAGGCGGTACCCAATACGGATTGTCCTGGAATATTTTAAACGGGAAAAGAATAAAATCCTTAAGCTGTTTCCGTGTTTTAACCTCAACAATTTCTACCATTTTGTACCCCTCCCAATACAAAAAATAGCCTTATACAATAAGCTATGCTGAAATCCAAAATATTTAACCGAACAAGGTCTATTATATCACATAAACCCGATAATAAAAAACATATTTATAAATATTTAACGAATATGAGATATGAAGCGAAACCCCGGTTAACCCTCAGGGTTTGAACTGTGAAATACCGTATCAATCAGCCTTGCCTGGACAATCAACCTATGTGTCGCCGTATACAAGGGATGGCATGTAATAAGTGTAAGGATGCTTTCAGTTTCACTTTTTTTCAGAACTGATACGTCATCAGGTTCCACTACCAGGATATTGAATACTTCGTAGGCATAATCGGCGTCAAGGGTGGAAATAACTACTATGTCCCCCTCCTCCACCTCATCGAGCCTGTTGAAATTACGCCCGTAAGTATGGCTTCTATGCGCTGATATAGCAGTATTCCCTATTTTGCCGATATCCGTTGTACCCTTAAGCTTTCCTGCGCCGATTTTCAGTATTTCGGGCGTGGCGCCATCCATAACGGGTAAATTGACATTTATTTTATCTATTTTAATAATGCCCAGTGTAACGAACCTGTTTGATTTGCCTGTGCCGGCTTCATTTTCATTGTTTTCCGTGTTTTCATATTCAGCTTCATTTAAACCCGAAAAGGATTCATCAAGGTTAAGGTATGCATTTACGGCATCCCCAGATACTTCACAGGCATCATCATTATCATGCATTCTCTCTTCAAATACCCTTCTCTCCTCTTCCCATTCTTTCAGAATCCTGTTTTGCATATACTCTGTATAGATATCCTTTACAACAGGATATGCCGCAATTATAATACCTGCGGCAATCAGCAGAACTGATTTGAGTTTCATTTGGATCTCCCTTGAAAAAACAATGATATTGTTTATTAAGCCGGAGGTAATCCTCCGGCTTATTACATCACTGTTTATGCTTCCTTCGGTTCAGCATTATACCGGCAAAAATTGAAACAGCCCCTAAACCGTAATATATTATCGGAGGCATTTCTCCTGTTTTCGGAAGCCCTTTTGGTATTTCTTCTTCTTTTATAATTATTATTTCTGTTTCACCCTCACCGGGTTTATCTAATGTTTCAGGTCCACCAGGCGGTCCCTCCGGAATCTCTTCATCTTCTATTTCTATTATTTCAGGTATTCCGGAAGGTGTATCAGAATCCTGTTTTGGGGGGGCTGCAGGATCTGTCGGACCTGCAGAAGGTGGTTGTGGTTGGATGGTTGTTCTGGGGCTGTCCGTAGGCCTTGATAAAGGCCTTGTAGGATCAGGTTCGCTGTCTTTCCTCTCATACTGAGCGGTTAGGATCCACCTGACCTTCAGTGACGCACCCTGGTATTCATTGCCGGTAGCCTCACCGGGAAGATGAACAGTGAATGTCAAATTAACGGGGGTACCTTTCTGTATATCACCAACAAGTACGTTTTTGTTGAGCTTACTGATCGGTCCTTTGTGCAGTTCTTTCCCGTTCTCATGGGTTATTGTCAGAATCAGCCTGTCGTCAAGGTTACCCCTTTTCCCGTTGACTTCTTTGCCCAATACGTTTTTGTATATCTCGGCCTTGAGCCAAACACGCAGAGAGGATGTTTCGCTTTCAGGATCAATGAAAATGGTCATCGTGGAGGATTTAGTATCGCCGGGGCCGAGATTGTCGGTTTCAACGAGTACGTCGGATACCTTAATCCTTAGCCCTGTATTCTCTCCAGCTACTTCCAGCGCATCAGCATTTGTTGAACCCATGGCCATACAGCCTAAAAGGATCATCACTGCTATTAATATGGATAACGGAGATTTGCTCTTATACTTATCCAATCATTAACATCCTCTCGTTTACGTGTTATGCAGGCATTAATAATGGTTTATTTCAATCAGGGCTTTACATAGGTGAAGCCTTCGTAAACATCACCAAATACGGCCTCGGGTGCACCGTTGGAAGCCTGTACGGCAGTAGCTGTTCCACCAAGGTTGAAGGTTGCTCCCTGGTAACCGTTATGGGTATTGGGTCCGTCAAAGGTAACTTTTAACCTTAATGTTTTGTTCTCCTTGGAAGCTATGGCATTTCCAACATAGTACAGTGCAAAATTGTTCAGGTTAAAGGTATTATCTTTGTCATAAGGATTTCTGCCTTCCCATCTTAATACCCATTCACTTGTTTTCACATAACCTTCATCATTAACTTCATAATATTCACCGTCAACCTCGTCCCAGATTGCGATTTTTACGTTTTTCAGGGTTTCATTATTGTTGTCGGCATTCCTGAATAAGCCTTTTCTTTCTTCAAGAATGGTCCATGATGCCCTGATGTCGGTCTTGAATACCATGGCTTTTGAACCTGCGTTATGAATGTTCCATTCAACTTCGTAACTGTCGCCGGGGTTTACGTTATTCCATTTCTGATTATCAAATGCCTTTGGTTTACCGATTTCAATGTCAACCGTTCCTGCTGTGAATACAGCGTCTGCTGCATCAGCTTCATCCGTAAACCATGCATATGTAGCTGCAGCGATCATTGATACGCAAACTGCTACCGCCAATAACATCAATAACATTTTCTTCTTCATGGTAACACTCTCCTTTAAAATTGCTGTGTTTCTTATTATTTATATTATCTTATTTATATTATCCGGCGGCCAGGCTGCCATCTTTCGGAAGGCCCTGTAGCTTTGCGTCCCTGCCTTTCGACGACAGGTTTGCCTTTTTCAATAATATTTTTTGTTTATTTGATTATTTTTATTGTTTCAGTCGTAAATGGATACATTCCAAACATCCTTTGCGGCGTTATTGGACGCCTGGACTGCTTCAAACTCTGCTTTCAGAATATAGCGTTTGCCCTGATACCTGTCGTCGGTCTGTTCTCCGATCAGATGCACGGATACCCTAAGTTCCACAGTTCTTTCCTTCTCGTCCGGTTCGGTGTATGTTCCGGGTATATCGGGCTTGTAGTAGAAATAACCATCGTGCTCTTCCCAACCGTCACTTACGGGAGAAATGACAACGTTATCAGCCGGTAAATCAACAGGTTCCCATTTACCGCCGTATTTATCCTTCTTATACTCATACCAGCCGCCTGTTAACTTGGCTCTCAGGTTAATGGCCTTTGTTCCGGTGTTCTTAACAGTATACCTTGTATAATTGGTATCACCCGGGTTCCAGTTATCTTCGTCGGCGATATAACCTGTAAGCTTCACGGTATTCAGGTCAAACCCGTCCACCGAGTTGTCGGAAGAGGAGTAGTTCCTGTCCCGAAATGGCTTAACATCTGTCGTATCCTTTATTTTTATATATTTAATGTAGTTTATATCCACGTCAATTTCAGAAAATTTAAACTGGCTGAGTGTCTGGTTTTTGTCCAGGTTTTCGTTGTTAGCCTCACCAATGACAATCCAGGTTTGTCCGTCCATGCTTACAGATACTTCAGCCGTTTCATCCGGATAATTTCCACCCCAGGTGTCCTCTACAACAATTACTATTTCTGGGTCGAACAACGCAGCATCAAATTCCAGGATCATTTCACCACCGAAGCCAAGGCTGTAGAAATTTGATTCGTCTTGCTCGGTACCAAGGGTCAGGACAGCTTCTTCATTGGATCTTGTCTCTTTGACAGGCAAATCATTGTTGATACCGGCATAACCCTGTTTTGCTTCCACAACCCGGAACGGAAGGACTTCCCTGCGAACAGCGTATTCACCATTATTGTCCGTACCGTCACAAATTACTTTCCTTCCTGCTTCTATCGATACTGTTCCGGCAGTAAACTGTGCATCTTCAGCGGTGCCATTATCAGTGAACCATGCCATTGTTGCTGCAGCAGCCATTGCAATAGTAATGACCAGGAAGAATGCACTCATAAGCAGTTTCTTTCTCACTTTCTCACCTCCCCTCGCCAACTTGGGTGCATAAAAAATATGAACGAATCTTTGTCTACCTGTGCAGTTTATTCGTCAAAAACCTGTGTTGCCGTAATGGTTAATGTTATATTGTAATCCGCCCCTGCATACCCTTCGGGTATGTCTTCAATGGACAGACTGAACTCAAGGGGTACTCTTTCATTGGGCCTGACTGTATTTTTGTAACAGTAGGTGTTATCATTAAGCTCCCAGTTATCGTCCATCAGTTTCCATGTTACCTCGGGCTCGCCCTGGTCCTGGTTTTCATAAACAGAATATTGTACACTCCTGTTTACGGTATTGACGTCCCATTCCTTTTTAATCTCTGCTGCCAGTGTGGCGTCAATAGTTCCCATGTTGGTGAAATACCATTTTATTGTCTTGTCGTTCCCGGGTTTCCAGCCGTCCCAGTCGCCATTTTCCAGTTCAACCTCAACTTTCACCGAACCTGTTGTAAAGTGAACGGGATGTATATTTTTACTTTCATAAAAATAGGCAAGGGTTAATCCGCTGGCAACCAGGATACATGCAATAACCAAAATTGTAACCGAGAGCACTTTTTTCATCTGTCAGTCCTCCTGCCTCGTATTGCTCAGCAGTTCCTGTACACCTGTCCCAATCTTTTCTGTGCCGTTCTTTTTTTCCTTTTTTAATTCCCTTACGAATGAAAGGACCTGGGAAACTATAATAATCATTGCCGGTATTATAATGCAAATCAGCAATCCCTGCTTGGTCCTGATAAAACCGAGCAAATAGCCTATGTACGGTATTGAGAATACAACCCTGCCGATTACTTCATCAGCCGGTACAGGCAGCGGATCATTAACGTTGTTTGCGTCACCGCGGGTGATAAAATGCAGCCCGTCCTCGTCAACAATTTCCACCACCCTGTGTGTTGTAGCAACCGAGTCGTTTTCACCCCTGAAGGTTATTACGTCGTTAACCTGTACTGACCGGGCGTCAACCTGCTTTACAATCAGAAGGCTTCCTGTTTCAAATGCAGGGCTCATACTGTTGCTGCGTACAATATATATCTGATGTCCGAAAATTGAAGGTGTATCGTTTTCCTTCATGCCTTTGAACATGAAAACAAGCATGCAGACAATAAACACCCCTAAAACTACCAGGAACAGTGTGCTTAAAACATCCAGAACTGTCCTGAAAGCTGATTTTTTTGTTTTAAACTGCTCAACGTTTTGCATCATACGTTGTCTCTCCCATCCTGTTTATTACTCACCGATTATCCTGTTACTGAACCGGTTTGTATCATAAACATCTTCTGCCACGGTCGGATCTTCACCGGTCGTATCCAAATCATTCAAAATACCGTTTATCGTTAATGCTTGTGTGCTGAAATAAACATCCTCAGCAACAGTAAGGGTTACATGGCTTTCCTTGCTGTCCCGGAAAATTGCCCTTGTTCCGGGCAGCGCTGATTCATGTGCAGCCAGGAAGCATGCAGAAGTAAGCATAACCATCACTGCTGCAAGGATTTTATAACACTTGTTTTTTGCAGTTTTTTTCTTTCCGGCTTCCATATCTTTCCGAACATGCCTGCACATTTCCATTCTCCCCTATAAATTCGATATGTGTCTTAGTATCTGAACTTCGGATATTGCGCCCTCTTCCCCGTCCCAGGTACGATACTCATCATTTCCGTTTGCCTCTATCAGCAGCTTCATTAGTTCCATCATGCTTCTGAAACATATTGTTTTCTTTTTTTCAAGCCACTGGATGGAACCCTGTATCGTATTGTTCTGGTTGTATCTGATTTTCAACAGAAAAGAAGAGTTTTTTATTTCGGTTCCTGCGTTATTAAGTTTTCTCCTGCTGTTGCAGTACTTATCCATTTGTATTTGTCCCCCAATATTTTCCTCAATGCTAAGTTATACAAAAAACCAGTCTTATCTCACTCTCATTTCACTCACATTTCGGTCACAACCGGGACCGGCTCACGGCTGCAGTCCTCAGAAAACTACATATTTTTCCTTCAGCTTTCCGTCTATCTCTATATCCACTTTGTATATGAAGTAAAATCCATCAAGCTCCAGTTCAAAACTGCCTTTCCCGTTCTTTTTGAACTCTACATCCTTAACCGTAATTTCCTCTGATTCGAGTCTACGGCCGTAGATATAATGTATTTTGACTTTTACATCCTTGAAACCGCTGAAATTCTTATTATTATCAACAGCTTTGTCAATGTTTACAGTTAACCTGGTTATCCAGTCATAGCATGTTCTTCCGTTTTTGTGCGAAACGGAGAACCAATAATCAAAATCGTCCACTTTCCCACCCAGCTTGTTCGGATCTGGAGTGGGTGTAGGATCAGGCGTTGGTGTTGGCTCGGGTGTAGGCGTCGGATCAGGTGTCGGTGTTGGCTCGGGTGTAGGCGTCGGATCAGGTGTCGGTGTTGGCTCGGGTGTAGGTGTCGGATCCGGCGTTGGTGACGGTTCCGGGTTATTCAAATCTGCATGATAACAGGGTATGTTTTTCGGATCGTAATCATGCCATTTTTCATACCAGTACTGATATGTAAATTCATAACCACCACTTTTGACAGCTTTCCATGCATCTTTCCATGCTTCATCCGGAGCACCGTTTGTAGCCTGTACGGCTTCAACTTTTCCTCCAAGGTGGAAAACTGCATCCTGGTACGCATTGCCGGTCAGCAGCAAGTCAAAATACACCAGGAGATTAAGTTCAACAACATCCCCCGGCATCACCGGACCACCAAGGTAATAGGCCTGTACCGGAGCATCTCTATTTTCCTGGTATAATACCCAGTCATTGCTTGATGGATGAGGAATGACATAAACATTTTCAAGGCCAAAGAAATCATTCCAGGTCAGATCTTCTCTCTCATGGCTGTAAAGCTCCAGGTTTACACCTGTCCACTTTACGTCAGCATCAGGGTCTGTTCCGTCGCCCGGATTTGCGGTAACTCTCAGTTCAATCCTTTTTGAACCGGAGTTTTCAAATCTGTATGTCAATATGTAACAATCTCCCGGATTGACATTGTTTAGCGGTTTACCTTTAAACACTGTTGTTGTTCCTGGTTTTACCTTTACATTACCGTTGGTAAACGTAACATCGTCTATTTCCGCTTCTGCCGTAAAAAACGCTATCGTTGTACCAACAACAAGTGACACGGACATTGCAAGTACCAAAAAAATCAGAATTAATCTTTTTTTCATAATAACACCCCTCAGGCTGCATAAATGCATAAATTCTGTTTCCTTATCCACTTTAATGGATGACGGTCATAAATAACTCTTTTTTCAGTCACATTTCACTCACATCTAATATCACTCACATCTAATAGAGTTTATGAAACCGGACGCTCAAATATCCCGGCAGGAAAAATTTATGTGCTTTGTGTGCTGTGAAATTGTCTATAGACCGCAAAGACTGTTCGGGCCTAAGGACAGCATGAATGCATTAATGAAATGATCTCCTTGTCCGGGGAGGTTGGAAGCAATTTGATTAAGTCCCGGTACCAGGGGTGATATGATAAGAACGACCAGCCAGGCAGGTTTTAAAGCTGTCGCGATAAACAGGCCGTAATGAAAACTAAAAAAAGAACACCCGAAAATGGTATTCTTTCGGGTGTTCTTAATATATTACACCGTTTTATGCACGGATTTCCTGCTGAATTCTGATGTTAAGGATTGTTCTTTGCAAGGCCTCTTACTTCAACAACAGGTTCCACGAACAAAATCCCGTTTCCCGGGGTATCCAGCTCAAGTTCCCTGTACAAATCATCTACTACCCTGCTGACAAGCTCAGCCGGCATTAATATTACAACCAGTTCCTTTTCAGGTACGATCTCTATACCAAACAGTTTTTCGGTAAATTCCGAGCCTGTTCCCCGGCCATGCATAACCGTTCCGCCCGTAACACCGGATTTACGGGCAATATCCATAACTGTATCAGCCATCCCGCGATTCACAATAACCGTCAGCTTTTTATACATAACATCTCCCTCCATAATATGTGCTGTATTACATGCACTCTCCCCGTTTTTTATTATCTGGTCGGCGATTATTGCAGAAGTTGTAAAGGCAATCCCGTGACCGGGTTCGTTCAGCTGGAGTTCTTTTGCAAAATAATCCAGTAACTCGTTGGCCTTTTCCCTTTCAACCATTATATTCACGATTTCCTTTTTCTGACTCTTTATTCCCAGTAAATTCAGCGTAGCACTGTTTACCGTGCCTTTACCAAGCACTACAACCCCGCCGCGAATGTCTTTCTCCTTTGCCATGCGACCAAATCTGTGACATTGGTGTTCACTCAGAATGAATGTCATAATCATGTACTGATATTCACTGTTCATTATGATTACCTCCAATTGATCGCTTTTTTGTAACCGCTGCTTTCGGTGCCCTGCGCGATTTTGCCTGGTAGATGGCACCAAGCAGTTCTATTGCTATAATGGGCATCATTGCAACTATTGCTATCATACCAAAACCATCTGCCACCACATCGGCTGTAGGGATCCGGGCAGCAATACCCTGAACAAAAGCAAGAGAGAAGGTTGCCGTCATAGGTCCGGATGCAACTCCTCCTGCATCAAAGGCCATCCCCACAAACAAGTCGGGTACAAGGAAAGACAGTATCACAGCGAGACCAAACCCGGGAAGCAGGTACATCCAAAGCTGGATCTCCGGCACCAGGATTCGCAGTGCAGACATAAAGATGGACATGCCAACTGCTATGGACAGGAAAATAAGAACCAGTATGCGCCTGACCGATCCACCCGTTACTTCATCAACCTGATGGGTCAATACATGTACAGCCGGCTCGGAAAGCACTGTGGTAAGCCCGAGCAGCAAAGCAACAAGGAGAACCGGGAGCTTGGAGTCCAGTGATGCAAGCTGTATTCCAAGCTGGGCTCCAACTTCCATGAAACCTCCGTTTACACCCAGCAGGAAAACCACAAGTCCGGTGAAAGTCAGAACAATACCACGAACGACATCTATAACCTTGCTCTTTTTGTGTTTGAAGAAAAATATCTCGAAGAGTATGTATGTGATTATAATGGGCAGCAGTGTTAAAAACGCCTCCCAGGCGATGGTTACCAGTTTTGTGCTGTAAATTTCCCATAATGTTGCATCCGTTGTTTCTGCCTCGGGCAAGGTACCGTTAAGTTTACCGTTGCCGATAAAAAGGCTTGTTATCAGAACACCGAGAATGGCACCCGTTGAAGAGATTCCGACTAATCCGAAGCTGTCTGCTTCACTCAGTTTACTGTCCTTTTTTATTGCCGAAAACCCTGCTGCAAGTGAAAGCATAAAAGGTACGGTGATTGCTCCTGTCGTAGCCCCGGAAGCATCAAAAGCTATAGCCAGAAAATCAGACGACGAGAAAAATGACAGTATTAGAATCAGTCCATATGCAGCGGTAAACACATATTTCAGCGGGATGTTTTTTAGGATTCTAAGCATCCCAAGAGTCATCATCACACCAATTCCGATCGAAACAACAACTACCATCAGGATATTATCAAACTGGCCTGATGTCACGCTGGCCACTTGCTTCGCAAGTATGTGCAGATCAGGTTCGGCGTATGAAATAAAAAACCCAAGTATCAGTATAATTGTAATTACAACCGAATAGATATTAATATGGGTTATTGCGTTTCCGACATCATGACCTATTGGTTCAATACCCTGACTTATTCCGAACAGAAATATCGTAAGACCAATAATCACCAAAGCAGAACCGATGAGAAAAGCATACAGCATGCTCGGTTCCAGCGGACTGATAGTAAAATGAAGTACCAGTACAATGAATGTAATTGGCAGTACTGACGCCAGAACTTCTTTGAATTTACCCGTTAACTCGCTCAATTCATCACCCATTCAATAATATTCTGCTATTATTTAAGTTTAAATATTTTCCTGTCCTGTGTCAACCAAAATCCCGGAACTGTACCGCATAATTAACATACCCGGATAAACTTCATCGAAAACATGGTATTTAAATGTCTGCCGGAAGGTTTGTAAGGATTTTCACCTTTATATCATAGTTATTGCTCTCATTGCCAAACTGCCTGATAATCCTGTCCATTATTGCTATAATCTGCTTATACTCCATCCTTGGCAGCAAAACAAGAATAACATTACCTGACCATGTTGTGACAACATCTCCTCTGCGCAGCGATTTAACCAGGCTTTTTCTGAACTCGCCGAATATACAGTGATTCTCATTCACTGTCAGCGAAACCACAAATACTATATGCCCGGTTCTTTCACTTCTGCGTTTTTCCAGTACGTATATAGAGTTGAATGTATTCCTGTCGCAATAAAAAGCACCGGCAGAATCCTCGTCAGCATAGTATGTCTCTTCAGCATCAACGTCATTCAGTTCAGCTCCGCTGCTCTTAAGCATTTTATAAACCTGCTGAAGCTCTGCCGTGGGTTTTATGCCGAACTGCTTGTAAAGCATTGAAGTATATGACTCATAGTGATTCTGTGCCTCTGTAATTCTGCCCTTATCTATCAGGTTTTCCATGAAGCAGATATGTAATTCTTCTTCATATGGTTCAATTTGTATTGCCTGTTCACAGATCCTTATAATATTGTCATAATCCATATTCTTACGGTACAGTTTTACCAGTTCCATTACTGCCTGGATATACAGCCTGCGATAATAGTTCCTTTTCGGGATAACCCAGTCCTCGTAGATGAGTTCGGGAAAATAATCGCCGCAGTACAGCTTTAATGCATTTTCATAGCATTCTGTTGCTTCGTCGGGGTTTATATTCTTAAGTGATTCGGCTTTATGTATATATTCCTCAAAATAGTCAGTATCAAGGAAAACATCATCATTAAAAGACAACGAATAGCATCCGTTGTTATATACAATATTGCAGCCGAAATCCCTAAAAAACTCTTCCTGGTTTAAAACCTTCCTGAGTCGATATACAATATTCTGCAGCGTGTTTTTCGGGTTTTCATATTCTTCATAGGGATACAGGGTTTCAAGAATAGTTTCGGGAGGAATCCCTTTTCTCTTATTCAGAAGCAGATACTTAAAAAGATACCACAGCTTGGTGGATCTCCCTGTCAAGTTGTAATAACCCCTGTTTTTCAGATAAATTTCAAACCTTCCCAGAGTATAAAACTGAAGATTGCATTCATTATGCTCAGCTATTTTTTCTGCAAGCATTATTTCCCCCCTCCAATATTAACTGCCGGTTTAGGTATAAATGATCAAATTCTTAAATTACCTGCCCATTTTATTATAACATATCATAGAATTATACCATACTTTATCCTTCTTATCCGCATGTTTTTTGAAACTGTTGAGATAAACGCCAGTTTTAAAATATATAGCAGAAGGAGGTCAAAAAAATCACCCAAAAGGGTGATAATAAAAAACACTCACAGTCGGTTATGGGACTGTGAGTGTTCCAGGAGAATTTTGGTATGTTATTTAATTTTCCCTATATTTTGGGGCTTGAAATAATCTTTGCATGAATTCCAGTAGAAATATTTATTCCAGTCAAATTTACTCCAGTCAAACTTACNNCTCCAGTCAAACTTACTCCAGTCAAATTTGCTCCAGTCAAACTTACTCCAGTCATACTTTTCCCAGTCAAATTCAAAATTGAACCAGTTGTTTACATTATTGAACCATTTAACTTTATGACGGTTGTTTGTAAAAGGCTTGAATACCTTTTTGATTATATCAAGGTCTTTTTCATCAAGTTTGCGGTTGTACTGTTCAAGGTTTTTGTCAAAACCTTTCTTTTCGTACTGATCAACAATTACCTTAGCCAAGTCTAAAAGATCATACACATTAACGTATCCATCACCGTTCAAATCGTATTTCTTGATGATTTCCTTATCGGGATCCGGTTTCGGGCCTGGTTTCGGGTCGGGTTTTTTGCTGATGATATCAAGATCTATACCCGTAATATTCTTATCTTCTGCCTTTAATGGAGTTGCATCTTTTTTGTCCTTCATGGTTCCGGCGTTGCTATAGTAACCCTCAGTAATATACTCCGGGTTCTTTGTGACAACCTTGTATGACACAATGTAATCTGTTGATACGGCGGGTACAGTCAGTGAATATTCTGCAGAATCAGAACCCTTTGGTATTTTCACAGTCTTGCTGAAACTGAAATCATCGGAAGCAGAGGCTTTTGAGTTATTATTGTAAGCTGTGACGGTAACTTCAATATCTTTTCCTGCAGCCTTCTCATTATCCGGAAGATTAACCTTGCCTGTTATATTGATGAAAGGCAGTGTTGTAAGGTCAATATCCTTAACCGATGTATTGGCCACATCTATAAGTGTTACCTCATTTTCATCCCTTGAGGTTCCGTTCCTGTGATAGTATCCCTTTTCGATATAGCCCTGATTTTCATATGTGTAATAGACTTTGTACCCTTTTTTGGCAGAGTTTATTGGTACAGTCAGCTCATAGGATATATCATAATCGTTTGCCTTTATTGTTACTTCTTTGCTTACTATTATGTCGTCATCATTTGATTTCCCGTTTGAACCTTCCTGGATTGCAGTAACGGTGTATTTCAGATCATTTAAGGGTTTCCTTGACTTACCGTCCAGTACAATACATCCTGAAATGGTTCTGCCCGGCAGAATCCTGATATCAACTCCGCTGACATTGCCGGCATTAACGTCAATAAGCGTCCTGTTCTCCTTTATAGCAGTGGTTCCGCTGCTGCTGTACCATCCAAAGGGAGCATACCCGTTGCCTGCGGTATAGTATACGGAGTATTTTGCTTTTGTATTCTGGCTTTTCGGCACCTGGACTGTGTATGCAACAGAACTTAGGCCTTTTGGAATTGTCAGTTCGGTTGTAACAGACTTATCATCATTTTTGTCGTTGGGAGTATTATTGTCGGTACCGATAATCAGCAATATCTTTACTCCTCCCGAAGGCGCAATATCGTTATCGGGCAGTGAAATTACACCGCTGACGGTAGAATAACCGTTCGCTGCAACACTTTGAACCGCTAATACCGATATTAACAAACATGTAACTAAAAACGCTGATAAAATTTTAATTCCTTTCATGGCAACCTCCGTTTATATCCATTATTATTTTAATAATATTAATCAGAATCCTGTTTTATTGAATGTACAATTATCAATTCCACTGAATATGATGCAGAATCTTTCAGAACGGTTTTAAAATGCAGTCCGCTTTCACCTCCAAAAATCAAACTATTCCCTTCCGATTATATTTTACGATTCTGTACAGTTAATTTTTGGGGCAACAAACAAACTGTCATTGAACTGTGAAGTTAATGTAACATAAATGAAATGCACATAAAAAAATGCCTGTAATAAAACAGGCATTCCCTGATATGTCAAAGCTGTATACCGGCTTCTTTCCTCCGGGTTAAAGGAGTCCTGTATACCATGTGAAAAATTCATGACCAAACAGAATTGCCAGGAAAGTCCCCGAAACAATGAAAGGTCCGAACGGGATGTGGCTTCTTCTTTCCTTCAGGCCTGTTATAATCAGAAAAAGTCCGGCAAAACCCCCGATGAAGACTGAAAATATCAGTGATATCAATGCAAGTTTAAAACCAAGGATCAAACCTATCGGAAGAAAAATTTTCACGTCCCCCATTCCAAAGGCATCCGTGCCGTAAATGGCCAGGCCTATCAGTGCAATCAAAAAAAGCGAACCCGAGGTAACCAGCATTCCAAGTAGAGGTGAATACCATGCCGCACCGTCAAGCAGACTGTCGTAAAGGAAGAAACGTAATATAAACAGAACAATACCGCCTGCAAGGCCTGCTATTACCAGTTCATTTGGAATTATCATATGATCCAGGTCAATAAAGAACACCATTATCAATACAGACATCAGGAATACTGTAAATATGAATTCAATCGATAAACCGTATTTCAGAAACAGAACAACAAAAACAATACCTGAAACAAATTCAATAAGTGGATACCGGAATGAGATTTTAGACTTGCAGTAACGGCATTTCCCCTTAAGGAAAATGAAACTGAATATGGGAACAAGGTCTGCCGGCTTAAGGGTTGTCCCGCAGGAAGGACAGGCCGAACGGGGAGCCACTATTGATTCCTCTCTCGGCAGCCTGTAAATAACTACATTAAAAAATGAACCAAATACAAGACCTGTAATAAAAATTAACACCGGTAACAAGATATCCATGACTTCAATCCTCACAACTTTTTTTACATAATAAATTTCCGTCATCTTCTCCCCGGGTGAAACAAACAGTTTTATAATTCGTTCACAGGCCGCTGTTAACCTTGTACAGCTCATCGGATTCCGGCGGTGGGATAATTACGTCCTTTTCATTTTCTGACAGTAAAATGCTCCTGTCCCCGGTAATCCTGCCAATAACAGCCGCCTTAACACCGATGTCCGATAATTCTTCCGAAAGTCTTCCCCCGTTTTCGCAGGCAATTAACATGCAGCCGCTGGATATAAGTTTCAGCGGATCTATATTGAAGTGCTCGCATATAAGCCTGGTTTCCTTAAGCACAGGAATTTTGTTTTTATATACCACAGCACCGCAGCCCGAAGCATGGCACATCTCCCAGACCGCCCCCAAAACTCCGCCTTCTGTTACGTCGTGCATGGCATGAGCGCCGAATTTCGCTGCAATAAGACCTTCTTTTATTACGCTGATGCTGTTTATGAAATTTTTCGCAGTCCCGACAATCTCTTTTCCGAGCTTTATTTCCAACTCTTTTTCGTAATCATGGGCAAGGATCGATGTTCCCTCAAGACCTGCATATTTTGTCAGGACCAGGTCGTCGTCCGGTTTTGCGCCCGACGTTCTTATAACCGTTCTGTTGATGGTTCTGCCAATGGCAGTAATGCTCATTACAAACCTGTTAACTGCATCGGTGACTTCGGTATGCCCGCCGATTATGTCCACATTAGTTTTTGCAGCCTCTTCGGCAAGCTGGTTTACAACATTCTCAACATCTGACAGTGACGCATCTGGAGGAATAAGCATTGTAACCATCAGCCCTATCGGTTCCGCTCCGCTTGATGCTATATCATTCAAAGCCACATTAACGGCTATTGTACCTATCCGGCTTTCTGTACCTGTTATCGGGTCGGTGGATATAACACAGATTTCGCGGCCAAAATCGACGGCACCGCAGTCTTCGCCGACTGACGGCCTTACAATTACTTCCTTCCTGTTGTTCCGGAATTTGTTTAAAACAAGGGTCTCAAGTATTTCATTCGGCATCTTTCCGATTTTCATTCAATTCACCTTAATTCTCAGATTTATTGTCATCACCAGGATTGTCTTCATTTTTCATTTCCATTCTCAGCTGGTATATCTGCTCTCTTGCATTTTGCAGAATAATTGGCTTGATTCTGCTCCTTTCGGCCGGATCAGCCGAAAATGATACCAGCCTGCTGAACCAGAATACCGCATCTTTGATCATATTAAGTTTTTTTGCCAGTACCCCTATTATATACATTATGGTAAATTCATCAAGATCGCTGTTTTTCGAACTTTCCCGAGTATAAACCTTCTTGTAGTAATCATAAGAATATTTCAGAAACCTTTCCTCTTCCTCCGGCATATTCATATACCTGTAAAGCCATGCTATTCTGAGGCAGATTTTTGCAAACTCGGAATATGGCGCCTCCCTTACCTGTAAATTGTACAAAACAATTTTGAAAGCTTCAAGGGCCTGCTCGTAATTCCGTTCACCTGTAAAATCACGGCTTGTCCAGTTACTTGTTATTCTCTCAAGTATGGCTTTTCGACCGTTCGGTGTTATGTTGTCAAAAACCGTACTATGGGCGGCATACCCGCAATGACTGCAGACCCATGCTTCATAAAGGACCGGATTAACCGATTCATAATGAGGGCAGAAATCGTCGTCCTGTTTTTTCAGTTTCACAAATTTTGAGCGTACCTTTGCTACCTTTATCTTTTTTTCGCAAACAGGGCATATGATTTCAGAGTTGTAAACAGGTTCAAGATTTGCCATTTGATCATCACCTTTTTTCATTCTCACCCAAGCCTGTTCTTATTTTTTTCTTTTGCGGATAATATGTATCAACAGATATTAAATCTGTTTTTATCAACTTCCCGGACATATCCATGACATCCCTGTATACTTCAACCTTGTAGCCGGGCTTTGCCTCCCGGATGACTACGGTTTCCCCTGGCTTCAGCGAAGGATCGGTTATTTTTTCAATCCCTTCGGGTTCTATCTTTTCAACAATCCTTGTCCTGATTCTTATAAAAGTTTTTATCTCGGGTTCACAGCCCCATATTGTCACTATCACCCTGTTTGCCGCAGTCTTAGCTTCAATGAGAATTGCATAACCCGTGTTGTTCCTGAACCTGAAATCAATATAGCCCTGGGATATGGTTGCATCCCTGCCCATTTCTATATACGAGAGCGGCAGTGTATGATTTCTTCTTTCCAGCACTTCAAGCCCTGACAAAAGAACCGTGTTATAAATGGTTGATGCTACCTGGCATATGCCGCCGCCCAGTCCGTCCACAAGTTCATTATTTACTATTACCTTTGCCGTTTTGTACCCGTTTCTCTCGGTTCTGTCGCCAAGAGCCATGTCCATAGAGAACTCTTCCCCGGCAAGAAGAAGCTTCTGATTTATTTTGCTGCAGGCAGTCTTAATATTATGTACTCTCGGCTCATTGGCAGGATTGAAACTGGTTTCAAATTCACCGAGTTTATACGTGATTCTCTCAACCATCTGTGTTGTAATGTCCGGGAGAATCTCTTCATAATATAATTCGACTTTGTCCCATACCATGTTAACCAGAAAATTATCTATTCTCATCAGGTTTTTATCAATGTCTGCAAAAAAACCTGCTGCATGCGGCTGAATCTCCACTTTGCCGTTAAAAATTTCAATCCGGGCATTCTGCGGTTCCTTGAATGTTTCCCTGCTGATGCTTTCAAGTATTCTCTCCATCTTCCCGATATTATAGCACATTTTTGGCGTAATAGACAGTGGTTTCCTTAAAACCTTCGCGATTTCGCTAAGCCTCTGAAAGGCATTCCCTGTTCTGCCGATACTGTAGGCAAGTTCAACAGCCTTGTCATAATCGGGTTTATAATCAATATCGGAAAAATATATCCTGTACTGTTTCTGCGGTACCGAAAGGATGAAATAATCACTGAGATAGGACGTATCAATGTTTTCCTTGAGAAGGGCCAAAGCCTCTTTGCAGTGTAGTCCTCCGACATCAATCCCGTCGATATAAATATTCGGATAAATAGTATCAAGATTTAGAACATATTGAAGATGCAAAAAAACCGATAAAACGGCAAGCAGTAATAACAGGCCCCAAAAAAGCCACAGATTAGGGCTTTTTGCCCCGGTGTTTTTCTTACGCACCAAGTTTTTTTTCAGGTCCCCGACCCTTCTAAATACCATATACATCACCAGTATATAGTATTCGGGCCGATTTGATTTATTCTATCTCTATCACCTCAACACCATCCACGGCTTTTTGAATCAGTTCGTCAATATTGAGGACAGACTCGTATTCCATCGTCTTCTGAAGTTTTGGTTTTGTTACAGGATGCTTTGCAACAAAAACAGTACAGCAGTCTTCATAGGGAAGTATCGAAGTTTCATAGGTCCCTATCCTTTTTGCAATATCAACCACTTCGTTTTTGTCCATGCCTATACACGGCCTGTACACGGGGAGTGACACGGCATTGTTGGTAACCAGGAGGCTTTCAAGGGTCTGGCTTGCCACCTGCCCTATCGCTTCACCGGTCACAAGCCCTAAGGAACCGTTTTTCTGGGCTATTATTTCTGCAATTTTCATCATGAATCTTCTCATAATAATCGTAAGGTATTCCTCCGGGCATTTTTGGTTTATGGCAAGCTGGATTTCGGTAAAGGGTACGATATAAAGTTTCATGCCTAAGTTGTATTCAGACAGTATTCTGCCAAGGCGGACGACCTTTTCCTTTGCCTTCTCGCTGGTATACGGATAACTGTAAAAATGCACTGCATCAATCTTAACCCCTCGTTTTGCAACCATCCACCCGGCAACCGGGCTGTCTATCCCTCCTGACAGAAGGAGAGTAGCCCTGCCGTTTGAACCTACCGGAAGCCCTTTCACGGCGGGGACGATTTCGGAGTAGATATAGGTGTAATCCCGTATTTCAACATATACGATGAAATCAGGGTTATTGACATCAACTTTCAGCACCGGGATATTTCGAAGCAGTACCGCTCCCAGTTCCCTTGAAACTTCCATTGATTTAAGCGGGAATTTCTTGTTGGCGCGTTTTGTTTCCACTTTAAAGGTTTTGTAACCCGTTTTGGCTGTTATTTCCCTGGTCATGTCAACTGCTTTTTCGTATATTGTCTCAAGATTGGTTTCTATTTTATGAACAGGGCTTACAGAGGCAATGCCGAAGACCTTTGTAAGGCGCATTATTGCCTCGTCAACGGGATAGTCTTCTGCCTCGGGTTCAACATATATCCTGCTCTGTGACCTTGTTATATTTACAGGACCGAGGCCTTTCAAAACCTGCTTCATGTTTTTTACAAGTTTTGCCTCAAAGGCAGGCTTATTCAGACCTTTAAGAAAAATCTCCTCATAACGTACCAGTATTATCGTTTTCATCGTAATCCCCGTTTCATTTTATAATAAGCAGAATATTTTCAATACCTTATCTCAGGTACTATTTCCCTGACAGCCTGAACAAATTCCACAGCTTCATCAACGGTATTCATGCCCGAGAAGCTGAGCCGTATCGCACCTTCGGTTCTTTCTTTCGAAAGGTTCATTGCCGTAAGCACATGACTTTGCACGTTTTTTCGTGAAGAGCACGCAGATCCGGTTGAAACAATAATATTCCTTGTTTCAAGGTGGTGCATAAGAACCTGCGCCTTCACCCTGGGGAATGCAATGTTCAGGATTCCTTCATAGGCATCTTCAGGGGAATTTACATGGAAACGGTCTCCAAATTCCTCCCGAAGCCCCTGAAGAACGGTGTTTTTAATTTCGGTTACTCTTCTTCTGTTTTCTTCCATCCTATCGTGGATTATTTCAGCAGCCTTAGAAAAACCGCATATTGCAGGCAGATTCTCGGTTCCCGAGCGGTATTTGTTTTCCTGTCCTCCTCCATGCATAATCGGTATTATATGCGTATTCTTTTTTATATATAATGCGCCGCAGCCCTTGGGGCCGTGGATTTTATGTGAACTTAACGACATAAGGTCTGCGTCCAGCCTTGGAAGGCTGACAGGAATTTTTCCATAAGCCTGTACCGCGTCTATGTGTATAATAGTTTTCGGGTTCTTCAGGCGAACTTTTCTGATTATTTCCCCGGCTTTCTGAATCGCACCCGTTTCGTTGTTTACAAGTATAAAACTGAAGAGTATGGTTTTATCATCAACCTTTTCAACTGCCTCATCTGGATTTACGAGGCCATTGCTGTCCACGTCAAGAAAACAGGGTGAAAAGCCTTCTGTTTCAAGATATTTGAAACACTCCAGTACCGACGGATGCTCTGTTTTCGTGGTAATAATCCTGTCGCCCCTTCTTTTGTTGGCCCTGGCAACCCCTTTTACCGCCCAGTTGTTTGATTCGGTTCCACCCGAAGTAAAATAAATACAGTAATCAGGTATACCCAGTGTTCCCCCTATTGTTTCCCTTGCTTTCTGAAGCAGTTTATCCGCCTCGTTCCCCAGTTTGTGAAGCGAGGAAGGGTTTCCGTAATATTTCGTGTACACTTCATTCATTGTTTGCAGGACTTCAGGATATACCGAAGTTGTAGCACTGTTATCAAAATAAATAAGTGACAATGCAGTACTCCTCTCCTTTTAAGCAAAGTATAACAAGTTTCAGACTGCTTTTTTCAGTTCCACTTTTATTTTTTTGTCATCTATTACAACAATAGCGTATGATTCCCTGTCGTCGCCCCTTGGTTCGGAAATACTGCCCGGGTTTAGTATAACATATCCGGGGCCGTATACAACCTGCTGCATATGTGTATGCCCGAACAGGACAAGCTGTATATTATCATTATGTGCCCTGTCCCGGAGTTTTTCAATACCCCACTTGACGGAATACCGGTGCCCGTGTGTCAGCAATATACGCTGACCTTCTATTTCTATAAGTTTCTCCATTGGAACATTGCCAATCATAAAATCACAGTTTCCGTACACATATTCAAATCGGATATCAGGATATAGATTCTGCAATTTATCAGCATCCCTGCAATAATCCCCGAGGTGAATCACAATATCAACGTCCCTGTTCTTTCTGAGCACTTTTTCAGCAAGGCTTGTGTCACCATGGGTGTCGCTCATAACAAGTATTCTGGTCATAATTAACACATTCAACTCCTGCAATCTGATAAAAAATCATCTGAACCGGCCATTCATATACCGTATATGACTGACAGCTCCCGGTGCAGTTTCTCAAGAGCTTTTGCCCTGTGACTAATTCTGTTTTTTATGCTCTCGGGCAGTTCTGCAAATGTTTTACCGTATTCCGGCACAAAAAAAATAGGATCATAACCGAAACCGGCATCACCGCGGGGTTCGCAGGATATAATCCCCTCTGTCGACTCTTCAACGGTAAAGCTTATTTTGTCGGAAACAAAAGCAATGGCGCATACAAACCTGCAGGTCCTGTATTTTTCATCAATACCCTTCAGAAGATTTATTATTTTGATGTTCTTCTCATGCTGATGTGCATTCTCTCCGGCAAAACGGGAAGTGAAAATTCCCGGGGCTCCGTTTAGAAAATCAATTTCGAGCCCGCTGTCATCGGCCAGGACAATTCCGTTAACGGCTCTTTTAAGGGTATTTGCCTTGATCAGTGCATTTTCCCTGAAAGTTGCCCCTGTTTCATCGAAGTCTGTATTATATCCTTCATCCCTCATTGAAACAACATTAAACGGGAGTTTATTCAAAATTGTTTTTATTTCTTTAATTTTTCCGGCATTTCCCGATGCAATAACCAGCTTCTCCATAACTGTCAATCACACGAACCCTTCCAGAAGAATATTCTTTTGTATTTCGATTAATTCGGCTATTCCCTTTTCAGCTATGTCCAGCAACTGATTCATATCGTCCCGGGAAAAAGATGACAGTTCGCCTGTGGCCTGTACCTCAATCAGTTTTCCGGAATCGGTCATAACAACGTTCATATCCACGGTAGCATTGGAGTCTTCTTCATAACATAAATCAAGCAGAATATTGTCATTAAAAATTCCCACACTTACAGCAGCAACAAAATCCTTAACCGGAATTTCGGCTATTATATTCTTGTCCACAAGGTAACTGCATGCATCCATCAATGCGATAAACCCGCCTGTAATGGAGGCTGTTCTTGTGCCTCCGTCAGCCTGGATTACATCGCAGTCTATTATGATTGAACGTTCGCCAAGAGCTTTAAAATCAACAACAGAACGTAAAGAACGTCCTATTAGCCGCTGAATTTCAGTTGATCTGCCGTTTAACTTGAGCTTGGTTATATCGCGTACATTCCGTATCTGGGTTGACCTTGGAAGCATACTGTATTCCGCTGTTACCCAGCCTTCTCCCGTACCTTTTTTAAAAGGGGGAACCTTGTCGTCAACAGAAGCCGTGCAAATTACTTTTGTATTTCCAAACTCAACAAGGACCGAACCTTCAGCATGGGATATATAGTTTCGTGTTATTCGGACATTCCTTAACTCATTATTTTTCCTACCGTCAATACGCTGCATATTCAGGATCCTTTCATAAAAAAATATAAAGCAACGAAACCGTTTGCTTTTTTATTTTGAGTAAATACTTAAAAATTACTCATTATACATATTATCATAATAGGAAATATAAAAAAATCAAAAGAATAAATGAATTCCTTTGATTTTTTTATTTACTTTTTATATATATTTATACGGTCTGTTATCCATCACATTATTGAGATATTATTTTTATTATGCTCTCGCACAGGGATTCGGCGGCTTTCTGCCTGTATTCCTCGGTATTGAGTTTTGCAAGTTCATCATCATTTGTCAGGCAGCCTATTTCAACAAGCACTGCCGGCATCTTGGTTTTCTTCAGCACCACGAAGTTTGCCGATCTTACGCCAAGGTCATTGCTGCCAAGGTTTTTCAGCATATCATTGTGTATAATCGTAGCATACTCCTTGCCTTTATAACTGCCTGTATAGAAAAAGGTCATCGTACCATGCATGGCTTTCATCAGGGCGTTGTGATGTACACTGATGAAAACATCAGCGCCCCATTCGTTGGCCATCTCCGCCCTTTCATCGAGCCCGACAAAAACATCCGTCGTCCTTGTAAGTTTTACATTGACTCCCCTGTCCTTCAGCAATTTTTCAAGCCTTAAGGTGATGTCAAGGTTATACCATTTTTCATCTTTCCCGTAAGTGGCTCCGGGATCCGAACCGCCATGCCCTGCATCAAGAACAACCAGTTTTCCGCCCGGTACAGGATCGGGTGTATTGCCTGGATCGGTGTTTGACCCTGTTCCCGTTCCGGGTTTAGTCCCTGTACCTTCTCCGGTTCCTATTCCCGTATTCGCACCCGTTTTCGGTTCAATCAGCACCTCATTGCCGTTATTCGTGTAACGGATGACATACTCCACATTTTCAGCCTGGCTGGTTATGGCAAGGAATGTGCTGTTTCCTGAAGTAAGGGTATGTACTGATTTTATAACCGTATCCCCTATTTCAAGTTTTCCGTTGCCCAAATCAATTATCCTGTTCGGGAAAAGAAAGGTAAAAGTTTTGGATATAATATCATTATCAGTAATGATATCTTTCATATTTTTTTCAAACTTATCCTTTATACCGTCGCCGGCAAGCCGGATTGAGAAGGTGCCGACATCACCCGTGACAGCTAAGTTGCGGATTCCTGATTTTGAAAGATCCAGGGTCAGCCTGTTACCGTTCCTTGTGGTTTCATAATCAATATCTTCAGGAATTTCAAGTACAATTCTTGCTGTTGATTTATTGAACTGGCCTGATCGGATCTTTGTATAAAGCCAGCTGTCAGGTACCTTGTCCTCTTTTGATTCAATAACGTTGTCATATATATCAACGACTATCCTTGCAGGATTGGTCAGCCTGAAAACGTTATAATCATTCAGTGCTGCCGCATCAATTATTACCTGCCTGGCGCCGGCTACATATGTAACCGTTCCCGAACGCTCACCTCCGCGGCTTATAGGGCTATCGGACGAAGGCACCGGTGTAGGAGCAGGTGTTGATGCCGGTGTCGGTGTAGGCATCGGACTTGGTGTAGCCTGCGGTGTTGCAGGCTTTGACGGCACAGGTGTCGGAGTGGGGCTTGCGGGCATGGTTGATGGTATCGGATTATTAACCGTACCGTTTGAGTCACCTATTATGATTTTTGTGCCGTCATTTCCGTTTGAGGCAAGAACCCAGCTGAAATCTTCCTTCCCAGAGATCCTGATCGTGGTTTCCTGGTCGAACTTATTGTTCGACGTTATTATGCCATGAAGTTTCAGCGCTCCCGGAAGGGCCTCGGTTTTGAATTTATTGTTTATGGGCATTTTAATCTGCAGTATTTTTTCAATATTCCTGTATTCTACCCTGTACTGGGCAGGGTTTTCCCTTATTTCCTTCTCAAGGTTCACACCGTCAATCCAGATAATCAGCTCATCACCGTCCAGCGTGTAGCGAACAGCGCCGCTGCCAACCTCTTCAGCCCCGGAAACAGGGGATGGTGTTGCAGGCACCGGAGTTGGCATGGGCGTCGGTGACGGCTTTGGTGCTTCCGAAGGCTTCGGTGTTGGTGAAGGCGCAGTCGTCGGCGATGGCTTTGGAGGTTCGGTCGGTGCCGGTGTTGGTGCTTTTGTGGGTTCGGCAGCCTTTGTCGGTTCAGGTGTGTTAATCGGAGCAGAATCGGATTTCGCCGACAGGATGGTTATTTTAATACCATTCGATACTACGTCAACAGAGTATTTCGGGTCATGGTTTATTTCTATAACAATGTTTGCAGTATTGCTGCTGTTATCCACCTGTGCGTAGCGAACCTGCTGCACAGAGCCTGCATAAACATCAAGTTTGCCAGGCTTTTCAATAAAGGCATTTCCGAACTGGACGCACAGCCTGTAATAGGGATTACCCTCTATCGGAGCCAGTACAAAATGCCTTGATACCTTATCTGCTGTTGTTTCTGCAAAGATAACTTCTTTCCCGTTTTCAGTATAATACGATATTTTTCTCACATTACCGGAAGGCTTGGCTTCCTTCACTATTGCAGTGTTTTCTTCCTTTTTGCTCCACTGGATGGTCAGAATTTTGCCGGTGTCCTTCGCAGATACGGTATATCCGAAATATCCGGCTGTCAAAGACAGGGGAACCATTATATTCCCGTTAACAGATGCAACGGGCAGGTGGGTATTAACTTTTGCACCGTTTTGGTAAATAGCCTGGTTACTGAAGCTGAATTCCATCTTTTTGGAACCCTGCTGGACATACGCGATACCATTATTGTTGTCATATCCGACCGTCATTCCGAGATAATCCTGGAATACCTCACGTAAAGGAACATAAGCGACACCGGAAATAACTATGCACGGTGTTTGTGTAGGAACCCATACACCGTTTAATTCAAGGCTGTACACATTTCCCGTGTATGCGGATTTTTTTCCGGCAATATCCACGGTTATTTCCTGTGCGAAGGATATATTCGAAAGTATTATGGAAAAAGTAAAAACAAGCATTAAAACACCAGCAATCTTTTTCATTTGTATAATCCCCCATAATAGTCCTCTATACCAGGTATTTCGGCATTTTTATACATAATGCTGATAACAAACTATATAATTTAACAGAATGGTAATATTTATAATCATATTTTAACATTAAATCAACAAAATGTCAGGATTTTTTTATCAATTTAATATTTCATCGGATACCCGGGAGGACTCATTATCAAAAGTTATAAACCGGTTTCTTTTTGTGATCTGATTCACTGTATGAAAAAACGCATCCGCAGTATTTCTGCAAATAATAGCCCCTTTTCCAGGCTTCGTTTTTCCCTTCCCTGTAGAAAGGCCTGAAATCCTGGTATAAAAAAAGGACACCATATTTTTTCTGTACAGCTTCAGCAATCTCGCGTATTTTTTCATGATCCTGCCACGGACTTATAAGGAGGCTTGTTGTGAAAGCATCAAACCCCATTTCTTTTGCCGTTTTGGCGACATGATCGATTCTTATGGAATAACAGAACCTGCAGCGGCGGTCCTTGTCCCCTTCAAGGTTTTCCTTCCAGTAGTCAAGCATAATAAGGTCATCATGCAACACCCTGATATTTTCGTCTTTCGACAGGGTGATTACCGAGTTTTTGCGGGCTTCATTCTCCGCCGAAGGATGAATGTTCGGGTTGTAATAAAGGCCTGTTATATCAAAGCCGCCGTCGCTTTTCAACTTATTGATGACTCCTGTGGCGCAAGGCGCACAGCATATGTGAAGCAGCAGTTTTTTTTCGGGCATTCTTCTCTCCCTTTGCAAGCAGTTGATAAATATATAATATAACTCATGGAAACGAACAAAACTATCTTTTCTCCAGGTACACATCTGTCACGGGTATAGCCGCCTCGATCCCGAGCTCATCCAGGATATGCATAAGTTTCATGTTTACGTCTTCCTTTATTGAAAGATAATCCTTGTAGCTTACAGTCCTTGTAAAGAAAACAAGAAGCAGTTCATAGCCGTTGGTGCCGAAACCGTCAAAATAAACAAGAACTGTTTCAGGGTGTACATCCGGGTGACTGGTAAGCATCTCTCTTACCCTTATAATAAGTTTTTCCATTTTCTGTGATGTTGTGTTGTACTTCACCGGGAGACTGAACCTTACCCTTCTTCTGTCACGTCTCGAACAGTTTGTGACTTTCTCTTTTGCAATTGAAGAATTGGGTACTGTTACAACAGTCTGATCAGGAGTTCGGATTCTTGTGCTCCTGAAACCTATGTCTTCAACAGTACCTTCAATGCCGCTGAACTGGATATAATCACCAACATTGAAAGGTTTGTCCATCATAATTGTCAGTCCGCCGAACAGGTTTGCCAGCGTTTCCTGTGCAGCAAGCGCAAAGGCAAGACCTCCGAGCCCGAGACCTGTCAGCAGAGCTCCAAGATCATACCTCCACTCCTTAGCAATAACAGTTATGCCCACCACTACGACGATTACCTTAATGCCCTTGTTTATAAACGGAAACAGTAAATCGTCCAGCTTTGTCTGCGTCTTTTTAGAAAACCTTTCAAACAAACGTGTTATAGTCCCCGCTGCGCGGTATATTGCCCAGAACACCGAGAATATTATCAATGAACGGATTATATGCCCGGGCAACGACTCATCGGTTACCTTGAAACCAAGAACAAAAATGGCAAAGTAAAAGCCGATTGTGATAATTAACAGCCTTGCAGGAGGAGCTGCAGCGTCTACCAGCTCATCATCCAGCCTGGTGCTTGTTTTTGCGGTGATTTTTTTAAGGAGCAGTATAAGGGCATTCACCAGTATCTTCCTTAATGCCATGGCAGCAGTCAGAATCAGTCCCGCTGCAATTATCCGCCATATTTCAATATTAAGAACCGTATTTGTAAGTGTGTTAGAGAATTTCCCCAGAACAGAATTAAGCCAATCCATGCAAATACCTCTCTTCCGTTAATAATAATCTGCAAACATACGTACAGTAAATTCAATATACCTGATAATAGAATGGAAATCACTGTTTTCCTGAAATACTGTCTGCGAGCCTTAGATGTTCACTGCAACCCAGAACTTTTTCAGGATCCTCCCTTTCAATGCTGCCGAAAAGGTTTCTTTTGTATTTAATCCTGAGTATTCTTTCGACAGACTCATCTATTCTATCAACAGGTATCAGCCCGTCATTACATGCTTTTTTTATACCTGATATTGCAAGATCGAGGTTCTCGGGCATAAGGAGTATGTCAGCACCGGCAAGTACTGCTTTAACAGCCGCCTCATCCGAACTGAAGTGTTTGGTTATGGCTCCCATGTTCAGTGCATCCGTGATTATCAGCCCGTCGAACCCCAGTTCATTTCTGAGTATTCCCGTAAGTATTTCGGGTTTCAGCGTTGCAGGCACGTTTTCACCGTGAATTTCAGGGGTCAGTATATGGGCAGTCATAACTCCGTCAGCTCCGTTTTGAATTCCTGCAATAAAGGGTAAAAGCTCGGTACTTAGAAGGCGTTCCTTCGTATGGCTTACACTTGCTGCGCCATAATGCGTATCGCTGCCTGTATCGCCATGACCTGGAAAATGCTTTAAAACCGCTGAAACAGGATGGCTCTGTATACCATCGACTGCAGCAGCCACCATTAAACTTACTTCCTCTGCGCTGCTTCCGTAAGACCTTGTGCCGATAACGGGATTTTCCGGGTTTGTGTTAATATCTGCAACAGGCGCAAAATTCATATTAAAACCAAGGGACGAGATTTCCCTGGCAATAGCCGATGCCACCTGTTTTGCAAGCTCAGGGTTTTTTGTTTCGCCTATCACGGAATTGTCCGGGAAAACAGTTGCATGCATTTCCGCGCTTTTTGTAATACGGCTGACCTTCCCGCCCTCTTCATCCACTGCGATAAAAAGAGGTATTTCCGAGCATTTTTGAAGAGCTTCTGTCAAACCTGCCGTTTGTGGTATTGATTTTATATTTTCTGCAAAGAGAATAACTCCCCCGATTTTATATTTTTCAATACCGGACTTTACCTTTTCATCGGCAGTCAGTACCGGCTCTGTTTCTTTAAACGAGCGCAGTGATACAATAAAAAGCTGGCCTATTTTTTCATCGAGAGTCATATTTTCAAGCATTGCTTTGACAGGATCCTGTGCCGGCGTTACTGCACCGGGATCAGGGCTGTTTCCTGCATTACCGCTGCCGCTTTCATCTCTCTCACCACTGTTATTACTGTAATCAATGTTTTCTTTTCCATCATCGCCGGCCTGCTCCTGTCCGGGTCCGGATCCGAAAAACAAGGCCGTTATGACAACCATTATTATGACAATAACAAGTATAAGAAATACCGCAGTTTTTTTCATATATCAATTCCGTTCCGTGATAAAATACCGTAAAACCTTTTCCAATTCCCCGGCATCAACAAGGGTATCCCTGCACGGGCCGTTCGGCCTTTCGTTTATTATACCGTATACAGGAAGTCCTCTGACATCCATTATGCCCGATGAAAGATCCCTTTCACAGGCAACGGCAACAACCAAACCGGGTTTTAGATCCCTTACCGCTTTTCTTGCCGATGTGCCTCCTGTTGCAAGAGTCACCATTACACCATGTTTTTTTGCCAGTTCCTTAATCTTACCAAGACTGCACCTGTTGCACTGACGGCATTCATTAAGCCCTTCCCGCATGCGATAGCCGCATTCCGACCACTGCAGGCAGTGGGGCAGTATTACAAGAAGTTTCTCGGGCGGAACCTTTTTTCCGAGCGAAAGCACATAATCATTGTTTGCCTTTATGTAAACCCTTCTTATTTCTTCCTTCCTGTAGTTGAAAACATCGCTTGCAAACAGCAATACAGGCATGAAAAACCTGAATGCAACGGGCGTTAACAAGGAACCGGAAAAACCCGGCCTGTACGTAGTTGCTTCATTTTTTCCTGAGCTTCTGCTGATAATGATAAACCCTGCAAGGAGAAAAAGCAAAAAAAGCACAAGTAATATTGCAATAATAAAAAAAACAGCACGGTAAAACTCCACGCTGAAAAATACTGCAGCAATTACTGTTACTGCAGTCAGGACAAAAAGGACGCCCATAATTGTTACCGAAAGATTCCGAAAATAGTTATTCTGACCCAAAGCAATCCCCTGACTTTACCTTATAACCGCAAATATACTGTTCAACCTTCATTCTCTTACCGCTGTCACATTGAATTTCTGAAATGTTCAGTATGCCTTTCCCTGCTTGCACAATAAAGCCGTCTTTATTTACTTCGATTATCGTCCCCGGTTTTTCACCGGATATTTTCTCCTCATCGTATACCGTTGTCTTCCATATTCGCATGCGCTTCCCGTTCAGGAATGAATAGGCGCCCGGCCACGGATCGGTGCCCCTGACAAGATTGTGTATTGCCCTTGCCGGGGCATCCCAGTTGATTTTTCCCGTTTCCCGATCAATCCGCGGAGCATAGGTTGCTTCGGCTTCATCCTGGGGTATCGGTGTAATATTCCCTTCTTCCAGCCGCTGAATTGTGTCCAGAAGAAGTTCCGCACCCAATATAGACATCCTGTCGTGAAGCTGTCCTGCTGTCATGTCATCATTAATATTTATCTCCTTTGAAAGAAGAATGTCGCCGGCGTCCATTTTCAGCACGGTAAGCATTGTTGTTACACCCGTTTTTTTCTCTCCGTTTATTATTGCCCATTGAATGGGAGCCGCACCCCTGTATTTGGGCAGCAGGGAACCATGCACATTAACAGTCCCAAGCCTGGGAATATTCAAAACATCACGGGTAAGAAACTGTCCGAAGGCACATGTTACAAAAAGATCGGGTTTCAGCTGCCTAAGCTGTTCTACTGCTTCACTGCTGCCTATTTTTTCGGGTTGTATAACTGGTATGTTATATTTTTGCGCACATTCCTTCACCGCGCAGCACGAAACCCTATAACCCCTTCCCCTTGGCTTGTCGGGCTGAGTTACAACCATTACCACATTCCTGTTGTTTTTAACCAATATTTCAAGGCTTGGAACTGCAAACTCCGGCGTTCCCATAAAAACAATCCTCATAACCGCACCTTCTCAATACATTATTCCTCATTGTCAACGTCAACATATCGGATCACTTTGTCTTCAAAGAGTATTCCGTCAAGATGATCAATTTCGTGACACAGCGCCCTTGCAAGCATTCCCGTTCCCTCTATTGTAAAATACTCGCCGTCCCTGTTAAGCGCCTTTACAACCACACGTTCAGGGCGTTTTACCTCTCCATATACTCCGGGAATGCTCAGGCATCCTTCAACAGCCTGGATCTGTTCTTTCGATTCTTCTACTTTTTCCGGGTTAATCAGTACAACAGGACCTTCGCCCACGTCTATTACGCAGATTCGTTTCAGTATGCCGACCTGCGGGGCGGCAAGACCTACCCCATCGGCATTATACATTGTTTCTATCATATCATCAATAAGTTCGATTGTTCTTGCATTGATTTCCTTAACGGGTTTGCATTTTTTTCTTAATATTTCATCGCCTTTTTTACGAATTTCACGTGTAGCCATCATATAGCCTCCCAACTTATAATCAGAATAACAGCTTCCTTATGAATGATCTGTTTTTCATTATACCATACTGCAGGGATTTATATCCACAGAAACGGTCCAATCCCTTCTGCCTGAAGCGTTATATATATCGTAGATCCATTCAAGGATATTTACAAGGTTTTTAACTCTCGGATGCTTCAATACAATCCGCCATCTGTACCGGTTTCTCAGTTTCACCATGGGCGAGGGAGCAGGTTCGGAAACAAATACACCTTCATTTAGGTTTTTGTTCTTTATTATGTCGGAATATATGTCATCAGCTGTTTTCCTTGCCAGTTCGCGGCTTTTGGCCGTTACCTGGATCAGTCCAATCTGATAAAACGGCGGAAGATTCAGCTCCTTCCGAAGTTCTATTTCCTGCCTGTAAAACTCCTTGTAATCCTGCCTGATTGCCGACTGTATGCTGAAATTGTCAGGATTATATGTCTGAAGAACCACCCTGCCCTGCTTCTCGGCTCTTCCTGCTCTGCCTGCCGCTTGCGTAATCAGCTGAAATGTCCTTTCAGCCGCCTTGTAATCGCCGCTGCCGAGCATACTGTCACCAGACAGTATTCCAACAAGCGTTACGTCAGGAAAATCATGCCCCTTTGCTATCATCTGAGTGCCCACCATCACGTCAATTTCATTGTTTCTGAAAGCATCCAGTACTTTCTCATGACCGTGTTTCCCTGAAGTGGTGTCCAAATCCATTCGTATTACGGTCATTTCCGGACAAATTTCAGGAATATGCTCCTCAACCCTCTGTGTCCCGATTCCAAACAAGTCTATGTTATTGCTTTTGCATACAGGGCATACGGACGGCATTCCTGTAACATAGCTGCAGTAGTGGCATACAAGCCTCTGCTCGGCCTGGTGATAGGTCAAGGATACACTGCAGTAAGGGCATAATAATATATACCCGCAATTTCTGCATATAACAAAATTTGAGTAACCCCTTCTGTTTATAAAAATCAGTGATTGCTCACCGGCTTCCTTGTTTTTCAGAAGCTCCCGGATCAAAACATTGCTGAGCCCGTTTCTTAAGTCTTTATCGGGTTCGCTGCGCATATCCACCGTTATGATTTCGGGCAGCGGTTTATTGTTTGTACGTTCCGTCATCTCTATAAGTTTTATTTTCCCGGTCTCAGCCCTGTAATAGTTCTCTATGGACGGTGTTGCCGAACCGTAGACAAGCAGTGCATTGTTGTACCTGCAGCGGAATGCTGCTATTCCCCTTGCATCATATTTCGGAGTCCGGTCGGATTTATACGATGTTTCATGTTCCTCGTCTATTATTATAATACCTATATTCTCCAACGGTGCAAAAACTGCTGAACGTGCACCGATTACAACCTTTATTTCACCGTTTTTAATCCTGCACCACTGGTCATATCGTTCCCCAATAGAAAGCCTGCTATGGAGTACCGCAACCCTGTCGCCGAACCTTCCTTTGAACAGGCGGACGGTCTGCGGAGTAAGGCCTATTTCCGGGACAAGCAAAATGGCATTTTTACCCTTTTCAATGTTTTTTGCGATAGCCTGCATGTAAACTTCGGTTTTACCGCTGCCTGTTACGCCATAAAGCAGTATTTCTTCAAATTCACCCTTATCCAATGATTCACCGATACTGTCAAGGGCTTTTTTTTGACAAGGTGTCGGCGGCATCGGTTCGGTTTCAGGCACATCAATGTCTTCAAACGGGTTTCTTTCAACCGGCATCTCGGATAAAGAAATAAAACCTCTTTTTTTCATGTTGTTCAGTACCGGCATCGAAAACCCCAGGGAATTCAGTTCAGTAACGGGTATTTCGCCTTCTTCGTAAAGGATTTCCATAATACGTATGTAATTCAGGCTTTTTACCTGGTTATTGCGAACCAGTTCCATAAAATCCTCTTCTTCAATAACAGGGAATGCCGCTTTTACGGTTTTGGCCCTGGCTTTCATCTGTACATGGTTTTCAATTTTAACCGCCTTCTTTTCCTTCAGCGAATTCAAAACTTTCCGCACGGGTTTGTTCAGTATTTTCTGCAACTCTTCTGAAAACAGTTTTCCGCCGTTTTCAGATAGAACATTGACAATTTCCTGTTCATTCCTGTCCAGAGCCGTATTGTCAGGTGACAGGAGAATTACCTCTTCCCTGTACATAAGCCCCAAACCTGCAGGAAGCATGCATCTTATCGCCATGTCGTAAGTGCAGGTATATCTTTTTCTCATATACCTGCTCAGTTCTATCAGTTCATCAGACAATACCGGAGTTTCATCAATAATCTGCGAAATTTCTTTTAACTCTGGTAATTCGCTGTTTTCCTTTACTTCGATAACAAATGCTTCGCGCATACTGCTCCCTTTGCCGAAGGGAACAAGCACGCGAACTCCGGGCCGGATAAAATCGCAAAGGTTTTCCGGAACAGTATAGTCATAGAACTTATCATACTCTCTTGTGCTGTTTTGAATAACAACCGATACAACCACTATTTCAAACACCCCTGGTATATCCTTAATTTATTTTACATGATAGATTAATCAAATGAAAGAAGATTAAAGGAATAAAAAAAAAACCTGCTATAAAAGCAGGTCTGACAAAAGAAGAGGTAATCTTTTTATTTTACAAGGCATACTCCTTTGTAATAAAATCAGGAATATCCTTAATGTTTCCGCTGATTGAAAAGACAAAACGTATATTAAACCTGTCGTGGAGCTGCTTAATCTTTTCAAAAAATACTTGATAATCCGGCTTTTCTTCAGCAATCAAATCCAGTCTGTCCACGTATATTGCCATGATATCGTAATTTGCAGCTACCAGGCCGCTGATAAATCCATAAAACGAGCAGAGATTATCAATTGGATATTCAGTAATGTTAACAAACCGGATTTCATGCCTTAAAGCCGTTATCAGCTCATCACTGTTATCTATGAAAACAATGTGGCCCTTGCAGTCATCTATTATGCTGTGGACATCTTCTATCAGGTACCTTGTTTTGCCAACGCCTTTGGTTCCATATACAACCTTTATCATAGGCTATCCTCTCCTTACAGGCAAATTATTGCGCTGTTTCCGATGCTGCCGGATTTATTGTCTGTCATTTTTGTTGTTGTTATTTTTGATGATTTCCATTTTTGAAATGGAAACCTCGTAAGCCGTTCGCTCTTCTACGGAGCCATCAGGCAGTTTCTTCTGGTAGTTTCTGCTTTGAATTCTTCCCCAGACCTTTATATTGTCACCTATTTCAAAGTTGCTTGCATAACGGGCATTTCGTCCCCAAGCTATGCATGGTATGTAATCAGACTTGTTATAGGCACGGTTAACGGCAAGAAGTATATCCGCAATCTCGCGGCCAAAGGGCGTTGTTCTGTATACCGGGGCCTTACATATAAAACCGTTCAGGTAAATACTGTTTGATGCCTTGACTTCATCCGGCTCATCCAAAATCACGATGTCCCTGGCAAATACCGTTAGCAGAAGCTTATGACCGCCTTCACTGTTATAATTGTTATAACTTCTGAATTGCCCTTCTATTACGGCAATTTTCCCAACCTCGAATTTTTCCAGGGGTAACAGTCTCTCAGAAAACATTACGGGAATATAATCATATGTATCACTGAGCCGGGGAACTTCAACAGTAATTATGTAGAATCCCTCGCCATATACCTCGTGGCTGAACTCCGGCTTTGATATAATTTTCCCAGTCAAACTTGCACTATTGTTTTCCATTATATTACCGGGCATGGATAAACCCCACTCCTCTCTCTTTCGTATCTAAACTAAATTCATCTCATGTTAGCTTATTCGATTAATCATGTTTTTAGAAGTTATCTTTTAATTTTATCTTAAGAGATTTGAAACCCCCAATAGTTCAAACGTTTTCCTCTTTCAAACACCCGGCCCTGCTTAAAGACGATCCCGGCAGAAAAAAGGTTTATCCAAAGCCAAAATTTAACTGTTTATGGACATATTATATCCATATAATCAACGTTATGCAACGTTTTTTCAGTTATTAACCCGTTTTTTCAGCTGTTATCAGCAATATCTCCCGTCTTTATCTGCAGACCCGGGCATTCCCAAATTCTCGTCCGCTCTGTTTAAATTTACATCATGCAGCACTGCAAAGGAAGCTGCAGCCAATATATTGTAAGGATCCCTGCCGGCATCTTCAAGATTTATTACATATTCCTGCGGCTCAAGCCTTTTCCCGTCGGCGGTGACAAGCCTGTTCCTTATATAGCATAAAAACTGACTGCTTATTGACGGCTCTCCCGTACTCGATGTTGTAATGTTCGAGTCTTTACTGAAGCCGTAACAAAGTATCCTACATAATTGTTCATCGGTAAAATCTGAAATTTTTATAACATCACTGTTCAAAATAACCGTCAAATTTTTGTAAGACTTACTGCCGTTGCGTATAATGTCCGAAACCAGGTTCCATTCGTTGTGGTCATTTACAATTATCGTATCAATCGGAAGAAAAGTTAACGCTTCTTCAATATCCGCAGTCTTTATTTTGATAATAAGAATTTCTGTTCCTGTCTGACTGATGGCTGAACAATAGCTGCTCCAGGTCTCCTTGCTCCTGAAACGGTAACCGTACTCTGAAATGCTTACTTTTCTGTTTTCAAGGTTTAAAAAGTATTTTATTATATCCAGAATGTCCTGGGTATTGCTGCTTTCAACTATTCCGGCTATATGCATTTCAAACTCTCCTGAATACATTTTTTAACCCATTTATTTTTTCAACCAGGCGGAGTATAATCCGGCATTACGTAAACAAATCCGTAATGTGTTATTATCTTCTGCAATTATTGATATGCTATTCAGTAATATAGGTTTTTTCACTTTCGGCAGCACGGAGCATTGGGGCAAGTTCGCCGGTGTCTTTTGAAAACAGCCACTTTTCCATGTTGTTTTCATCTATGATTACAGGCATACGGTCATGTATCGCCTGCATTTTTTTATTTGCGCAGGTTGTAAGAATTGTAAAAGCCGGGAAAATTATGCTCTCGTCGTTTTTATCCCTGAAAAACCAATAAATTCCCGCCATATAGAAAAGTTTATTATCAATACTGATAAAATGCTTGGTCTTTTTGTTCCCGTCCTTTTTCCATTCAAAGAATCCTGTTGCAGGCACAAGGCACCTGCGCTTCTGAAAGGGTGCCCTGAACATTGGTTTTTCCGAAACAGTTTCGGACCTTGCGTTGATTATCAACCCCTTGCCCTTGAAGGACGGAAACCCCCATTTTACCGCATGTACTTCACTTTTTCCGTTACTCGGTGTAATTATTGGAACGGTATCACCGGGATATATCTCACCATGTTTTTTCAAAAGATGCTGTTCCACTTCTGATACGAGTTTCGCAAATTCATCCAGTTCCTTTTCGGGTATATAAAACCTTCCGCACATAAAAACAGTCCTTTCCGCGGGAAAAAATATATCCTTTCGTTCTTATTATAATCCATTTTTTCGGTAATAGCATTATATTCCTCGGAAGTATTTCTTCAGATACTCTAGAGAAGTCAAACATATGTGACACAACCTCTGAAAAATTTTCTCTGAACAATGCTGTAACTGCCCTTAATTGCAAATAATTATTTTGTCAAGGAGGAAAGCGGAGCGATCCTTGATTGAATAATTATTTGCGATACCATACTAAACAGCATTTTCAGAGAAATAATGTTCTACCAGCTCA
>LFRM01086323.1_pt1 | contig 60585 bp, 55 predicted proteins | sample 618341 | NCBI WGS metagenome assembly LFRM01 (sample SAMN03654438, study PRJNA283298) | anaerobic digester metagenome | isolation source: pool of bioreactors CSTR01a, CSTR02a, and CSTR03a thermophilic anaerobic... | place: Denmark: Kgs. Lyngby | collected 2014-05-21 | reverse complement strand
AGTGTACAATCCTCGTATTGCGTTTTGCCCCAAGGGCAAAAATCATGGTGCAGTTTCTCCATTTGACGAGTCTCCGCAAAACCGCAGCGCTTACATTCATGCATTTCTTTGCCTTCTTTGTCGCAGGAAGGCTCAGACTCTGTTTGATAAGCTGCAAACCAATGGTTAGCAGGATCTACTTCACGCGATTCCAGAAATCCACAATGAACACAAGCGCACTGTTGCACGCCGCCCAGCGAGCAGTCATCGTATTGCGTTTTTCCCCAAGGACCGAACTCGTGTGCCTCAATGTCAGTTGCCAGCGGATCAATATGCCCGCACGTCTCGCACATTCTGTGATAAAGGCCCTCCCGAGTGCAGGTAGCGTGGTGGATTTCCAGATAACTTCCCCAACGATGGTGCAGCATCTCCAACTCGACGATTTCTGTGCAATTGCATGCGCTGCACCTGCGAACCTCAGCGCCCGTAGTCTCGCAACCGGGAGACTCCATGATTTCGAAGTCATCCCACTTATGACCTAGCGCTACAAGCGATTCCACCAGACTATCATCACAAACAGAACAAAGCGAGTGTTTTTCCCCTGCCATTTCGCATGTTGGCATCAACGCTGTTTTCCATTCCTTCGGTTGATGTCCGCATGGTGGTAATGGATGGTTTTCGCTTTCATTGCAGTTGGCACACCGGCGCGCTTCACTACCACCTTCCGTGCAGGTTGGAGCCTTCTCAACATCCCATGGCGTCCAAGCATGCGGGAGCTTCGAGGATGGTCGAGTCTCAAGAATGATTTTGCACACGGTGCAGGACACAGCTACTTCTCCCTCGGCAGAACAAGTTTCTTCCTTCGTAACATAAGGCTGACTATACGTATGAGATACAATTGGCAGAACAACGTCTTCTTTGTTCGCGCAGTTGGTGCATGTTCTGTACTTTTCCCCTTCACCATAGCATGTTGCGGCAATTTCCTGTTGCCAGGGCGAATATGCATGCGTTTGGGCATCGATGTACCTGCTCGCCGGTTTATCGCAATGGTCGCAAGACGAGGTTTCGATCCAACCCACAAGGCACGAACTGTCAACCGGCTTATGCCATTGTGTGAATTTGTGCCCCAAAGCCGGGTAGTCGGTCATCTCAACGTACCCGCAAATACTGCAATCCAAGGCCAAGATTCCAGCGTCCTCACAGGTCGCCTCTTGAAATATGTAGGGCATTCCAAGAACGTGTGGCACAACCGGAATTCTTTCATTACATGAGTGACCGCACACTTCACAAGTTTGATGCTGCAAACCTTCGCTCAAACATGTGGGTTCATTGGTAACAACAAACGGTGCGAACTTATGCTGCGCTGCATCAATCCGCCGAGTCGCATCTAAAGAACAAAGCTTGCATGCCCTGGACTCAGTCCAACCGGACACACAATCCGCGTCCTCTGGCATCTCCCAGGGACCCCACGTGTGGTCGAGCGCAGCGGCGGGATACGACCATATACTTCCGCATACCATGCATCGTTGCGCCAACTCACCCTCCACACCGCATTTGGGCGCAATTGCTTCATAAGGCACATCATAATCGTGCGGCTTGGCGGCGACATCGCGTGTTTCCATATAGGAGCACCTTGCGCATGAGTTTAGCTGACGCAAGCCCTGCGTACAATCAGATGGCTCTGAGTTCACCCAGCCTGACGGCAAATGCCCCAGCGCCGAGAACACCTCCAGTTCAACTACTTTCGGGCAATTCTTGCACCTTTTAACAATTCTTCCTTCGAATGTACAGGTAGCAGCCACCTCTTCTTCTTCATGATAATCATGTTCAGCAAGCGCCAAAGACTGTATGATTTGCTTATCACAACCATCATTGATGCACTCTTGCACTGCCTGACCGGCAGTATGGCAAGTAGAAGGTACATAAAGCACTTGTTCATAGCTGTGTCCGTTTGGGTGCTTTTCTATAAAGAATAGTATGTCTCCGCATGTGGTGCAAATCGATTTGAAATAGCCGATTGAGTCACATGTCGCAGCCTTTACGGTTTCTTCGTACTGGTGACCAACGGATTCCAAATCATCTTGTCGCGTCCCAATGCAGTTGGTGCGGCTGCACGCCATAATCACGTACCCCACTTGTTTACATGTGGACTCTACGCGCGTTTGGAGGACAGTGAAGTCGTGTCCCAAAGGCGGACCTGTGTGTGAAACTTCTTCTTTTCCACATACGCAGCATTTGCGTTCTGAGGAACCGCTATTTTCACAGGTTGCCGGAATAATGAGCTCTTCATTCTGATGTTGGGCTAGCAAAAGAGCTTGCTGAATCGTGGATGTACAGTCTGTACGGTCACACTCAAGGATGACATACCCGGCCTTCGTACAAGTGGAATCTTCACGTTTCAGCTCAAATGTGTAGTCATGAGTCAAGATAGGTATTGTGCTAATGATCTCCTCACCGCTACATACACTACATATGCGCTTAACTTGTCCACCCGTTTCGCATGTAGCTTCGATCGTGATGTCGGGCCCATATGAACACGGAGCTTTTTTCAACTTTTCTGTGAGCGTGTATCCGCATCCCATGCGCTGGCAAACCGAGTATCGGACTCCCTCTGCTTCACAGGTCGGATCGTTTCCGGTAATTAGGCAATTGTGATCCAGAGGCTCGACGGTCCTCTGCTCAGAATACTCACAGCTGGTACACTGCCATATACTGCTTCCGGGTGCTGTACAGGTTGCAGCCACACTGGCAATCTTTTCCATAGTATGCGTATGGGGCAAAGTGAGCGGAATTCCACAAGTGAATCCGCCGACTTCAATCTTGCTGCTATCCGACATTACTATCGTCGCGGTTCCGATATCCAATTGCTGATTGGTCAACGTATCGGTACGCACTGACCCCCATACAGTCACCTGGATATATTTGGCAGTATTTCCGCTAAAATTGGCTGTTCCTGTTGTAGCGCTGCTACTGCTGCTGCAAACGGGATAGGACGTGATACTGTCAATCGTAATGCCTGAGGATGAGACCATCTTGAAAGAAATATCTTTTATCGATCGGACTTCTCCATACACAGAAGAATACTGAATAACGATCTTGTATTGCTCACCGGGCGAAGGATACGGCTCTGTATGTAGATTTGCTTGTCCCTGAACAACGGCAGCATGCACCACAACAGCATTTCCCAAGATTGCCAAAGCAAGCATACAAATCAAGACCATGAGTCGCTTCTTCACAGAATCGGCCTTTCCACATAATCAAAATGAGGTTCATCTGGATTCAACATCCCGACACGCGGCACGCGATGTCTATTTAAGTACATGAGCCGGGTTTCACAGCAGTGCGTTTGCGAAGGCCTACCGCGCTACAATGACTGCGCCCTCTGGCCGCACGTCAACTGTATGGCAGGCGCCGGCACCAAATAAATCATTCATCGCCTCGACAAAACCATCCACAATGTCTTCAGGCACAAAATGCAGGGTTGTTCCGGCGAAGCCTCCCCCATGTATACGGGAAGCGCCCCTTATGCCCAGAAATGTATCGGCAAAGGCAAGCGAAACGGCCATCTGTTGATGCTCATCCCCTGAATACACATTTTGCAGCAGTGTCCAGCTGCTCAAGCCCGATGCTCGTATTGCTTCCAAAAACACCGGCATGTCTTTTTCCTGCAGCGCTTGAACAGCGCTATTAACACGCTCATTTTCACCGAAAAAGTGGAAAGCCCGCAACGCCGCGCGATCACCCGCAATTTGCCGCACTTGCGGCAATTCCTTGATGAATTGCTCCCGCCTCACAAACCGCAGTGCTTCCGCGTCAAAGCAGGCAGCAACAGCTTTCATCTCCTCCGGAATGGCAGCATATTCATTCGTCAGATCATCATGACTGCCGCCGGTATTGACAATGACCAGCTCGTACCCCGCGTCTGCAAAGGAAAACGAGATGGGCAATACCTCGGGTTCGGCACTTTGGAAATTAATGGCCACCAAACCACCGGTGCTGCTGGCCATCTGATCCATCAAGCCGCTGGGTTTCATAAAAAAGTCGTTTTCGGCATACTGAGCGATTGACGCACGTGTAGTAGCATCTATGGAAAAGCCATTATACAGCTGATCAAATATCGCACAAATCAGTACTTCGAAAGCGGCAGAAGATGACATACCGCTGCCGCGCAATACATCGGATGTTGCAGTCGCGTCAAATCCACCCACTTGATAGCCGAGCTCTCTCATTTTTGCAGCCACGCCGCGTATAAGCGCCGCAGACGTTCCCATTTCTTCAGGTTGCGGCGTCAACTCCGTTAAGGCGATTTCGAACGGTTCATACCCTTCACTGATAAAACGCACAACATTGTCCTGCCTCCTTGCGGCACAGGCGATGGTATCAACATTAATGGCCGCTGCCAGCACCCGTCCGCCATTATGGTCCGTATGATTCCCGATAAGTTCGCTGCGCCCGGGTGCACTAACGAAGCAAAGCGCATCCTCTCTTCCGAATACATCTTCATGGAGTGTAAGAAGCCCAGAGTAGCGCCTCATCTGATATGCGTATCCGAATTCCTTTTGACTGTATAAGCGATTGAATCGCTCCCTTGTCTTAGTCGAACGCAACATGCGACTCATTTCCGCATAGGTCATCTCACAACTTCCTTTCGGGTATCCAGGATATCCTGCCAGAAAGTCATGAATTCCTGCAAACCGCGTCCGTTAAGCTCTTGTACAAAAACGGCAAACTGCGTATCAGTTATTTCCCACTCGCCCAGCACCCATCTGGCGATGGATTCATCCACATAGCGCCCAATGGCGCTCTGGAGCGGTGCGATGGCCGCTTCTTGTTCGAGCGATAGGGCATACGCCGGAAACGGTTCAAGCGCAACATCCGTCACAAGGGCAACCTGGTCGATGATGTAGCGCACCTGCGTGTCACTGTACAAACGCTGAAATTCGTCCGCCGTTATGCCGGGTGGCACAGCTCCTGTCACGATAGACACATCGGACAAAAAGCCCATTTGATTGGCGCTTTCCGTCTTTCTCCATGTGCCATCGCCATCTATCACATAGTCCACTTTTTCGACCCCATTGGCAGCCATGATGGCACCTTCTTCTGAATACAGATAGTCCACCCATTTGAGCAACGCACCGGGATCTTCGCATGCTGACGTGATGGCGAAAGTGCCATTGGTCACAGGCGACGCAATGCTTCTATATCGTTGTTCTTCTTGCCACCTTAAGGGTGCGATGACCGCATAGTCCGCTGCCCATTCAAGAGGCAGCAGCTGCGTCACCAGCGGCGCCATCACAACGCCATATCGCATAGTGCTCTTGGCATCTGTGACGCGCCGCATGGTATCGGCAGTAGAAAAGCCTTCCCTATCCAACAAACCCTCCGCATACATGCGACCGCTCCAAGCGATAAAATCACGGAAAGAGTCTTCAAGCGGCATAAAACGAGCCGTTCCTTTTTCCTCAAAAACATTGAAGTCGTTGGCGATAAGCCCAAACGCGTGCGCTAAGTACTTCAAATCATAGGCGCCCAAGAACGCCAGTGGAACCTCATCTTTTCTGCCATTCTGATTGGGATCCTTGTCACGCATGGCGACAAGCACCTGCTCCAACTCCTCGGCATTTGTTGGAATGGGCAACTTAAGAGTCTGCAGCCACTTTTTGTTTATCCACATGCAGTTCTGCGCGGGAGCCAAGTCAATATAAGGCAGTGTGGCAATACTGCCGTCGGGTAACGCAACCGCTTCCATATATGACTCATTCTGACTCAAAATGGCCCACAGGTTGGGTGCATGCGTCGGCAACAGTGCCTTAAGGTCGATCAGGACGCCCCTGTCCAACAAATCAATGGCTTCCGCCGGTGTCAGATCCGCCTTAAAAAACGCATCAGGCAGTTCGCCGTCTGCTGTCATGGCAGATTTGGCCTCAGCCAAAAGCCGCGCACTGGAAAATTGGCGAAATTCAAATGTGATACCCGTTTTTTCTGCCATTCTTTGAAAAAACAGATTGTCCTCCCATTTTCTGTAAGTACCTTCAGGCTCATAACCCATCATGATGAATTGTATGCTTCCACCCTCTGATGCTGCCAAAATCAGCGCCGGAACCAGCATCAGCACGCAAAGCCAAATGCATAGCAGTCTCTTATACATAATAATCGTCCTCCTTAAGCCACAGCGAGCATTATACATGAAGACGACGGTATTGACTACCGCTTGTCATGCTTTTTTTTGCTTGCACGGCATGTTATAATCCCTCGGTACGAACGGAGGGAACAACTTGTTTGATGTAATTGTTATTGGAGCGGGTCATGCAGGGTGTGAAGCGGCACTGGCAGCCTCGCGTCTAAAATGCGAAACGCTGCTCCTGACGCTCAACTTAGATGCCATTGCGCTGATGCCCTGTAACCCGTCTATTGGGGGTACGGGCAAAGGGCACCTTGTGCGGGAAGTTGATGCGTTGGGCGGCGAAATGGGGAATAATATTGACGCAACTATGCTGCAAAGCCGTATGCTCAACACAGGCAAGGGCCCTGCGGTACATTCTCTGCGGGCGCAAGCGGACAAGCATGCCTACCAGAAAAGGATGCATCGCGTTCTTTTTTCGCAGGAGTTTTTGACGGTGCGCCAAGGCGAAGCCACCGAGATTTTGGTAACCAACGGACGCATCATCGGCATTTGCACCACAACAGGTGAAACCATTCCTGCCAGAGCCGTCATCGTTGCTACCGGCGTGTACCTCAAAAGCCGCATCATTATCGGGGATAAGGATTGGAATGCCGGACCGCAAGGCCTTTTGCCCGCAAATTCGCTGTCCAAGAACCTGCAAGACTTAGGTTTTGCCCTCAGACGCTTCAAAACGGGCACACCGGCAAGAGTAGATGTGCGCAGTATCAATTTTGACAAAATGGAAGCGCAGCCCGGAGACGACCCCGTCATCCCCTTTTCGTTTTTGACAGACAAACAGCTTAGAAACACGCACAAGTGTTACCTAACGTGGACCAACGATGCTACACACGACATTATCCGTGCCAATATAAACCGCTCCCCCATGTTTTCGGGCGCAATCAAGGGCACCGGAGCACGGTACTGCCCGTCCATTGAAGATAAGGTATATCGCTTCGCAGATAAGAATCGGCATCAGTTGTTCCTGGAGCCGGAGAGCGCGGACAGTTTTGAGTGGTACGTACAAGGCATGTCGTCCAGTATGCCTGAGGATGTTCAGCACAAGATGTATCACACAGTGCCCGGGCTGGAGGAGGCGGTGCTGACGCGCCTTGCCTACGCCATCGAATATGACTGCATTGATCCCCAATCACTGTCGCCCAGCCTCGCCGCACATGATTTTGGCGGCCTCTTTTTTGCGGGACAAATCAGCGGCACGTCCGGTTATGAAGAAGCAGCTGCGCAGGGAATTCTGGCGGGCATCAATGCGGTGCAGTACATAAGCGAAAAGGATCAGCTAATTCTGACGCGTGACATGTCCTACATCGGTGTAATGACAGACGATTTGACGGGTAAGGGAACCGATGAACCCTACCGCATGATGACAAGTCGCGCAGAACACCGCCTTTACCTCAGGCAGGACAACGCGGATATACGTTTGACTCCTATCGGCCACAGCATTGGCCTGGCCTCTGATGAGCGCATGCAACGTCTGGAGACAAAAATTCGCCAAACTGAGCAGCTGATAAAGCTCATAAATGATAGCGACAAGCAAACAGCGCTTCGGCGTCCGGAGGTGACCATCGAGCACCTCATTGATGACTCAAACGCTTATGCTCCGGCCGCCCTCAGGCAAGCAGAAATACAAATAAAATACGCCGGATACCTCCGAAAAGAAGAGGCGCACATACGGCAAGCCGCGGCCATGGAAAACCGCCTTCTGCCACAAGACATCCCCTATATGCAGATAGACGCCCTTAGAATTGAGGCCAGGCAGAAACTGGCGAAGCTTCGCCCCGCGTCTTTGGGCCAGGCATCACGCATGCCGGGGGTATCGCCTGCAGATGTCGCTGTGCTGACCATTTGGTTAAAACAAAGCGAGAAAGCATTGATGATATGATGTACTCTAGTCGATGATTTCTTGCACAAACTGCGCCATACGGCGAATGCCCTCCACGATTTTTTCTTCTGACACGGCGTACGACAGCCGCACATGACTGGGCGCAAAAAAAGGCGCGCCGGGTACGACTGACACTCTGGCATGTTGCAGCAGCAATTCCGAAAACACGGTGTCGTCAGAAATTAGTGTGTTGAGGTATCTTTTTCCAATGCAGGCCGACACGTTAAGCAACACATAGAAAGCCCCTTGAGGCGCCCTGTACGTGACACCGGGGACTTTTTTGATGCAGTCGAGCATCAGCGCGCGGCGTCGTTCAAACGCCCTCACCATCGCATGAACGCTGTCCTGAGGGCCCTTGAGCGCCTCAACGCCTGCAAATTGTGCGATACTGTTGGCGTTGCCGGTAGCATGACTTTGATAGGCGTCCATTTCTTTGATAACACTTGCAGGCCCTGCCGCGTAGCCTAAGCGCCAGCCGGTCATGGCATATGCTTTGCTTAATCCGGAAACCACAATGGTGCGCTCTTTGGCGTCAGGCGACAGTGACGCGATAGAAATATGCCTTGCACCGCCGTATACCATTTTTTCATATATTTCGTCACTGATGATCCAGATATCTTTATCTTGGGCGATTTCGGCGATACCGCGAAGGGCTTCCATATTCCAAACCGCACCCGTTGGGTTGTTGGGTGAATTAATTAGAATGACTTTTGTGCGCGGAGTCACTTTCTTCGCGATGTCATGCATTTTGGGAACGTAGTTGTTCATATCGTCTGCTGCCACAAGAACGGCCTTACCGCCAACCATGCCTACCATTTCGGCGTAACTGAGCCAGCAAGGTGCCGGTAAAATGACTTCATCGCCCTGATTGACAATGGCTCGCAGTGCTTCATACAGTACTTGCTTTGCCCCCGTTCCGACAATGATATTAGCTTTTTGATACACCAAGCCTTTTTCTTCAAAGAGACAGTCGCAAATTGCCTGGCGCAATTGCGGCAGACCGCTGACGGCGGTGTAATGTGTGCCGCCTTCGGCCATTGCTTTATTGGCAGCAGAAACAATATTGGCAGGGGTGTCAAAATCGGGCTCACCTGCCGCTAAACTTATGATATCCTGTCCCTGCGCGCGCAACTCTGCCACAATGGCGTTCAGGCGCAACGTAGCGGAAGGCATAATTCCCGTACAGATCTTCGAAAGTGTTAAGGGCATAAATACTCCTCCTCATAAATGCAACTCGTGAGGAAGTATATCACATTATTCGCCCAAAATCATCCACAATTTGCAACTTTTTGCAAGTTTGTAACAATCATTATTCGTTTTCTTCGGTCAGCGCCGCCTGTAGCATGATGGCGCACTCAATTCGCTTGCGAAAAAGCCTGCATCCATAATCATAAACACCATTGATATTGCCCGATGCGTGATAAGCATTTGCAGCACATCCGCCCGCGCAGAATAGTTTTGCCCAGCAATCAGAGCACGCAGGTCGCGAATAAACATTGCACTGGCGAAAATTATCCTGCAAAGTGGCATTCTCTATGCCTTGCCATATATTTCCCATGCTGTAAGCGGGCTCCCCCACAAATTGATGACACGGGTACAGTTCGCCCCATGGGCTAACGGCCAAATACTCCGTGCCTGAACCGCATCCCGACATCCTCTTGTAAACGCAGGGACCGCGTTCCAAGTCCAGCATATAGTGATAGAAGGTGAATGGTCGGCCTTCGCGAGTGCGCCTCAGCATTTCGGCCGCAAGGAACTCATACTGTTCAAATAAAACGGGCAAATCATCTTCCGTTAACGCGCACGGATCATCAGAAGCTGTAACAACGGGTTCCATACTGAGTTCCGTAAATCCCAAATCAGCCATGTGCAAAAGGTCCTGCGAAAAATCCGTATTGTGGTGAGTGAAGGTGCCGCGGATATAGTAGTTCTTGTCGCCCCGCGACTTCACAAACTCCTGAAATTTGGGTACGATTTTGTCATAGCTGCCGCGATTCATGTGGTCGCGGCGAAAACGATCGTGAACCTCTTTCCGACCATCGAGGCTCAGCACCACATTGTGCATTTCGCGGTTGCAAAAATCGGTAACTTCCTCGTTAAGCAAAACGCCGTTGGTGGTCAACGTAAATCGAAAACGCTTGTTATGAGTGTTCTCGAGGGAACGGCCATAGGCCACCAATCGCTTGACAACATGCCAGTTCATGAGCGGCTCCCCGCCAAAAAAATCCACTTCCAGATTGGTGCGCCCGCCGGATCTCTCCACGAGAAAATCCACTGCTCTCTTGCCTACCTCCAAGGACATCAGCGCATTGTCGCCCTGATACTTGCCCTGCGACGCAAAACAGTAACTGCAGTTCAAATTGCATGTGTGCGCCACATGCAGGCACAACGCTTTTAGCGGACCGCACGCGGAACTGAGGTGAGAGGCATATGGCTTGAATACGTCTCTGGTATACAGTTTTCCTTCTTTTTCGAGCTGGTCGATGGCACTAAAAAGCGTCAACATTGTCTCCGTCGTAACGTCCGGCCTGTTCGGAAAGTGCGCGCGCAGGGCCTTCATCGCCTCCGTCTGCGGCATCGTTTCCCGCAAGCGGATCGCCTCGGCGGTCGCGTCATCGGTCAAGTGGATGCTGCCGCTGAATATGTCCAAAGTGATAAAGTATCCATTACACTGGAATTGATGAATCATTTTGCTCCTAAAAATGCCGCTTGCATCGGGCAAGCGGCACACGATCTATTGTTGATTACTTGTCGTTCTTGTTTTCGCAGGGTTGATTGGCTACGCCACAAGATGTCTTGCAGGCAGACTGGCAGGAAGTTTGACATTCGCCGCACCCGCCATTTTCAAGGCTCCTGACGAGGTCGCGGGTTTTGATGGTTTTGAGCTTCATAAGTCCTCCTCCTAAAGTGGTTTCCGCCAGTATTGTAATGGGAACCATTGGCAGTGTCAAGCGATTGCCCAAGATGCGCATCGATGGTATAATCGACCATGCGGCTCGAAGCTAAGCATGGGAAAGCAAATGAGAGGGATAGTGTATGAACGACTTCACTTTTTATAATCCAACACACTTCGTTTTCGGGAGGAACGCGGAACTTCAGATTGGTGAAAAGGCCATTGAAATGGGCTATTCACGCATTCTGTTAGTATATGGCCAGGGATCGGTTCTTCGCTCGGGATTGTTGGAACGCGTCAAGGAATCCTTAATCAGCTCCAATATCGCGTTCTTTGAACTGGGCGGCATCGTACCAAATCCGCAGGATGGGCCGGTCTACGAAGGCGTACGCATGGTTCGCGAGAATGCTCTGGACTGTGTTTTGGGGGTGGGCGGCGCGAGCGCGCTGGATACCGCCAAAGCTATCGCTGTCGGCGCGCTTTATGATGGCGATTTTTGGGATTTCTATGCGGGCAAACAAAAGGTCTCACGCGCGCTGCCCATCATCTCCATCCCCACCATTGCGGCCGCAGGCAGCGAAAGCAGCAGCAGCAGCGTCATCACCAAAACCAGCATACCGCTCAAGCGAGGCATCAATGCTGAACTTATTCGCCCGATGCTCGCGCTGATGAACCCTACTCTCACATTTACAGTGCCGGCCATTCAAAAAGCCTACGGCGTCGCTGATATGATGGCGCACATCTTTGAGCGGTACTTCACCAACACCAAGGACGTACTGTTGACTGACGAAATGTGCGAAGGGGTGTTGCGCGCCATAATAAAAGCCGGGCCTAAAGCGCTGTTTTCCCCGGGTGATTATGCGTCCCATGCCGACATCATGTGGGCGGGCGCCCTGGCACACAATAATACCCTAAGTACCGGACGCGAACAGGACTGGAGTTGCCACGCCATGGGGCATGGCATCTCCGCGCGTTTTGACGCCCCCCATGGCGCCGTATTGGCCGTACTCTTCCCTTTCTGGATGCAATGCCAATTGGAACACGATCTGGAAAGGTTCCGCCGCTTCGCCGTGCAGGTAATGCAAGTACAAGAAGGGCCGGATGCAAAGACCGTTGCCGAAAATGGCATACAACGTCTGCGTACTTTCTTTGATTCTCTGGGATTGCCCCACAATCTCAAAACCTTTGGCGTACAGGAAAGCGACATCGATCAATTGGTCAATGACGTGGGATACCGGCCTGACGGCAAAATCGGCTTCTTCCGTCCTTTGGCCTCTGAAGATGTGCGTGCGATCTACCGTTTGGCTTTGGGCTGATTTCGACGAGTGTTGAAGAAGGTCTCCAGCATATCTTCGCATTCTGTCTTCAATACACCGCCTATGCAGGGAACGGTATGGTTAAAGTGTTTGTCCGCGGGCAAAAAGTAAACACTGCCGCAGCAGCCGTATTGCGCATCATACGCGCCAAAAACGCACAGGCCAAGACCCGCCATGATAACCGCCCCCGCGCACATGGGGCACGGTTCCAGGGTGACGTACAGCGTACAACCTGTCAAGCGGCGCGAATCAAGCGCGAATCCTGCCCGCTGCAGCGCCAGCATTTCGGCGTGAGCCAGGGACGACGACGCACTTTCCCGCTCGTTATGAGCTGACGCGATCACTAGGCCGTTCAAGACAACGACGGCGCCCACCGGCACATCATCGCCGCTTAAGGCTGCCTCCTTAAGTGCCCGGCGCATCCATTTTTCATGCATCATGGTCTATCCCTCCGTGCAACATGTTATCACAACCACTTGGATTATTCACGCTAATATGGAGGTCTGTCATGTCCAATGCTATATTGTCCCTCATCGCGAGTCGCCGCAGCCACCGGCAGTACAAACCGGACCAGTTGACGAACGAACAGCTGGACGCCATTCTGACTGCGGCGCTGCAGTCACCCTCCGCCAACAACAAACAGCCGTGGCATTTCAGCGTCATTCAAAATGCGGCGATCATCCAGAGAGTGCATGACGCGGCCGCCAGGGTGGCTCTGGGACGAGATCCGGCCAGCCGCAGTCCGCGCTATGACGACGGTGCCTTTCAGGTTTTCTATCATGCACCCACGGTAATTGTTGTGTCCTATGATGATAAAGAGCCCCGCTCACTGGTTGATTGCGGCATTGCCGTACAAAACGTCGTGCTGGCGGCTGAAAGCCTGGGGCTTGGAAGCATCATTCTCGGTCTCCCCCGGGATGCATTCTTAGGGACGGAAAAGTTGGAAATTGAAAAACTGATCAATATACCGCAGGGATATGCTTATGGCATCGGTGTGGCACTTGGCACACCCACAGACCACAAACCTGCCCACGAAATTGGCAGCAACAAGGTTTCTTTTATCCGTTAGACCCTGCCAATCAAACAAATACACCAAAGGATCCCGCACGGAGGTATTATGAAGAAATCCCGCTCAATCATCCTGATGGCTATACTGCTCGCTTTTGCAGCGCTTGGTATCCAGACGGTCGCCGCCCAGTCCGCACAGATTGGGGGCTTTGTTTTCAGCGATAACAATGTCGACGGCTTCCCGGATGGCGCCGGCCGGACACTTGGCGGTGCAGAGATCGCTCTCGTCCGAAAAGCCGACAGCAAAGAGGAAGTTCTGGCTACACAGAAAACGGGCGAAGACGGTCTGTTCTTGTTTACAGATCTTGCCGCGGGTGATTACTACCTGCGTATCATGCTGCCCAGAGATTATGTTCCTACCAGAATGGTGGAAAATGGCAGTTTCGCTCTGCCCGCATCCGGCGCCAGCACCGCCACGCCAATCTTCTCGCTGGATGAAAACCAAAGCATGACTGATATTCAGTTGGGTGCGGCAAAGAAAACGGGATTTGTGCGGGTCATTGCCTTTGGCGATGAAAATGCCAACGCCGGCCGCTTCAGTACCGAACCATTGCTCAGGGATGTCCTGGTAGAACTCATTTATGAACGCGCAGGAAAACAATATGTCATCGGTTCGACGAGGACTGACCGCGAGGGACTGGGTACCATCCGGGATGTGACGCCCGGCACCTACCGCCTGGCTGTCACTTTGCCTGACCCCTATATCATAGGCCCCCTCGGACCCAAAATCAGCTTGTTCTACAATGGTATCGTTCCTGCGGATTCTCCGCGCGGATTCTCCGAGCCGTTTGACCTTCCGGCAGGAGGCAGTTTGGGCATTGGGGCCGGCGGAGTGCTAACGAGCCAAGTAGCGGGACAAGTTTGGGCAGATCTTAACCAAGACGGCTCGCGCGACGTAAACGAAACAGGATTTTCGGGTGCGGAGCTGCTTCTCAAAAACCCTGATTCCGGCGTAGAGCGCAGCTTCACCACGCAGCCTGATGGCGCTTTCATTTTTGAGCGGCTGCCGGCGGGTGACTACACTTTGACGGTTACCTTGCCAGACGACGCCATGTTCACCGTGCCCGGCGAATCTCTCTTGTCGGACGGTTTCACCCAGACGGATACGGTTCGCTTTTCCGTAAACTTGGGAAGATCTACCACGCTTGACCCCATCGGTGTAATGCCGCTGACTTCCCTCAGCGTTCACTTTTTTCATGACGAAAATGTGGACGGGTTGTATGAGGAAGCTGAAGCGCCATTCGCCGGTGCTCAGGTGGAAATTATCCGCAAAGGAAGCGTCCTGGCGGCGTCGCAGACTGATTCAAATGGTTACGCTCTGTTTTCGCCGGTACGCGGCGGAGAGTTCCAGGTTCGTGCCGTATTGCCCGATGATCAGATATTTACGGTGGCACACGAGGACGGCAGCGCGTTCAGCGCCTCCCGGGCATCAAATGACTTAACACTGGAATACTATTTGGAGCATGGCAATCACGCGGACATCCTGGCCGGAGTCACTTTGCCCGCAGCTATCAGCGGCATTGTGTTTGATGACGCAGATCTCAGCGGTATCCACGAAGCAACAGAAACCTTTCTATCTGATTTCCGCGCCGCCGCAATTGATGAGGCAGGCCGGGTCGTCTCTGAAAGCGTCACCGATGAGGCGGGCCGCTATCTTTTAGAAGACCTTATCCCCGGCGAATATGCGGTGCGCTTTTCGCTCTTGTCCCCATTTATCTTTTCTGATGCTTCGGGCACAGGCGCCGTTACAGAAAACAAAGTTGTCACGCAAACCCCGCTGTTTGGTGAAACCGCGCCCGTCAATGTGCGACCCGGTGAAACGCTTGCCGGTGTCGATGCTGGCGCTTTTCGCTCCGGCATAATTAACGGCCAAGTTTTGTTGGGCGATGATTCAGACGATTTTTTGGGCCAGCGAGGTGGCCTGCCGGGCGTTCAGATTGCACTTCTTTTTGAAGACGGATCAGAGGTTTCGGAATACACCATCGCACAAACGGATGCGGAGGGTACATTTTCGCTCAAAGGCGCGCTGCCGGGCACATACATGCTAAGATACGCATTGCCAAACGACGCCGCTTTTTCACAGCCCCTTCTGGATGATCCTGTTTGGCAATCGCCCGTTTTTGCAGTCAAAAGCAGTGATATCATTCAAGCGGAGCCGGTCTTTACCGTCAAAACAGGGACAATAACGGGCACCGTATTTGTGGATAAAAATGCTGACGGTCTCTATGGTGGTGACGACACCCCATTTGAAGGCGCAGAAATCATGATGAAAAGTGCGGTTGGCGAACCTGCCACAAGTGTATCCAACGCGGAAGGCCTATACCAATTTAGTATGCTGCGTCCGGGCAATTACACCGTAATTGCCACGCTTCCTCAAAACGCTCTTGTTGGCCATTCGGTCTCCAGTCCGGTACCCGCCGCGCTCAATAATGCTTCTTCGGCGGATATGGAAATCACCATGGGGCTCAATAGTGAGCAGCGCGATATCGCTGTATCATCTCCCGCAAATCTTTCATTCGACCTCTTCTATGACAATAACCTAAACAGCACGAGGGACGCGGAGGATACCGCGTATCCCTTTGCAGAAATGACTTTGACACATCATTTGACCGGTATGGAATTTTTGGTCAATACAGACGAGACGGGGCAAGCCAGCCTCGACAGCGTATTATATGGCAATTATTCCTACGCTTTTGCCCTGCCTGAAGATCACATCGTATTTGCACCCAAAGAAGCCGTGGCGGCGGGAACGGCGTGGGAAGGCAGCGTATCTGCGCTTGATTTCAACACTGAAGTTCAAATAGCCCTGGTGCAGTACGGCGTTATTGAAGGCGCGATTTGGAACTTGGATGGCGGCAACGACAACATCGCCGGCATTGCACTGACACTGAGGCGCGCATCAGACGGAGAATTGGTGGCGACCGCGACAACCGACGCTAATGGCACCTATCGCTTCACTGGCTTGTTCCCGGGACAATACACAGTGAGAACACGATTGCCCGACGGCTTCCGATTCGCCCGGCAAGTGGATAAGGACATCCGTTACAGCGTCATCACGGCCGAGAGTGTATCGGTCGCGGCTGAACAGGGCCAATCTGAGTTGATTGTGCTCCAAATGGGTGAGTACAAAGCCAAACAGGATATCGGCATGGGTGCCATGGGAAAACTGGGTGACCTTGCATGGCTGGATCTGGATGGTGACGGTATGCAGGACGCGGGAGAACCCGGCATACCCGGCATCAGTATTCGCCTTTATCAATACGGCGTTCTTGTGGCAGAAACGATCAGCAACGAATACGGACGCTACATGTTTGAGGAATTGTATCCCGGCCATTACAGCATTGAGGTCACCATGCCCCCCGAACTCAGAACCACCATTCGGCAAACGGAATTTCCGCTTGTGGCGAGTATATTGCCGCAAAGCGATGATACGCGGGTTCAGGTGGACGGCGTAATCGTACCCAGCAAATCACGCAATCTCAATGGCGATTTGGGTTTTGTGCTGCGCACGCCCGACAGATACCCCGCCAGCATGCAGAATATTACCACAAAAGACTGGACGCCCCTTGTTCCCTATACGCCCACCAGATAACAAGACCGGTCGACTAATTGTTGACACATGGTGATTGTTATGGTAAATTTATCTTTAGCCGCTCGGAAGAGGCTTTCAATGCACATTTGTGCAGCCTCGGGGTGAAATATCCCATTTCCGGCGAGTAACGAATTGGAGGTGCTGCACAGTGTACGCAATCATAGCGACAGGCGGCAAACAGTATCGTGTCTCTGAGGGGGACATAATCTTTATCGAGAAGCTCGAAAACAGTGTGGATGATGAGGTCTCATTCCCGGTTTTGATGCTGGGCGGGGAACAAGTCACGGCAGGCAAGCCTTATGTGGAAGGCGCACAGGTGACCGGCAAAGTGCTTCAGCAGGGTCGGGGCCAAAAGATCATCGTTTACAAGTACAAGAGCAAGAAAAACTATCGCCGCAAAGCGGGCCACCGCCAGCCTTTTACCAAGGTGGAAATCACCGGTATCAAAGCCTAAGATGACGCTCGTCTCGCTGTTTAGAACACAGGACGGACGCTTATGCGGATACTCGGTAGACGGACACACGGGATACGCCCCGTCGGGATGCGACATCGTCTGCTCGGCCCTATCTTTTCTATCCATCACCTGCGCCAACGCGCTGGAATCGGTGGCGCGCACAAAGCCTCACGTCCAAATAGATGAAGAAAACGGCAAGCTCAGGGTGGCGCTGGACGAGGGGCAAATGACACGGGAAACCGACATCATCATGCAGGTTTACCGTCAGGGTCTTGATGATCTGAAGGCCGCTTATCCCAATTACGTAGAAATCACAGATTCCCTATTGGAATGAAACGGAGGAGAAACAATCATGTTGAAGCTTAACCTTCAATTGTTCGCCCACAAAAAGGGCATGGGTTCCACACGCAATGGCCGCGACAGTGAAAGCAAGCGCTTGGGAACCAAGCGCGCCGATGGGCAGTTTGTATTGGCCGGCAATATCCTCGTGCGCCAGCGCGGCACCAAAATTCATCCCGGTGAAAACGTTGGTATTGGCAAGGATGATACGTTGTTCGCCAAAGCTGACGGTACTGTGCGCTTTGAACATTACGGCAAGTTCCGAAAAAAAGTCAGCATCCGCCCGGTGGAAACGCAAGTCTAAGACCAAATAGCCTCATAAAAAGAGCTGCCTTGGACAGCTCTTTTTTATTGCGTATCCTAATCTTCCTGCTTTGCTGCGTCAAACCCCAGTTCATCTAGCAATTCCAAGGCCTTCTGTACTGTAGCTTCATCACCCTGGACCGCTACGGTGCGTGTGTTCAAGCTGGCGCTGAATTTGACTTTTTCGCGATCAAAGGCATTGGTGATCCGTGCAAGGCAGCTTTCACAATGCATGTCAGGTACGTTCAAAACTGTCATGATCTGTTCCCTCCTATTTCATCATTTTATACAGAACATCGGTTAGTTCTCGGATAGCTTCTTTGTCGCCGTTTCTGATGTTATCTTCCACACACGTCGCAATGTGGTTGCTGAGAATTTCTCGGCTGAAAGCGCTGAGCGCTGCACGCACGGCCTGCACCTGCATTAGGATATCAATACAGTATGTATCGCTGTCCACCATGGTCTGCAGGCCGCGAACCTGCCCTTCAACCCTCTTCAGGCGATTGAGCAAACTGCGCTTTTCGGCTTCGTTGCGGAGTTTGTACCTACACTCTGTGCACTTCGTGCATTCTGGTTTCGCTTTCACAGCTTCTTTCTCCTCAACCGTAAGGCATTGCTGACCACGCTGACGCTGCTAAGGGACATGGCCAGCGCGCCAAACATCGGGCTGAGCAAGGGACCGCCAAAAATGTAGAGAAGGCCCGCGGCCACCGGAATGCCAAGGGTATTGTAGATGAACGCCCAAAGAAGATTCTGCTTAATGTTGCGAATAGTGTACCGGCTTAGTCTGATCGCGCGTACAACGTCCATCAAATCGTCACGCATGAGTATGATGTCAGCCGATTCAATGGCAATATCTGTGCCGCTGCCAATGGCGCACCCAACATCTGCCGCAATCAAAGCGGGGGCGTCATTAATGCCATCGCCCACCATCATCACCACGCCGCCTTGCTTCTGGTACTTTTCAACAATGGCCGCTTTGCCTTCAGGCAGAATTTCCGCTTCATAGCCATCCACACCGGTGATGTCAGCCGCGTGATTGGCAGCAGCTTCACGGTCACCTGAAACCATGATAGTTTTTATGCCCATTTTCTTAAGTTCCGCGATGGCCGCGATGGACTCTTCCTTGACCGGGTCAGCCATGCTGATGAAACCTGCCAGCGCATCGTCGACCGCTGCAAACAGCAGTGTTTCGCCAAAAGACATGCGTTCCTGTGCAATGAGGTTGAGGGAACTGATATCCACCCCCCGACGCCCCATGAGTTTTTCATTACCCACCAATACTTCCGTGCCGTCATTCAGCAGAGCTTCCACACCTGCACCGGGAACGTTAGTCAGATTATTCACCGAGGATGCCAGTTTCACGCCACGTGCTTCCGCCTCCTCTACAATTGCTTTTGCCAATGGGTGCTGAGAGCCGCGTTCCGCAGAAGCGGCGAGCGAAATCAGCTCATCTTCGGTCATATTGACAGCTTCAGTGTACATTACGCGTGGATGCCCTACGGTTATTGTACCCGTTTTATCCAGCAGCACAGTGTCAACATTGTGAGCCCTCTCGAGTTTTTCACCGTTACGAATGAGAATACCGTGCCGCGCACCCATCCCGGTCGCTACCACAATAGCAGTAGGCGTAGCCAGACCCATTGCGCAGGGACAGGCAATAATCAATACTGTCACAAGAATGTTAAGTACAAAACCGGACTCCTTACCCGTCAGCCACCAGGCAAGTGCAGAAAACACGGCAATGGCGATAACGATGGGCACAAATACACCCGACACCTGGTCCGCCAGTTTGGCGATGGGGGCTTTTCTCCCCTGTGCCTCCTGCACAAACTTAATGATGGAAGCCAAGGTCGTATCATCACCTTCTCTTGTGATGCGAATACGCAGAAGACCGTCGTTATTAAAGCTGCCGCCGATGACGTTGCTGCCCTGCGTTTTTTCCACCGGAATGCTCTCCCCTGTCAGCATCGACTCATCAACACTGCTGTATCCGGATATAACCGCGCCATCCAGCGGAATTCGCATACCAGGGTGAACCAGGACCACGTCGCCTGCGTGAACTTGCACAGTGGGCACTTCGATTACCGTGCCATCGGTGCCTTCTTTTAGCGCGGTATCCGGCGTCAGCGCCATCAGTTTGCGCACCGCGCCCGTTGTTTTGAACGTGGAACGAGCCTCCAGGTATTTCCCCAACATGACCAGCGCTACAATTATGGCTGCCGATTCGTAGTACAGCTGATGCAGCAAGTGGGGGTTGTCAGTCAGCATATATGTCATGACAATGCTGTAGATCAGTGCAGCGCCGCTGCCCAGCGCGACAAGAGAATCCATCGTGGGATTTCTGCGCCACAGCGTCTTAAGTCCCCGCGCATAAAAGCCGCGCCCGATAAAGAGAATAGGCATTGACAGCAGCATTTGCGTCAAGGCGTAATTGACGGGATACGATGCCGGATCCACAATCGGGGGCAACGGAACGCTGCCAAAAAGCATCGGCCCCATGGCCACATACATCAAAACAGCGGACAAAATGAGCGCCGCGACAATATGGCGGAGTTGGCTTTGCAGAGATCTTTCTTCCTCTTTCTCCGCGTCGCCGGGTGCGGCCATCTCCACATTCTTTTCGGGCTTCGCGGCAAATCCTGCTTTCTCCACTTTAACCATGATGTCTTCGGGAGTCAGCATCTTATCATCATACGTTATGGTGAGTTTGCGGGTAGTCAAATTGACTTCGCTTTTCGCGACGCCCGCCATCTTGCGCGTCACTCGCTCAATCGCCGCTGAGCAAGATGCGCATGTCATTCCTTCAATGTCGTACACTTCATGTTTCATAGAGAAACCTCCCGTGACTACTATATACCCCCCATGGGTATTCCGCAAGCAGCATTGTGTAAATAATGCAAAAAATTCCCTTCAAAGGGCTCAGGATTACCGCATAAGGCGAAAATTGTCAAAAAATGCGTTTCTTTGGGCGGGATTATGTTGTATACTATTTCCAGCGACAGGGAAGGAGGTTTTTTGGCGGGATGGATTCTTTCATGTCTTCAATGGGCACGTTTTTTTGGAATATTATTAACCGTCCCCGTCTAAAAGACGTCCTGGACATCTTTTTTGTTGCCTTTATAATCTACAAATTACTGATGTTGACACGAGATACGCGCGCCAGCCAGGTGCTCAAAGGTTTCATCCTGCTCATTCTGGCCAGTTGGCTTTCCAGTTTGCTTGGGCTGACGGCCCTTAACTGGCTGCTGATGAATGTTCTCAATAACGGCGCCATCGTATTGGTTATCCTGTTCCAGCCGGAATTGCGCCGCGCACTGGAGCACCTGGGCCGCGGGGCTAAGCTGGAAAGGTTTCAGAACACACGAAACGAAAGCGACCGCATTATCACCGAAATAACGCAAAGCGTGTTGAGTTTGGCACGTCGTCGTATAGGCGCGTTGATCGTATTTGAGCAGCGTACCGGCCTTAAGGACTTTATCGATACCGGCGTCGCCCTTGATGCCGTGGTATCCGGACCCCTGCTTGTCAATATTTTTGAACCAAATACCCCCCTGCACGACGGTGCGGTCATTATCCGCGACAATCGCGTCATAGCAGCCGGCTGTGTTCTGGCGCTAAGTGATTCGGGCAATCTCTCCCGGGATTTGGGCACACGTCATCGCGCCGGTATCGGCGTCACTGAAAGTACGGATGCGACAGTACTGATAGTATCAGAAGAAACCGGCATCATCAGCATGGCTATGGGCGGCAAACTGACGCGCCATATGGATGCGGAGAGCCTGCACCGTATGCTGGCAGACGTTTACCACGACAGTACCACACCAACGCTGTCTGGCATTTGGTCGGCGCTTACAGACAAGGTTCAATCTTGGAGGGCTAAGCAGGATGAGCAATAAGCCCGAAAACCCATCATCTATGGAAAAACTCACATTACGCGATTTGGCGAAAAAGGCGTGGAAATTTGTCATCTACAGGTGGCCGTGGAAACTCGCCAGCCTCGCACTGGGAGTTCTTTTGTGGGGCGGCCTCATATCGCAGGACGCTACTTTGACAAGAGAAAAAATATTCAATGATGTTTCAATCAACATTATCAATCACGACGCTTTGCTGCGGTCCGGGCTAATCGTCGTGGATGGCATAGACGACCTTGGGACTATCCGGGTCCGCTGTGATGTACCGCAGCGAATGTACGAGAACGTAGCGGCAAGTAATTTCAATGTACGGGTAGATTTGTCGCGTATTTCGTCCGCGGGAAAACAAACGCTGCCTGTTTTGTACACGTCATCGGGAACCTATGGTACCGTTACCTCACTGTCAATAACCGAAATCGACGTGGAAGTCGAAAACTATATCACCCGACGCAGAATTCCCGTACAACTCAATGAAACCGGTCAGATACCCGAAGGTTTCTATGTGACTGCCGCTATTGTTGACCCAACAATGGTCACCATTTCAGGTCCCAGCTCTCTGGTACAGCGCGTGGTTCGGTGTGTTGCCACCTACAACACATCGCTCTTGACGCCTTCAGCGCGTACACAATTCAGCGCCGTGCCCTTCCGCCTGTTTGATGCGGATGGCCAAGAAGTGAACAGTAACTTGATCAGCGTGACCAGTGAATCCGTTCTGCTCGATACACTGCTTGTGGAGCAGACGCTCTACCGACTGCGTCCGGTCGCTATCAACACCAGCGGCATCACATTGGGGCAGCCCGCGATCGGCTACCACGTTGTCGATATCAAAATTGACCCTTCCATGCTGAACATTGCCGGCAGCAACGAATTGATGGAAACGCTCACGATGCTCGATGTCGTTACGCCCATTGACATTACAGGAGCCACCGAAACCCTCATACGCTCCGTTAAGGTCAAAAAGCCCGAAGAAGCATACCATATGAGTGAAAATGCCGTTTACGTGACCATCACCATTGAGGCTGATCCCCTCGTTACCGAGGTCCCGAAATGAATGCTTTTGCCGATTGGCTGTTCAGCCTGCTTTTGGGCTGGACGGGCAGGGCTGCCAACAGTGTTTGGAATGCCCTGACAAACAGCACGCAAGGTATTTCTGCTTTCTTTTCCAGATACTGGCTCCCCATTCTGATAGTGCTGGTCATAGGCGGAACCGTCGCTGATTACGTTATATGGTTTGTGCGCTGGCGTCCGCACTATGTCTGGCGCTCCAAGTTTATGCAGCGGGACTGGGAAAGACAGCTTAACGGCACCGAGCAAACCATGGAGCATGGTGAAATGTCTTCGGAATACCTCAAAGAGATCGCAGGTTGGGTATCCGATCAGGAGGAGCCGCCGTTGCCGGAACTCTGGCAGGACGCTCCTCAAACGCAGTACAGTCCTTATGGCGAATACTCCCCTCAAGCCGAATTCGTCCCTGAGGCCGCATACTCTCCTCAGGCGGGTCTCTCCAATGAGCAGTATAGTAATGCGCCGGTCTATTGGCAAGATTCCGCGCCTATGAGCGAAGACTCTGCGTCTGTCCCGCCGGAAACATCATTGCCTTATATGGACGAATACGCATCAGAGCCCCTTTTGCCGTACACTGAGAACGCGGAACAACCGCTGATCACGGCGGAGATGCAGTACTACTACGACAGCTACTCACCGCCCATCGCTGAGCAACCCGTAAAGGAGACTCCCCCCAGGCGCAGACGCAGCGAGCGCAAGCACGCTTTGGGCGAAAAGGGCGGTCAACGCATAAGCCGCTTGTTCAACCGCATGCCGACGCATGAGGATGAGGATGGTATGTTGGACGGTCTTCCCCCACCAGTATCACAGGATGCAGCTTTCCACAGCCCCGTTTATCCTGATTCCTATCGCGCGGGGCTCGATGAGCATAACGACTCCCACCCTGATTAAACATGGACAAAACTTGCTGATAACGCCCCATCTTCCTCCCGAATCTTTGCGCGCAGCATGTGAGCAATGCCGGGAAGGGGATATGCGACCCTTTTTGATAGTAAAATGCACGCCGCGTTCACGCAGTGCATTGTCGTAATGGTATACTGATCGTCTTGGCTCCGAGCAGGCGGTACCACCAAAAAGCGTGGTCACTGTGCATTTATCAGAATACACGGCTCGATCGATTTTGAGTAATGTTCGTGAATACTTCGAAACCAACGATCATATATGCGCACAGAATCCGGCATCCCGAGAAGAAGGCTTGAATACGCCGCGGCATCGGTGCTGATCAGTGAATCTGCACACCAATCGCCCCCTCCACAGCAAGGCTGCGCAGCCCCGCCGTTGTCGTTCCACCGGATTTGACTGCCTCTTTGCGGCATCAAACAGCCAAAACTCGCCCTATAATTGGCACGCAGAGAATAGTGTGCTTCTTCTTGTCGAACCACCCGATTGCGCGGTATGCCGGCTCGCAGCGCGTTGTTGTGATGTTTTGGGACGCCCGGTACTCATTCACGGCGAGCCACTCCGCTGTTGACGGGCGCTCAACGGCGGCATTCGCAGGCTGTCAGCCGGGCCGTGATAAGGAGTCATCGGGACAAGCGAAAACCCACTGCCCAAGAAGCAAGCGCAATGCCCTTAATGATCAAAAAAAAGCAGGGCAACCGCCCTGCTGAAGAATATGTGTTTTAGCGCTTTGAAAACTGTGGAGCGCGGCGCGCACCTTTGAGGCCGTACTTCTTACGTTCCACCATACGGGGATCACGGGTCAGAAAGCCCGCCTTCTTCAAGGAAGCACGCAATTCAGGGTTCGCCTTGATGAGCGCACGGCTGATGCCGTGTCGGATCGCGCCGGACTGTCCTGCGAGGCCACCGCCGTTTACGTTGACCAAAACATCAAAACCCGTGACACGTGTCAGTTCCAGCGGCTGACGAACGGTCATTTTGAGGGTTTCAAGGCCGAAATAATTGTCGATCTCGCGCTTGTTGATGATGATATTGCCGTTGCCCGGTACCAATCGCACACGTGCGACGGCGGTCTTCCGGCGGCCTACTGCGTTAAAATCAGGTTGCATTCTTAATTATCTCCTTCCGCTTACTTGCCGAATGTGAGCACTTCGGGCTGCTGTGCTTCGTGCCCGTGTTCCGCGCCGCGACAGATGTGCAACTTCTTCGCCATCGCGCGCCCCAACGGGCCTTTGGGCAGCATACCGACTACCGCGTGCTGCACCGCAAACTCAGGTTTTTCATCCATCAATTTGCGATACTTGGTTTCTTTGAGCCCACCGGGATAACCGGAATGATGATAATAGATCTTCTGGTCCAGCTTTTTACCGGTCAGAACGACTTTATCCGCGTTGACGATGATGACAAAGTCACCCGTGTCAACATGGGGTGTATACGTTGGTTTGTGCTTGCCGCGCAAAATATTGGCTACATTGCTGGCAAGACGGCCAAGAACCATGCCGTCTGCATCAACGACATACCACTTGCGCACTACGTTCTGCGCATTTGCCATATAGGTATTCATGGGTTTCCTCCTACGACGAAAAAATGAATGCGGGCACATGATGGTCGCATGCTTCCGCTTTAAGCCAATGTCACCCGGGGCTAGCGAAGTGCATTGATGCAACGAATATCATACTAATTATCGCAAAGTTTGTCAAGTCATTTCAGTCAAAAAGGGTCACGTTAAAGAGATACCGATCAATAGTGAACCGGTTTTGTCGATAAGTTCCTTCACAAGTGTATATTCGCTTAAATCGTTGATACATAGACCATTTGATACGGATGTTTCGCGGCAATCCAAACAGCGTCCTCCATGTTTGCCCCGATGTTGTCCAGTAATACTTGTACACGGGTTTTTGCAGGTAATGAACGCTGCTAACATAACGATAATAGTCCATGTTAAACGTAAAATCCTCACCCCAAGGCAAGGTCTCACTGAAACGAAGCCCGTTCTCCACGATGATAGAGCGCTTGTATAGTTTATTCCACAACGCACTGTAATAGAAGCTTCCCGGATAGGTCATGAGCTTCTCCAGAAAATCAGCTCGGCTGCACATGGTGGTTTCCCGAACCAGCCCCCTTTCCTTTTCCATATTGCGCATACATAGAATGAAGCGCGCAATCACAAGGTCACTGCCATCGGCGGCAGCAAAGAGATCTTCCGTTGCATGGCTTAGGACAATGTCATCCGCATCGACAAATTGGATGTAGTCTCCGCGCGCCGTGTTGAGAGCCGCATTGCGCGCACATCCGGGCCCGCCGTTTTCCTGGCTGATCACGCGTACGCGCCAATCACTCTGAGCCCACTTTTCGCATATGGCCAGAGTATCGTCACGGCTGCCATCGTTAACGAGAATAACCTCAATATCACTAAAGGTCTGACCGCATACAGCCTGCAGGCAACGATTAATAAACGCCTGCGCATTATAAACGGGAATAATGATACTGACGCTCGGATGCAATCGGAATCTCCTTTCAGATGTGCGCACAGTATAGCATAGCCGGATCCGATTCTCAATTGCATTGATTCATGAATCATTTTATAGTATGATTAGCGTGGGTTGTTGTATATGCACGCACCCAATTTCCATTAAGGAGTTGTTGCATTCTTTGACAAGAACGGTAGACACAATGGAACAGTATATGGCGCTGTTTGGACTTAACGACCGAAACGTGCGCATTATCGAAGAATCACTGTCAGTTAACATATTTTTGCGCGACAACCAGTTACATGTCGTGGGTGACGAACTGAAATGCACTATGGCCAATGACGTTATATCCCTGCTGCTGACGTCTTATGAAAAGGGCGAACAAATCGACCCAAGCACGGTACAGTATTTCATCAACTTGGCCGCCAAGGGCGAAATTTCCGTCATAGACAGCCTGGGCGGCGATACAGTTGCCTTCACCTACAAGGGCCGGCGCATTGTCAACAAGACGCCCGGCCAGCGCGAGTACACCGACGCCATCCGTAATCATCAATTAACGTTGGCCGTCGGCCCCGCCGGTACCGGCAAGACGTTCCTGGCCGTTGCGTTGGCTGTCAACGCCCTAAAGAATAAAGAAGTCGACCGCCTCATCCTGACGCGACCCGCTGTTGAAGCCGGCGAAAAGTTGGGCTTTTTGCCCGGCGACATGTCGCAGAAAGTGGATCCGTATCTGCGCCCTCTCTACGATTCGCTGTTTGAGATGATTGGGCCGGAGGGTTATCAGCGCTTACTGGAAAGGGGCATGATCGAAGTCGCTCCCCTTGCTTTCATGCGCGGCAGAACACTGAACGACGCGTTCATTATTCTGGATGAAGCGCAAAACACCACACCTGAGCAAATGAAGATGTTCTTGACCAGAATCGGCAAGAACTCCCGCTGCGTTGCGGCGGGTGATCTGACCCAAATTGACCTGCCCACAACGCGCAGGTCCGGATTGATTGACGCGATTGATGTTCTGAAAGACATTGAGGACATCAAGATCGTCAATCTGACGCAGCGCGACGTGGTGCGAAACGATATGGTACAGATTATCGTTCAAGCCTATGAGAATCGCACGCTGTAACTGAGGTATACATGTTTATTATCCCGGAGACGCGAACCAATCAACGGTCTTTCGCTGCTGTGCGTGATTTCATCCACTCAAAACGCTTCCTGTTATCGCTCATCATTTTGTTAGGTTCACTCATGCTGCTTGGCATGTTCATGGCTGCTATCACACCTCTTCGCTACGATTTAAGCGTAGGTATGGTGCCGACGCAAACCATTGCTGCCAGCAAAGATGTTGTCGACGAAGTAACGACCGAAAAAAACAGGCGTGCGGCGGCCAACGCTGTCACGCCTACCTATAAGTATCAGGAGGGCGTCACCGAACGGGTGCTGGCAAACTTGGATGCAGTAAAATCAGAACTGGACGCCGTTATTCAGTATGCCAAAACGCTGGATGACTATGCGCTGGACAAACTCTATCCCCAAGAGGAACTGGACTATGCTGCCTCCATGCTTGAATCGGTCGAAATGCGGGATTATCAGCTGCAAACGCTGCTGAGCGCAACGTCGGAAGAGACAGACAGTCTGTTTGTCGCGCTGTATGATACGGTCAAGAACACCATGCAGGCTAATGTCACCCAGGGACAGGAATCAACTGCCATCAACAGTATCATGCAGATCATCGGTTACCGAACCGATGTCAACTTGCTGCAAAACGTGGCAGCACCTGTTCTTCGCGCTGTGGTCAGGCCCAATATGATAATCGATCAGGACGCAACGGAAGAGGCCAAGCGCGCCGCCATGGCCGACATCGACCCCGTGATGTATAAGCAAGGGCAAAACATCGTCGTGCGAGGCGAAGGCCGTATCACGGATAACCAGATACAGATGCTGAACAGTCTGGGAATGCTCAGCAGCAACAGAACGGACTACAACACGTACTTTGGCGCTTTGATGATCGTGCTTGTGGTGCTTCTTCTGTTTACCACCATGCTTTGGGTGTTATGCAGAGATGTCCTATTTGACATCAAACGGCTGTTCATCATTTACCTTGTGATGAACATCACCATGCTGCTGTGCATTATCGCCAAAACGATACACTTGCCTTACATCGCTCCCACGATTCTGGCAGCGCTTCTCTTGACGGTTACTCTTGGGCATGTTCCTGCGCTTATTACCAATGTTGCCCTGTCTGTGATGATTTCTATGATCCTCGCTATTGGGGGGCAAAACACCGCCAATGATATTGCCTATTTCACCGTTACTTCCATCGTTTCGGGCAGCCTTGCCGCCCTGATGCTGAGACATGCCGTCCAGCGCGGCCGCATCCTGGGCGCGGGTGTCGCAGCGGGCGCAGCCGGCTACTTCATTATTCTGGGCATTGGTATGATGATCTCCAGCGGTCTGAACACCATTTTGACTAACGCGGCCATGTCATCAGGCGGCGCCATGATTGCGACCCTGATTTGTTTGGCGCTGCAGCCGCTGTTGGAATCTGCTTTTAACCTTCCGACCCAAAGCCGGCTCCTGGATTTGAGCAATCCGACACAGCCACTGCTGCACCGGTTGCTATTGGAAGCGCCCGGAACGTACCATCACAGTATCCTGATTGCCAACTTGGCTGAAGCATCAGCGGAAGCCATCGGTGCCAATCCACTATTGGCACGCGTAGGCGGTTATTACCATGATATTGGAAAACTCAAGCGTCCGCTTTACTTTCGGGAGAATCAGATAAACACCTCGAACATCCATGATGAGACAGCCCCGCAGGTGTCTGCCACCATCATCACCGCGCACATTCGTGACGGGCTTGCCATGGCAAAACAGTATCGATTGCCGCCCGAAGTGCAGTCTATCATCGCTGAACACCATGGCAACTCGCTGGTGATGTATTTTTACTCCAAGGCCGTCAACGGTGTCCATAAGGACGCCGTGGACGAAGATGCCTACCGCTACGATGGCACGCCACCGCGCACGCGGGAAGGCGCCATTGTGATGCTGTGCGATACCATCGAGGCAGCCGTGCGCTCGCTATCCAACCCCACGCAGGCAGAGATCAATACGTTTATCGAAAAACTAATTAAGCAAAAGCTGGACGACGGTCAACTGGACAACGCACCGCTGACCATACAGGAACTAAACCAGATTGCGCACGCGTGCGCCACGGTGTTAAGCGGCGTATTCCATGAACGCATTGAATACCCGAATACTATGGAAATGAAAAAGCGCCCGCGTATCGTAACGCAGAACACAGTGAAGAGTGCCACTAATGCGCTGAGGAAAAATTTCTTCCCGGAAGCAGGTAAGACTTCCGATGTCGGACCGCCGCCGGCACAAGAACCTTTCAGCCGCGGCGAAACAGAAGGTGCCAGAGATGCCAACTAACCCCGTTGTGTTGTTTTCATCCGATGGGAGCACGCATCCACAGGGTATGAATGATGTACTCAAACGCGCTTGTCTCGCTTGCTTTGAAGCAGAAAACGTACCTCTGCCATGCTATGTCAGTTTGAGCATCTGCACCGACGGTGAAATTCGTCTTGTCAACCGTGACACGCGCGGCATCGACGCCGTGACGGACGTGCTGAGTTTTCCCACCATTTCCTACGTGCAAGGGGAGACTGCCCGCCATGCCAAGCCAAAATTGCTCCGCGAATGGGAACCGGAGTATGGCGCGTGCTTTCTGGGCGATATCCTCATATCATTAGAGCGTGCCCAAGCCCAAGCGATTGAATACCACCATAGTTGTTCTCGGGAATTGTCTTACCTCTTTGTACACGGGGTCTGTCACTTGATGGGTTATGATCACATAAATGGAAAGGATAGGGAAGCGATGCGTAAATTGGAAGAAAAGGCCCTGTCTGCTGCGGGTGCTGCAAGGACGACGGATAATGAATTATTGGACCGCGCAAGGCAAGCTATGTTGAAAGCGTATGTACCCTACTCCAAATTCAGAGTAGGCGCCGCTGTAATGACAGCGGATGGCAGCGTATATACCGGATGCAATGTTGAGAATGCTTCCTACGGCTTAACCAACTGCGCGGAAAGAACCGCCATATTTAAGGCCGTCAGCGAAGGCCACACTGATTTTGAGGCCATCGCAATTGCTTCCGAAAAAGCGCCGCCATGGCCCTGCGGCGCATGTCGACAGGTGATGAGTGAATTTGCCCAAGACATGCGTGTGCTTGTTACATGGGAAGGCGGCAGCGATGGGTCTACCCTCCAAACGCTGCTGCCTCACAATTTTTCTCCATCCGGTGGTATCCAGCGATTTTTAGGAGGCGACCAATGAGCACACATGAAAAGGCGGTCTTCCGTTCCGGTTTCGTAGCCGTCATCGGACGGCCCAACGTAGGAAAGTCCACTTTGCTTAACGCACTGGTGGGCGAGAAAGTAGCCATCGTTTCCCCCAAACCACAGACCACGCGCAGCCGCATCATGGGGGTAGTGAACGCTGAAAATGCCCAGTTGGTATTACTGGACACTCCTGGCATCCATAAGGCGAAAACCCGCCTTGGCGAATATATGCTTAGCGCCGTGGAAGATGCCATGCAGGGCATTGACGCTCTTTGTATTATGGTTGATACGACGGACGTGCGTCAGGCGGATCATTTGGTGGCTGAAGGCTACGTCAATGACAAGATTCCTTGTTTCCTGCTTTTGAACAAAATCGATCTGGTGCATCCGCAGGAACTGCTGAAGATTATTGACGGCTTTTCCAAGAACGCTTTTCGCGCCATATTGCCCGTCAGCGCCAGAACAGGAGACGGCATGGGGATTTTGATGGATGAACTCGTCAAGGTGATGCCGGAAGGCCCGAAATATTTCCCCGATGACATGATGACCGATCAGCCCGAAAGGCTAATCTGCGCTGAGCTTATCCGCGAAAAGGCTCTGATGTACCTGATGGAAGAAGTACCACACGGGATCGGTATCGAAATTCTCCAAATCAAAAAGGAAAACGAGCGCTTCACCGAGATCCACGCCAATGTGTACTGCGAAAAGGATTCGCATAAACGCATCATTATCGGCAAGCAAGGGCAGATGCTCAAGAAGATCGGCAGCGCCGCGCGCGTGGAGATCGAGACCCTGCTGGGGACGCATGTCAATCTCAACCTATGGGTGAAAGTACGTCCGGGCTGGCGAGATTCTGCCAGCGAACTTAGAACTCTGGGCTACACGGGCCAATAAGAGGACGATCATGAAAAGAACTCTCGCGTTATTCGTTTGCCTGCTGAACCTGTCCGCGCCTTTGGCGATTGGAGAAACGACCCACAGTAAGTATTCACATAGCTTTTTCAACACTTTTGATACTGTCATCACGATCATTGGGTATGCACGCGACAAAGACATTTTTGATGAGGTGGCTGCCGCAGCCCAGGAAAAGTTCACTTACTATCACAAAATGTATGACCAGTATCATGCCTATGAGGGCGTTAACAATCTGTACGTCGTCAACCGCGAAGCGCACCTTTCACCGGTTGAAGTACCGGAGCCATTGTTTGATCTGATTTTGTGGTGCATACAAAAACAGCCCGATCTTGCAGGAACAGTAAACATCGCCATGGGAAGTGTGCTGGATATCTGGCACGACGCAAGGGAAGAAGCGGAAAGCATCCCCCCCACGTTTGCCTTGCCCGATATGGAAACATTGCGTGAAGCGGCTCGGCACACCGCAATAGACAACGTCGTGCTGAATGAAGAAGAGAAAACCATTTTTATCAAGGATCCAAATCTCACCCTCAATCTGGGCGCGGTTGCAAAGGGCTATGCCGCAGAAATGGTGGCAGAGTGGATGTTGGAGAGCGCCATGCCATCATTCATCATCAACGCGGGTGGCAATATACGTACCGGCAACGCCCCGCTGGACGGCCGCAGCGCGTGGGGCGTCGCGGTGCAGGACCCGGAGAGTATGCTGGGAAATACGGAGCAGTCATCGCTTGATACACTCTACCTGCATGATCTGTCGGTCGTGACCAGCGGCGATTATCAACGGTTTTTTACAGTGAACGGCAAAAGATACCACCACATTATATCGCCTCAAACGCTATTTCCTTCGGAACACATGCGCGCGATAACGGTCGTGACCAGGCATTCGGGGTGGGCGGATCTCTTGTCCACCGCGCTGTTCCTTATGCCCTATGAAGAAGGAGCTGATTTTGTCGCCGGCCTGGAAGGAGTGGGTGCTATTTGGGTGCTCAATGACATGAGTGTCATGATGTCGGAAAATCTTCAGCAGTACTCCAAAGCATTCGGAGCGACGCCTCACTAATACCGCGAACATGAAATAGCCGGCCAAATCAAGGCCGGCTATTTCATGTTCCCTTTTGTCAGTATTGGCTCATCAATTCCCCCACCAGCGCGATCTGCTCATTGACCAAATCACATACTTTTTCAGTGGTCGTTACCCTGCATCCTTCAAACACACAATCCTCCGTGCGCCATCCGGCATCCAAGATATTGATAATTGAGGTTTTGAGACAATTGCCCTCCTGCTCCAACTTCATTACATGCAGCAGTGTACGTGCCGCCGCGAAATACATGCCAAAAGGGCTCATTCCATCAGCTTTTTGCTCTTTTTCCACCGGCGCCGCGTTGATTGCAAAACCCTTTCCCAACATAGTCTCATAGTAATACGGTGTCAAACCGTACAATTTTGTCGCGAGAGACTTTAGAATGCGGCCCGCATCATAACTACACGCAACCATGCCCATATTTTCGGGCGAATTGATGAGCGTTTCAATCAGAGCGGGCGTCTTCTTGATGTCGATATAATCATTCTTGCCGATTCGGTTGAGATGCGCGCGCACAGCAGCTTCATTTTTGTCGCTGCCATCCACCGGAGCAACAATGGTTCCTTGCGGTGAGCCATCCCTCTTTAGCAGGGAAGAGCGAAAATTGTGAAAGAAGGCGCGTTCCAACGCAAATGCGCCCGCTTGCTGTGCAAGGGGCGCAAACGAAGCAGACTCCGCAAGGATGCTGATCGCGGTCTCGTCTTCACCTAGATGTTGGGCGGCCTCCTCCATCGCTACGTTCCTGATAAGAAAAGAATGCCCAAAGGCTACTGCAATCTGCGATAATGACTGCTCCAAATAAAGGGACAGCCTGCCGCCGTTTTCATGCTGAGAAACTGTGTAGAATTTGGCCCGCATGCTCTATCACTCCCACTCAAGCGGATACGCTTGCACCGCATACTCCATGCTTTTGCCGTTGGACAAGAGGCAATTGACAACATTGTCGATCAAGCGCTGCTCGGTAAATGGCATCGGCGCAAAGTCATTGTAATCTGATTTGGACGATATGCGTGCGGGGATAATGCGGAAGCCCGTGGAGGATGTGATATCGTCCTTCACATTGAACTTCACCTGCAAAAAGAACGTGCTCATATCGTCAGGCTTTGTGTTCCCCGCGAAACTGAAATTTCCAAGGGAATAGGCAATATAGCGATCCTTGTATTTTTCTATAGGGTTGATGCGGTGGCTATGGTGACCCACGACCAGGTCAGCCCCCGCGTCAATGGTGAGGCGGCCAAGCTTTTGCTGATTGGTATTAGGCTTGTAGTCCAACTCATCCCCCCAATGATAGGATACGATTACGATGTCATATTGGGCTTTTGCCTGCTGGACTTGCCCGGGCACTTTATCAAACAGATCGGGATACCTGCCGTTGAATGTCTGGTAAGAGAGCATTCCGATGGTAACGCCGCTAGTTTCAAATACCCCCACATGGTTTTCGCTGCTCCAGACAATACCGGCTTCATCGAACTTCGCCGTGGTCTCCCTGAAACCTTCTTCGCCGTGGTCCATGACATGGTTGTTTTCAAAGGATACAGACTCGATGCTTCCCGCTTCCAGTATCTTGACATATTCGGGAGGCGCAGAAAAAAGGAAACTGTTGCCTTTCTTGTTGCCGGGAATGGGTGCCGTGGTCAGCGTTCCTTCAAAATTGGCTAAGGTGAGGTGATCTTCAGAAAACAATTCCTTAACGTTACGCATGACAAAACTTGGATCGCCGCCCTGCTTCTCGTTCTCCTTTTCGAAAATGGATAAACCGGATTTGCGCACATCGCCACCGATGGTTAAGTCGCCCACTGCCGTCACGACGATTTCCACGCTGCCATCAGCAGTTGCCATTTCTACGCCTTGCAAGGGCACTTCCTCCGAAATCGGATCGTCAGTACCATTGTCCGTTATCGTCTGGTCGTCGAGGGACGCAAATGTCGGGGGCGGCGCGAACGTCTGCAGTGTTTCTGATAGGGATACTTCGGTCTCCTGCTCAGCCCGCGCAAGAGGTGCGGCAAAAAGCACCAGAATCAATATGAATATGAGGTTACGACACGACTTGTTCACGACTCTCCTCCTGAAGTACAGCCAAAAAAGCTCGGATCCGACGGAATGCCTCCATCAGTTTATTCTTATCGGTAGCATAACAGCAACGGATGAAGCCCTCTCCGCTTGAGCCAAACGCCGTGCCCGGCACGCATACCACCGCATGTTCTTGCAAAAGCCGCGTGCAGAATTCGTCACTGCTAAGGCCCGTGCTTGCAATGCACGGGAACAAATAGAAAGCCCCTTTAGGCTCAAAACAGTCAAGTCCCATTTCGGCAAACGCGTGCAACATGAGACGGCGGCGCTGATTATAGCTATCCCGCATGTGAATGACGTCCGCATAGCCGTTTTCACGCCCGGCCTTGAGAGCTTCAATCGCAGCGACCTGCGATGAGCGGCTCGCGCACATGATGGTGTACTGATGGATCTTGACCGCCGCGTCCAGAATTGCCCGCGGTGCACACATATAGCCTACGCGCAGACCTGTCATGGCAAATGCCTTGCTGAAACCGTTGATGGTTACCGTGCGTTCCCACATGCCGGCCAGAGAAGCAATAGACGTTTGGTGTTTGTTGTCATACACCAATTCGTTATATATTTCATCGCAGACGACCAAAAGATCATGTTTTTGTGCAAAAAGCGCCACTTTGCGCATATACTCGTCCGAGAGGATCGCGCCGGTCGGATTGTTGGGATAGCTCAGGAGCAGAGCGCGCGTCCTGGGCGTAATCTTTTGTTCCAGCGCCTCCACCGTTACCTGGAACTCATCCTCAACCCGCGTTTCAACGGGTACAGCAATGCCGCCGCTCATTTCCACGCACGGCTGATAACTGACGTACCCGGGATCGGGGATCAGTACTTCATCGCCCGGGCGCAGTGTTGCTCGCAGAGTGATGTCGATGGCTTCACTGGCCCCGACGGTAACGAGAATCTCTGTTTCGGCATCATACGAAAGATGAAACCTGTTCTTGAGATAGATGGCAATCTCCTGCCGCAGCGCCAACAGTCCACGATTTTCGGTGTACTGCGTTTCTTCATTAAGGAGGCTGTCAATTAACGCTTCACGAACATGGTAGGGAGTAGTGAAATCAGGCTCCCCCACGCCCAATGAAATTGCGCCCTTCATCGTACCGGCAAGATTGAAGAATTTGCGTATCCCGCTGGGCGGCATGGCCGCGATTTTGGGATTAACAAATCGCTCGCTCACGGGGACACCACCAGCCTTTGATCATCACTTGACGTATCAAACACCACGCCATCCTGCTTGTAGCGCTTCAAAACAAAACTGGTGCTGGTACCGGTCACGTGTTCGATGACGCTCAGTTTCTCAGAAACGAACTGAGCCAGTTCCTTCAAAGACGGGGCCTCGACCAACACGATCAAATCGTAACCACCGCTCATCAAGTACACGCTCTTCACTTCGCTGTATTGATAGATTCGTTTGGCAATAGCATCAAAACCGTGCCCCCTTTGCGGCGTAACCTTCACTTCTATCATCGCCTGCACGAAACGTTTATCCGTCCTGTCCCAATTAATAATTGGCCGATAGCGGATAATGACTTTCTCTTGTTCCATTTCCGCAATCATGGATGCCACAGTAGCGCTGTTTGTGCCCAGGAGAACTGCGATCTCTTCCGGCGTGCTGCGACAATCGTCGCTTAGTGCCTCAAGAATTTGATACTTCATCCCTTCCATCGTCAAACCTCGACTTTCTTTGGCTTCAAGTTTTTTTCGGCAGCCTTTTGCCCGAACGCACCGCGTTCAGGCATGTTTCCTTGCTCTCGTCCAGATGATGGCGCATCAGGCGGCACAGCCCCTCCAAGTCCCGCGCACGCAAAAAATCAATCATCTGATGGTGCTCTTGATGGGCATGCGAGCGCCTGACAATACTGGCGATGGAAAGAGCCGCAAAGCGCTGGATGTATTCCTCCTGGCTGTCGATAACGCGCAAAATGCGCACTTTACGGGCAATATGCTCCATCGTGCGGTGAAATTCTCTGTTAAGTTGCGCCAAAGCGTCCGCATCTTCATTGCGTTGGCTTACATCCATTCTATCCAAAATGGCGCTGAGCGCCGCGATATCCTCATCCGTCACGTTCTCTATGATAGAAGGCATGATCAGCATCATCAGCGCGTTGCGAATGGTGAAAATCTCCTCGATATCTTCTATGGTAAACGCAGAAACAATCACGCCCTTGCGTTCCTTATACTCTACCAAGCCATCCAATTCCAATTGTCGCATCGCCTCGCGAAGTGGTGTTCTGCTAATATGCAGCTTATCAGCATAATGTGTTTCGATAATGCGTGTACCCGCCGGTATGTCCCCTATAATGATCGCATGCTTCAGTGTTTCATAAGCTATGTCACGTATCGGCTTGTTCTCCGCCACGTCGTTCGCCGCCAAAATGTCCGCCACCAGCATTCCCCCCTTACCAGCAATATATCAATAATAACCGCTACCGCCCCAAAGTGTCAAGGCGGCGCAAGCTGAACCATCGTCTGTATCTTGAGGAGATCACCCGACACACGGCTGATGGAAATCAGCTCGTTGTTTAAATATAGCCGCGCCAAAGCGCCTTCTTCAAATTCGCACGGACCATCCAGATCCTTGCGGCTTAAAGGCACTCCGTTGATAAGGGGTTTGCGAAGCCGTACGGGCACGTCGATGCGCGGGATATGCTGAAGCGCCGAACTCAGCGGCAGCATCCATTTTCCGCCCGCCGCGCCTTCTTCCACGTCTTCTTTGAGTTCTTCTGGAGTGTATGCGTCATCGAGAGTGAAAGCTCCCACCCTGTTGCGCAACAAAAAACGCATATACGCGCGGCTGCCAAGCGCTTGCCCAATATCCTCGCAAAGTGTCCTTATATATGTCCCTTTCCCGCAGTGGATCTCCATGAGATAGCCGGCAGATGCTACTTGCCTGATGACGCGCAGAGAACGGATCAATACCTCGCGCGGCGCAAGGCTGACGCTTCGCCCTGCCCTCGCCAAGTCGTACAGCCTTTCTCCATCGCGTTTGATGGCGCTGTACTGCGGTGGCACCTGCGCAATCTTGCCGATGAATTTTGGCAAAATGGCCATCAAGTCTTCTTGGGTCGGAAGATGAACACTCACCTTGGTGACGACACCTTGCGCATCCTGCGTATCGGTTTGTGCGCCAAAGGCGATTTCGGCGACATAGACCTTGTCATCATCCGCAACATAATCAAATAGCTTGGTCGCCCTTCCCACCATGATGGGAAGGACGCCGGCGGCTTCAGGGTCCAGTGTGCCTGCATGCCCCACTTTCTCACGAATCAGTTTTTTTACAAAAAAAACCGCCTGCGCTGATGACATGCCGGGCGGCTTTAGCAAATTGATGAATCCGTTCATTTGTGGAGTTCCTTGATCATCGCCCGCTCCATCTTCTCCAATGCCGGCGCCATTTCCCCTTCGATCAAGCAACCTGCTGCCTGCGCATGTCCGCCGCCGCCAAAGAATGAGGCCACGCCCGACACTTTCCGGGAAACGATACTGCGCAGGGAAAACTTGATGCCTTCGGCTGTTTCTGTTGCCAAATAGCTCATTTCCACGCCGCCTATGTAGAGTCCTTCGTTGACTATTCCATCGGATTCTTCACGCAAGGCTCCGGTCTCCTCAAAGTCCTTAAGGTTCAGCGACATACCGGAAATCCGCCCATCATCAATAAAGCGCAGCGTGTTCAGCGCTCTGCCCAGCAATTGGACGTATCCTTTGGACTGCATCAGATGGAGGCTGCGAGCCGTATCCGAAAGCGGAAGCCCAGCCTCCATAAACAGTGCCATCTGCTGAAATACCTCACTGGTAATGTTGCCGTAGGAAAAATTCCCGGTATCGCTGCTGATTGCGGTATAAAGACACGTAGCCATATCGGGTGTAACCGTGCAACCCAATGCCAGCGCAAGACGCGTCACCAAAATGCCGGAGGCCGCAGCTGTTGCGTCAACCTCGTTCACTTTGGCAAAAAAGGTATTGGTTGTGTGATGATCAATCTGCACGGTGCAGGGACTCAAAAAATAGACGTCTGCGCAGGTGCCCATGCGATTCACGCCGGAAGCATCAACGGCTATGGAAAGATCACTCACTTGCGTCACTTTTTCCGGAGCGACTACTTTGTCCCAGTTGTTTAAGTACCGAAGCTTGATAGGAACCGGATCCTGACACGCAACGACGGCCTCTTTGCCTAAGCTGATCAATATTTCATACAAAGCGAGTGCGGAACCAAACGCGTCGCCATCGGGCTGAACGTGCGTACAAACGAAAACCCTGCGTGCCTCTTTGATAGCGGTCAACAATTGCGGATTATTCATTGCTGTCATTTGGCGATTCCTTTTCAGGCAGCACTCTCTTTAGAACTTCAGAAATGTGGATGCCGTACTCTATGTTTTTGTCCAGCACAAAGGTAAGTTCAGGTATATACCTCAATTGCAGTCTCTTGCCCAGTTCACGCCTGACAAAGCCCGCGGCGCTGGCGAGCGCCTTCATCATAGGGTCAGCCAATTCTTTCTCCAATATGCTGACATAAATCTTGGCCTGTTTCAGATCACGTGTCACATCGGCGCGAACGATACCATATGTTCCGCGAATCCTTGGGTCATCCAAAGATTCGCGGATAATGCGATCGACTTCCTTCTTGACCTCTTCGGATATCATGTCGATACGGTAATTTGCCATGACTTCTCCTTAGTCTACTACTTCTTCCTGGGTAAAGCACTCAATGACGTCCTTTTCTTTGATGTCATTGTAGTTTTCCAGGCCTACGCCGCATTCATACCCGGCGGATACTTCGCGCGCGTCATCCTTGAAGCGTTTGAGCGAAGACAACTTGCCTTCAAAAATGACAACATTGTCACGCAGCAAACGCACCGATTCATTACGCTGCAGCTTTCCATCCAGCACATAACACCCTGCAATGGTGCCGGCACCCGTCACCTTGAACACATTGCGCACTTCCGCATGGCCCAGGATGTTTTCTTTAAAGACAGGCTCCAGCATACCCTTCATGGCCTTCTCTATATCCTCGATGGCCTGATAGATCACGCGATACAAGCGGATATCGACTTCTTCCTTTTCGGCAAGCGCACGCGCGTTGGCATCAGGACGAATGTTGAAGCCGATGATGATGGCATTGAAAGCAGTGGCAAGGTTGACGTCATCCTTGTTGATGGCGCCTACGCCGCTGTGCAATACCTTGATCCGTACCTTGTCACTGGACAGTTTCTCCAACGCTTGCCGCACGGCCTCGGTGGAACCTTGCACGTCCGCTTTTATGATAATGCTGAGCGTTTCGATTTTGCCGTCGCTGATGCTTTCAAACAGATTGTCAAGTGAGACTCTGTTGGACGCCTGCATACGCTCGGAACGCGCCTTTTCCTTACGTTCCTCAGCCACTTGGCGCGTGAGTTTTTCATCCTCGACAGCGTACATTTCGTCGCCCGCATCGGGCACATCGGTGAATCCTGCGATTTCCACGGGTATACCCGGTCCGGCGGATTCAACACGCTCGCCTCTGTCGTTGTTGAGGGCGCGCACGCGTCCGGAGGTGTGCCCGGCCACGACGTTGTCGCCAACTCTCAGGGTACCGTTCTGCATGAGCACGGTGGCAAGAGGACCGCGGTTTTTGTCCAGCTTGGCTTCAATGATGATCCCCTTGGCAAGACGGTTGGGGTTGGCCTGCAATTGCAGCAGTCCTGCCTGCAGGATGATCATCTCCAATAGCTGATCCACGCCCGCGCCCGTTTTTGCGCTGACGGGCACCATGATTGTGTCGCCGCCCCATTCTTCGGGGACCAGTTCATAAGCTGTCAAATCTTGCTTGATACGCTCGGGATTTGCGTTTTCCTTATCCATCTTGTTGATGGCAATAATGATGGGAACGCCTGCTGCCTTGGCATGGTTGATAGCTTCCACGGTCTGGGGCATGACGCCATCATCAGCAGCCACCACCAGTACAGCAATGTCCGTTGCCTGGGCGCCTCGGGCACGCATTGCGGTAAACGCTTCATGGCCCGGAGTGTCAAGAAACGTGATGCGCTTGCCGTCCAGGATCACAGAATAGGCACCGATGTGCTGCGTGATTCCGCCCGCTTCGGTATCTGTCACATGCGCAGTGCGGATGTAGTCAAGCAGGGAAGTTTTACCATGGTCAACGTGCCCCATAATGGTGATGACCGGGGGACGCTCAACATTGTCTTTGTCGTGTTCACCTTGGTCAAATGCTGCACTCAATACATCTTCTGCCGTCTTGTCCATCCGCATTTCCAGTTCTATTCCAAATTCGGAACAGACCAAAGACGCGGTGTCATAGTCCAGTTCGCTGTTGATATTGGCAACGATGCCCAGCAGCAACAGCTTCTTGAGAATTTCGCCCGATTGTTTTCCGATGCGCTCGGTCAAACCCTTGACGGTGATGGTTTCCGCAGTCATGTACGCCTTGTCGATCTTGATAGGCGCCATCATCTGCTGCGCAGAAGGCTTCTTGGGGCGAACGCGCCTGCCGCGTACGAATTCATCTTCAAAACCAACGCGCGTGCCCTTGACCCGTGACTGTTGACGCTTGTTCTTGGTAACATGCTCAGGATCACTGCTGCGCGCATAATTCTTCTTGTTGGGGTCGTAATTGCTGACGCGCTCCTTCTGAGGCGTCACCGGCACTTCTCCCGTCGCGGGCCGGGTATGCCCGGCAGGAGAACTCCCGCGGTTCATGGGACGTGCAGGACCATCGCCGCTGCGGAACGGTTGTCCGCCGGGGCGCGGAGCAGGTCGACCAAAGGCAGGCCGACCGTATTGCTGCCCGGGCGCACCGCCTGCAACAGGCGCCCTGCCCTGCATAGCGGGAGCTTGCCCGGCAGGACGACCAAAGGGACGCTGCTGCTGACCTTGCTGCTGCTGCGGATAAGCAGGCCGCCCATACGGCATCTGGCCGCGTGGTGCGGGAGCCGGACGCTGTCCCTGAGGCTGAGACGTGAAAGGGCGCTGCTGCGCGGGGCTGTAGGCAGAAACGGGCCGAGGCGCTTCCGCCGCGGGTGCCTTGGGGAACACTTTTGTTTGAGGCTGATCCGGAACCTCTGTTGTCTTGCCGGCAGGTGCCTCGGCGGACGCAGGCACGGCTTGCACAGGCACTGCTTGGGCAGGCCCCTCCGTCTTGGGCTCCTCTTTGGCGTCTGCAATGACATCATCATCAGGCATCGTCCAGGCTTTGGTATGCTGGCTTAGCATTTCCTGTTGCTGCTGCTGCTTTTCGCGCACCCGCTCATCTTCTTCTTTGCGCATAAACTGCGTTTCCTGTTGTCTGAGCATTTGCAGCATTACATCCGCATTGCGCTTTATGCGCTCCGCTTCTGCCAGAATGACGCCTGATCGCTGATTGAGTTCCTTTGTTGCTTCCTTCATTTTGAGTTTAGCCATTCGCTAAATGTACCCCCGCGTTATTTCCGGCACTTGATCCATTGTCCAAATCGATTGCATGCCTGAGTATTTCTTCTGATATGTTGCTATGGAGAAGAGCCGCGGCTTTTCTGCCTTGCTTTCCTGTCGCCTTTTCAATCAGCTCGGCGTTTATTTTGATCAGCGGCACCTGATGATAGGCGCAGCTGTCTTCCAGCTTCTTTCGCGTGTTGTCTGATGCCCTCTCATCTATGAGAACAGCCCGTGCCTTCTTTAATCGCACTGATACCAATACCGAATCTGTTCCCAGCACCACGTTACCGCTCCTAAGTGCCAGGCCCAGCAAACCGGTTAGCTTCTTTTCATCAATCATCGCTTGGCCTCGCTTTCTTTATGCTGTCGGTGAGCGTCTGCGCAATATCGCCGCTGATGGCGCACTCCAGAGCGCGATCAAGCTGCTTTTGCTTGAGTGCCCGCGCCAGACACTGCTCATTATAACAAATGTAGGCGCCTCGTCCAGACTTTTTTCCCTTCATGTCGATGGATATCTCACCTTCGGGGGAGCGAACAATACGAATCAGCTCTTTTTTAGGCCTCATCTCTCGACATCCAACGCACATGCGCATCGGGATTTTCTTCGGCATCAATTGGCTCCCTTTTCCTAGATTTCTTCAGGCGCTTCGACCCATTCTTCACCGTAGTCTTCGTCCGGATAATTTTCCGCCTCGTTTTCCAGCGGAATGGCGTTGGGATCGATTCCCTGCTCTTCCATCAGGGCATTGATTTGCGATTCAGACTTAATGTCTATCTTCCACCCTGTCAGTTTGGCTGCCAACCGCGCGTTTTGTCCTTCTTTGCCGATCGCCAGGGATAACTGCATATCCGGCACCACCACGCGGCAGATTTTTTCGCCTTCGGAAATGAACACGCTGACGACATGCGCGGGGTTGAGAGCATTCGCCACAAACTCCGCAGGGTCGGGCGACCACTTGATGATGTCGATCTTCTCGTTCTTGAGTTCGTTGACGACCTTTTCCACGCGGCTGCCACGCGGCCCGACGCACGCACCGACCGGATCGATCATAGGTTCATTGGAGTAAACGGCAATTTTAGTGCGGCTACCCGCTTCGCGCGCGATCGACTTGATTTGAACGATACCTGTCGCGATCTCCGGGACTTCCATCTCAAACAATCGTTTGACCAGGCCTGGATGAACGCGGCTGACATACACCTGAGGATTGCGGGAGGATTCTGTTTTGCTGCCGTGTACTTTGAGCACATAGACCTTGATATGGTCATTCTCGCGGTATTCTTCGCCCGGCATAAACTCGCTTGATTCCATAACGCCTTCCGTGCGCCCCAATTCCACGTACACGGCTTTGGGTTCCACACGCTGGACGATGGCCGTCAGGATCTCCTGCTCCTTTTCGATATACTCATCGTAGATCTTGCCGCGCTCGGCTTCACGGATCCGCTGCACCAGCATCTGTTTGGCAGTCTGGGCCGCGACGCGACCAAAATCCGCCGGCGTCACGTCGATTTCCACAATGTCGCCCAATTCGTAACCGCTGCGGATGTCCCGCGCGTCCTGAAGCGAAATTTGTGTCTCGACGTCTTCCACATCGTCTACTACAACTTTGCGCGCCAGCACTTCTACCCCCTGCTTGCGGGAGAGGCGCACGGTCAGATTTTGGTGCGCCAACGGGCTGGTTCTGTTGTTGCGTCGATACGCAACCTTCAGGGCATCTTCGATGGTGTCGATCAATATGGCTTCATCGATATCTTTTTCGCGGGCAAGCAACGAAATGGCATCGAGCAAATCCGGTTTTTCCTTCTTCATGTCGATTCATCCTCCAGTGATTCTAATGCTGCTTCTTTCAGACCGTCTAAATTGGGTACCGGGCGGGCGATTGCCACCTCACTTGAGGGAATCACCACTTCTTGCGAACCCTGCATAATGTGATATCCTTGTTCATCCAAGAGATCGAAAATGCCATTCATGACTTTTCTTCCGTTTCGGGGCTTGTAGAGCTTGATCTCCACCAGCTTGCCCTTGGCCTTCTGCGCGTCCCGCTGCGTCTTGATGGGCCTGTCCACGCCGGGCGAGCAGACTTCCAGAAAGTCATACTCGAAATGCTCCACTTTGGGCTGAATAGCCACATGATACTTTTCGCAATCGTCCAGCGAGATACCACCTTCTTTGTCGATGTAGAAACGCAGGTAATTGCCCGCACTTTCTTTATCGATGACGGCTTCGACCAGCTCGTACCCCATGTCGACCGCCTGCGCCAGTGCGAGCCTTTCAATGTCCGTGATGACACTTTTCTTGTACAATTTCACCATTCTCTACAAATACAAAGAGCGGGCATATGCCGCTTTGGGGAAGGAACAAAGAAAGAAGCTTTGCCTCCGCCGTACGCAGCACCCACTCTTCAGTAAACCCTTCTTCCTTCATTGAGATACATGGAGATTATACCACAGCCAATAGCGGAACACAAGCTATATGGACGCAAGGTATTGGAGAGTCCGATATTTGCTAAAAGAAACTCATTTGGTTGCTGTCGGCAATGCCATTGAGTGCTCCGCAGGCCTTGAGAGATTCAATAACGGACGTATTCGCTTTGGTCCGGTTTTTGAGATCCTCAAGCGACAAAAAAGGCTTGTCTCTCGTTTCTACAATCGACTCCGCGGCCGCCACCCCGAAGCCCGACAGGGAGGTAAATGGGCTGCGCAGCGCGCTTCCCTCGATAACAAACTTGTCCACATCGCTCTTATACAGATCAACCGGCAGAAACTGATATCCACGCGCGTTCATCTCCAGTACTACTTCCAACGCGATGATCTCGTCCTTTTCCTTGCCTTTTTGGTCTTTGGCGTCAATGGCACTTAGTTCCTCCAGCATTTGGCGCAGATAATGGGGCGGCGCTATCATCGTGGCGGAATCGAACCCCACGGCGCGCACCGAAAAGTAAGCGGCATAGTACTCAAGCGGGTAATAGACTTTGAACCATGCAATCCTGAGCGCCATTGTAACGTAAGCAACGGCATGTCCCTTGGGAAAAAGATAGCCTATCTTCCTGCAGCTTTCGATAAACCACTGGGGAACCCCGTTCTCCTTCATGGCATTTTCCATGCGCATACCCGGCTGCAGCTTCTTGCCTTTGCGCACGTTTTCCATAATGTCAAACGCCTCCTTGGCGGGCATGCCAACCGAAATCAAATAGTTCATGATATCGTCGCGAATGCATATACAGTCTTTCAGTTGCGCCGTTCCGCTCAATATCAAATCCTTCGCGTTCCCCAACCACACGTCCGTACCATGCGACAATCCGGATATGCGCACTAGTTCTTCCATGGTGACAGGCTTGGTATCGGCCAGCATCTGCCTGACAAAAGAAGTGCCAAATTCCGGGACGCCCAACGTACCCGTATCGCATCCGATTTGCTCGGCAGAAACACTCAGCGCCTCGGGAGATGTGAACAGAGACATCACCTTTTGATCATTAAGCGGGATATCCCTATAGCGGATGCCCGTAAGTTGTTCCAGATAGTGGATGATGGTGGGATCGTCATGGCCCAGGATATCCAGCTTCACCAATATATCATGCATGGAGTTGAAGTCATAATGCGTCGTAACGGTTCCCTTGTCCTGGTCATCCGCAGGATGTTGAACAGCGGTGAACTGCGCGATATCATAGCCTTTGGGCAGTACCACAATGCCTCCGGGATGCTGCCCGGTGGTACGCTTGACACCAACACACCCTTGTGCAAGCCTGGCGATTTCCGCATTGGAAGCTTGCTTGTTGGTTTCCTCCAAGTATTTGAGTACAAGCCCGTAGGCGGTTTTTTCCTGCAAGGTGCCAATGGTTCCGGCGCGGAATACATAGCCTTTGCCAAAGAGTTCTTCCACATAGGCATGAGCCCTAGCCTGATATTCTCCGGAAAAATTGAGATCGATATCGGGAACTTTATCGCCCTTAAAACCCAGGAACACTTCAAATGGTATGTCAAAACCATCCCGCACCATGTCTTCGCCGCATATCTCACATTTTTTTGGCGGCAAGTCAACACCTACCTTGTATTGCTTGGGAACATCAAAATGCGCCATGCGGCAAACAGAGCAGCGGTAATGAGCGGGCAAGGGGTTTACTTCGGTAATCTCACACAGTGTGGCCACAAAGGAGGATCCCACAGATCCGCGGCTGCCTACCAGGTACCCGTTTTCAAGGGATTTTAGCACCAGCATATGGGCAATACTGTACAGCGTGGCATAGCCGTACCCGATAATCGCGGTCAGTTCCTTTTGCAGCCGCTTGTCCACCAATTCCGGCAAAGCGTCGCCGTAAAGTTCATGTGCGCGATTGGTAGCCATAGCGCGTATATCATCGGCCGCAGTGTCCCAGACCGGAGAAAAGGTGGTTTTGTTTTCCGGATGCCGGGGGTACAAAGACATCTCCCCCGCCAATGCGGCGATCTTCTTCGGATTGTCGATGACGATTTCCTTTGCCTTTTCATCACCCAGGAAAGCAAATTCAGCTAACATCTCTTCCGTTGTCCTAAAGTGAAGGGTCGGCTGAACATCATAGGTCCTGATATTCTGTTTGAATTGCAGAACCGAACGATAAACGCTTTCTTCGGGCTCCAGGAAATGAACGTCGCCTGTAGCCACCACCGGTTTATCGTACATATCGCCAAGTCGGACAATATCTTTGTTAATCTTCTCCAATTCCCGTTCGTCTTTCACCATGCTCCCATGCAGTAGAATGGCGTGATTGCCATTGGGCTGTACTTCCAGATAATCGTAAAAAGCGACTTTCTTTTTGAGTGCTTCCGGGTTTTCCCTCTCCAGCACCGCTTGAAAGATCTCACCCTCTTCGCACGCAGAGCCGATCAACAGCCCTTCACGATGCTTCTTGATCAGATCCCGTGGTATGGTTGGTACGCGGTTGAAATATTCCAGATGCGACAGAGATACCAATTTATTGATGTTGTGAATGCCTTGCTGCGACACCGCCAACAACACAACGTGCATGCGGTTTGTTTTCGCATAGCCCGAGACAGTCTTGTCGATATCATCCAGCGTTTCTATGCCCCTTTCCTTCAGTTGGTGAAGCATAATAGCCAGGCATTCTGCGGTCGCCTTGGCATCATGTACGGCTCGGTGGGCATTTTTGAGTGAAACCCCCAAGTGCTTACAAACGGATGCCAAGCGATAGCGCGATAAAGATGGGTACAGTTTTTGCGCCATCACCAACGTATCAATGAGCGGGGCATCGTATTGCCTGCCGATGCGCGCCAATTCACTGTTAAGCATTCCGCCGTCAAATTTGGCGTTATGCGCCGCAACCGGACAATCGCCAATGAAATCCATAAGTCTTGGCAGTACTTGGGCAACCGAAGGCGCATCAATCAACATCTGGTCGGTAATACCGGTAATACGAATGATCTCCTGCGGAAGCGGTACGCCAGGATTAACCATGGATTCGAATGTTTCGATGATTTCTCCGCCCTTTATGCGTACCGCGCCTACCTCGATGATGCGGTCCTGCCGCGTATTGAGACCGGTCGTCTCTACGTCCAGTACGACGACGGGTGCATCCAGCGATCGACCGTCGGCGTTATTAACGGCGCTGCCCTGATCGATCATGTACGCTTCCATGCCCGGCAAGAGCTTGATGCCAAATTCCTTCGCGGCCGCGAAAGCATCGGGATACGCCTGAACGACGCCGCTGTCCGTTATAGCGACAGCTTCGTGGCCCCAACCGGCCGCACGGCTGATGAGGTCGCGCGCGGATACGGTCGCGTCCATATTGCTCATCTGAGTGTGCGCATGCAGCTCGATGCGCTTTGATTCGCTTTTATCCTCACGCTTTATGAGCGCGTGCCCCATCAGGTCTTTCACCATCAGCACGATATCCTTGTCAAACGAGTCCCGCTCGACGGAACCCCGCACCTTGATACCTTCGCCGCTTCTGATCTGTTTGATGACCTTTTCGACGACAGCGACCTCTTCCTGTGTGGGCGCGGCAGCTTCGCCGCCGTTTTTCCCCATCCATCTGCGATAACGCAGGAATATTTTGCACTTGATGCTGCCCGTTGAGTCGTTGAGGATAAAACTCATGAGCACCATTACTTTGCCTTTGATGTCTTTCCTCTCAACGGCCAGCACTTTCCCCTGCACACAAACCGTCCCCGAACTTTCGCTCAGGGTACCAATGTCCACACAAGCATCCTTAATGACTCTGCCCAGAATACGTCCGCTTTCTGCCTTTTTCTTCTTGCCCGCACCTTGCTTCGTGCCTTCTGAATGCTGGGCTGGTGCCGATTCTTGACGCTTCTCCTGTTCACGATCGCGCGTTTCTTCAATACGCCGCATCCTTTCCTGCACATCGTCACGCAGGCGTAACACAACCGGCGGCTTCACGCGGAAAATATCATATATGGCCGTGACAATGACGTCCTGAGCGCTGTTGGCGCGCATGTATGCCAGCGCAAATTCATCCGGCATTTCCAACACAATGGCATCCTTTTCAGCAAGCCACTTGATCTCTTGTACCCATGAACTGACAGCGGGGTGTTTGCGCTTCAAAAGCGCGCAGAAGATTTCCGAATACTTAGAGGGTTCCTCCAGCATTTCCTGCGCAGCCGAAGGCGCGGCAGTGCGCAGCGACACGCGAATGCCGGGGAGCAATTTCATCAGCGTTTTCCGGATACCCAAAAAGACCGTTTCGCCAATGGGTTCATCGGACAGAAGCAAAACAGTCGCGTGGCGCTTTTGCTTATCGTAATATACTTTTTCAATCTGCAGACGGTCGGCTAAGTCCGGATAGTCCCTGAAAATGGCGGACAACATTTCATTGGTCGCCACTTTCTTCCTCCTTTTCCATCCGCTCGCAGTTTTCCATGGCTATCATGATTTCATCCGCGTAATCGCCTGTGATCCTCTTGATAAACTGCCCTTTGACATACAGCGCACCACTGTTCTTTCCGCCGCAAATGGCGATATCCGCCTCCTGTGCTTCGCCCGGGCCGTTCACAACGCATCCCATGACGGCTACTTTTAGCGGGCGCTTGATATGCGCCGTTCTCTTCTCCAGCTCCGCCGCAATTCCGGCCACATCGATTTGAGTTCTGCCGCAGGTAGGACAGGAAATAAGCTGAATGCCCGGTCTGAGATTAAGAGCGCGCAAAATGCTGATAGCCGCCGCGGCTTCGGGGATGGGCGAACCTGACAGTGAAACGCGTATAGTGTTTCCGATGCCGTCCAGCAGCAAAGCACCAATGCCAATGGCGGATTTTATGGTCCCTTGACCGGGCAGGCCCGCCTCCGTCACACCAAGGTGCAGGGGATAATCAAAAGTCTTGTCGGCCAGGCGGCAAGCCGTCACCATGGACAAAACGTCACTTGATTTTATGGAGATGATGATGTCGTAAAAGCCGCTTTTTTCCAGCAGACGCACATGGCTTGCCGCGCTGTCCACCAATCCCCGGGCTGTAACCCCGCCGTCCCTAAGCAGTATTTCCTTGGGAACAGAACCGGAATTAACGCCTATACGGATGGGGATATGGTGTGCTTTGGCCGCATCCGCGACCGCTCGCACCTTCTGCGCAGAACCAATATTGCCGGGATTCAGCCGAAGTTTGGCGATGCCGTTTTCAATGGATTCGATGGCAAGCAGATAATCAAAATGAATGTCCGCCACAAGAGGCAGCGGGCTCCTCCGAACCAATTCCCTGACAGCTTTGGCACAGGCATTGTCATATACGGAAACCCGCACCAAATCACACCCTGCCTCATGAAGCCGAATTATCTGCTCAAGTGTGGCGTCCACATTGCGGGTATCGGTATTGGTCATCGACTGCACGCTGATTGGTGCTGCTCCGCCGATGATAACGTCGCCTGCCCTGACTTCTTTTTTCATGGGTGTACCCTAAAACATGCGCAGGATGTCCTGCATGGTGATGAGCAGCATCAACCCTACCAGGAGGATCATGCCAAATGCGTGCACATAGGCTTCCTTTTTGACGGGCTTGCCGCGCAAAGCTTCTATTACGAGGAACAACAGGCGGCTGCCGTCCAGTCCCGGAAAAGGAAAGAGGTTAACAATACCCAAGTTGATGGAGATAAAAATCATCATCGATAAGTAACCTTGCAACTGGCCTTGCCGCGTTTCTTCCACGATCATCTGTGTTACACCTACCACCCCGGCGACTTCTCCTGCACCTTCGCCCCTAAAGATCAGGTTGCGGAACGCCGTGACCACGCTTTTCGCCGCATTGACACAAACGTTATAAGCGGAGGAAATGACCTCGCCTACACTCCCTTTTTCCCAGACAACGGGCGCACCAACATTGACAGTGATACCCAGCATATAGTGCCCGGTATCTTCACTTTTGAGGGGTGTGGCCGTCAGTTCCGTTAATTCAGTGCCGCGCGCTACCGTAATAAGCACAGGCTCATCGGATGCTTCACCAAACCGGTCCAGCAATGCGGATAGATTATCCGTAACCGGCACGCCGTTGACAGCCGTTATTTTGTCCGCGAGCTGCATTCCTGCCGCTTGAGCGGGACTGCTTTCATTGACTGACTGCACAACGGTCTCGTAGGCGCCGGTAACTGTCGGAACGCCGGACAGCGCGAAAAACAGGGTCGCTGCCACAAATGCCAGCACGATGTTCATAACGGCACCCATAACAATGGTTATCAGCCTTTTCCCCACGCTGTACTTGCCAAAGGCCCGCGGATCATCTTCTTCCTCGCCTTTGATATCGTCTTCAGCATAGAACATGCAATAGCCGCCCATGGGAATGGCCCGCAGGAAGAATTTCGTCTCATGCTTCTTGCTATTCCACCTAAGGATCGACGGCCCAAACCCGATAGCGAACTCCTTTACGGGGATACCCGTAAGGCGAGCCGCAAAAAAGTGTCCCGCTTCATGCACAGTAATCATGATGCCGAACATCAATAGTGCCAACAAAACATAAATAACAGTCATTTTTCCTCCGTCAATTTTGGGATATATACTGCTCGGCTTGCGCGCGCGCCTTCATGTCCCCCAATAGAATTTCATCGGCGTCGCTGCCGGATAGATCGCTCAGTTTGTCAAGTGTGTGCCGTACTGTATCGAATATGCGCCCGAAGGAAATATGTCCCTTCAGATAATGTGAGACCGCCACTTCGTTGGCGGCGTTCATGACGCAAGGAGCCATGCCACCCAGATTCAGTACCTCATAGGCCATGGTGATGGCAGGAAAGCGCTCGGTATCCGGCGCCGCAAACGAAAGCGTTCCCACATCTTCCAGTTTCAGTCTGCCGCTTATGGAGGGCTTCCGCTTGGGATACTGCATCGCATACATGATCGGCGTGTGCATGTCGGCCGTGCCCAGTTGCGCCAATTGTACGCCGTCCTCAAACTCCACCAGCGAATGAATGATACTCTCCGGATGGATCAGCACCCTTATCTCATGCGACTGCGCACCGAACAGCCATTTTGCCTCAATAATCTCCAGGGCCTTGTTAAACATGGTCGCCGAATCGATAGTGATTTTGCTGCCCATGCTCCACTTGGGATGTTTGAGAGCGTCGCTTGGCTGTGCCTGCATCATACGCTCTTTTGTCCATGTCCTGAAAGGACCGCCGGAAGCGGTGAGGATTATCCTCCTGAAGCGGTTGCCTTGCGCGCCCTGCAAACACTGGTAAACGGCGCTGTGCTCGCTGTCGACAGGAATCAGTGAAGGGTTGTCATGATCCATCCTGCAAAGGGGCATAATGATGTGACCACCCGCCACCAGAGTCTCCTTGTTTGCCAACAGTATTCTTTTACCCTTCTTGCGCGCCTCCAAAACACAGGAAAGCGACGCCATCCCTACGACCGCCACCAGTACATCGCTTGACGGAATATCCCGAACTACATTCCGGAGGGCATCTTTGCCAAAGTACCATTTGCAGAATTTTACATCGTCGGGGATGGTGACTTCGCCGGATGTGAGCCCGGCGGCAAGCGGCTGAAAGCGGCGCACTTGTTCAAACAGCTCTTCCTTCCGGTGATGCGCTGTCAGCGCTGCTATCTTAATATCCTCAGGGTAGGCAGCGGCTACGTCCAGCGCTTGCTTGCCAATGGATCCGGTAGACCCCAAAATCGCAATTGTTCTCATTGTGCTACCAGGCTACTTGATACAGATAAACGAACACTGTTACAAAAAAAATGCTGTCCAACCGGTCCATCATGCCGCCATGCCCGGGAAATACGTGGCCGAAGTCTTTGATATTGCTGTGTCTCTTGATCATGGAGGCAAACAAATCACCCAGCTGTCCGATCACCCCGCCGAAAAACCCCAGCAAAGCAAAATGCCACCACGGCGGCAAATCAGACGAAAAGGACAATCCCACCAAATAGACGGCCATAGCGCCAAGGGTGCTGCACACAAGCCCCCCCACTGCGCCTTCCAGTGTTTTCTTGGGGCTGATCGCCGGATTCAGCTTGACACTGCCCAATTTTACCCCCACAAAATACGCGCCCGCGTCGCCCAGCACAGGAATAATAAATGCGGCAGTCATTAGGAGATTCTGTTTGATATTGGGGGTGGTACGCAGCAAACCCAGCATACAAATGCCGGGCAGCACGACGGAAAAAAGCGGCAGGAGCGAAACCAGCATGTCTACCAATTTGGGATCTCGCCTAAACATTACGACGAAAGCCACCACCAAAAAAGTAAGAAACATGGTGACCACCAACAGCACGAGGCTGGTGGCCTCAGTGAGCAGCATGAAAGAAGGGATGCTGATTATCAGGCACACCCAGGAAGGCCATGCCACCGGGCGGTGGCCTGCTTGGGCGAACGCATGAAAGACTTCAGCCATGGCAAAGCTGACTGCAGCCACCCACAGAACGGAAAAGACCCATCCCCCCATATAGAGCGCGAAAGCTACAACGCCTATCAGGCCGACACCGGTCAAGATTCTGGTCGCCATATTCTTGGTCACGCGTTACGCCCCCCAAACCTCCTGTCACGCTGCCCAAAGCGTTTCAGGTCTTCCTTAAATAGATCCACCGAGTAATCCGGCCATAGTACTTCAGGAAAAAGCATCTCCGCATAAGCGCACTGATACAGCATGAAATTGCTTATGCGCATTTCGCCGCTGGTGCGGATAAGCAGATCGACCTGCGGTTGACCCGCCGTATACAGTTCATTTTCAAATGTCTGCGCAGTGATGCCTTCCGGATCGATCTCCCCCGCAACGGCCTTTGCTGCCAGGGACTTGGCTGCGCGGATGATTTCGTCCTGACCGCCATAGTTGAGCGCGATATTGAGATGTAGCCCATTGTTATTTTGTGTGCGACGTTCGGCGTCCGCCACCGCTTCCCTCTGGCTTTGCGGGAGTGCCGCCTTATCGCCCAATATGCGAATGATGACGTCCCGTTCATGGAGTTCGTCTATCTCCTTACGGAAATACTCCAGGATGAGATTCATCAGCGCGTCGACCTCTTCCTTGGAGCGCCGCCAATTTTCTGTGGAAAACGCAAAAATGGACAGTGCCACAATGCCCGCGTCACTGCTCAAGCGGATAACATCACGCAACGCCTCCACGCCCTTGCGATGGCCAAGCGCGATGGCCAGTTTATGGCGCCTTGCCCATCTGCCATTGCCATCCATAATAATGGCTACGTGTTTTGGCAGTTGACTCACTTTTTTCCTTCCAACGCCTGCGGTTCGCCGTCCCGGAAATAGGCTGCACAAATCGTATTGTCCCGGGCGCGTACCACACGGGCGGTCCTGGAAACATCCTGCGGATGTTCCTTGCGCGCAGACGTGTATGTTACGCGGATTTTCGCGGCGTCCTCAACGGATAGGTTCTCAAGTACCCTATCAAGGGGCATCCCCAACATCTCTTCCATCAGACCGCCAAAATCTCTTTTTCTTTGTCTTCAGCCAACTGGTCGATGTCCTTTACGGCAGCATCCGTCACTTTTTGCATTTCTTCTTCCGCTTTGTGCTGTTCATCTTCCGTAAGCACGGAGTCCTTCTTCATTTTTTTGATATGCTCAATGGCATCGCGGCGGATAGAACGCACGGCAACCTTGGCGTCTTCGGCACTCTTGCGCACCACCTTGGTCAATTCCTTGCGGCGCTCCTCGTTAAGTTCCGGGATGGCCAGACGAATCATTTTCCCGTCATTGGTGGGATTGAGTCCCAAATCGCTCTTGAGGATGGCCTTCTCAACCAGCGGCAGCGCTTTGGTGTCCCAGAGAGAAATGGTGAGCAGCCGAGGCTCAGGAGCGGAAATGTTGGCCATCTGGCTAAGCGGTGTTTGTATGCCGTAATAATCCACCGTAATACGATCCAATAGTTGGGGATTTGCACGGCCCGCCCGCAGCGCCTGCAGTTCCCGCTTCAGCACATCCTTGGTTTTTTCCATCTTATCCTTAGCGGTGTTGATAACGTCTTTATACATCAATAGTACCTCCTTATGTCTTTGGCATATTGTACCTTTTTTGCCCAAAATAGGCAACCGCTATTCTATTGTGGCGCAACGCCTGCTCCCAGAAAATCAGCAATGGCTTGCTTGTTCTTTTTCAAGTTGGGTACGATAAAGTACGTTTCATTAAGCAATGTTCCCTTGCCGCCGCGCGCCACCGGTATCCTTAGGTACCTGGTATTGACGCTGTCCATGCTCAGTGTGCTGCTTACCAGACTTACTGCTTCGTCCAGCGAAATGTCGGTGGACACCAGGTGCGCATTTTCAAACACCACGTCCAAAAGTGATGGCAGAGTCATGCTTCTGATGCGCGTAAAGATGGCGTTCATCACGCGCTGCTGCCTGCCCGTGCGCTCAAAATCGCTGTCGATTTTGCGAATACGTGCATAGGACATTGCCTGCAGCCCAGTCAAGGTTTGGTGTCCCGCCTTTTCCAGCCGTCCCTGCGCCTCCGGCCTTTCGTTTTGATAATTGTAATATTCGAGTATCCCGTTAAGGGACCCAAGCTCACTTTCTTCCACCGTGATATCGACTCCGCCGATGCTGTCCACCAGTGTAACCATACCCGAAAAATTGACCGCGACGTACCCGTCAGCAGAGACGCCGAAATTCTTTTCGAGGGTTCTCTCAAGCAGTTCAGCCCCGCCAAAGGCATAAGCGGCATTGAGCCGATTGTGGCCTTTGCCCGGTATCTGGACATACAGGTCACGCATAAACGAGATGAGCTTTAGCTCACTCTTTCGCATATCTACAACAGCCAGCATCATGGTGTCTGAGCGGCCTCTGAATTTCGCATCGTCTGTATCCACACCCAGGACAAGCAAACGAAACGTGCGATCCAATCCCAGGGCGGGTGCGCTGTAGCCTTCAGGCAATACGAGATAATCACCGGCAGCATTTTCTTCCCGCGCTATATCATAAAGTATCTCAGTAATCTCTTCCGGCGACAGCGTATTCTCCGCGCCTTGCGCCGGCAGAAAAGCAACAAACAGGACAATGAGCACCACGCAAGCCAACCATAATTTTTTCACAGCCATCCCCCTTACAAGAAGAACCACTTCTGACCCCTATAATACAAAACAGAAGCGCAGGATGCAATCCGTGCGCTTCTGATTGGTTGTGCCGGAAATCCCGTCAAGTGCTTTCGCTATCCAGCATGGTGATGCACTTGGTCGGGCAGACTACAACGCAATCACCGCAGCGCGTGCACTTGTCTACATCAATGCGCGCATAATTATTGTTGACATGGATAGCATCGTAATTGCATGCCTTCTCGCAGCGCTTGCAGGCGATGCAGCCCTTGGAGCAGCTGTCACGCGTTTCACGCGGCGTTTGCTCGCTCTGGCAACGCACTGTTACGATAGCATCTTTGGGCAGCAGCTCGATAATATCACGCGGGCAGGCAGTAACGCACATGCCGCAGGCGGTACACTTTTCTTCGTCAATAACGGCCAAATTATCAATTATCCTTATGGCGTCAAACTTGCATACGTCATAGCAGTCACCCATGCCCATGCAGCCGTACTGACACATAGTGGGGCCGCCGGCCACTTTATTGGCGGCATGGCATGTTTCGTAGCCGTCAAAATCATAGCGTCTTTTGCAGACTTCCGTTTGCCCTTGACACAGCACACGCGCCACCTTGGGCGATCCCACCTGGACGCCCACGCCCATAATTTCAGCAAGCGCTTTGGCAGACGCGGCGCCGCCGGGTGTGCAACCGTCTACCGGCGTCTCACCTTTTGCCACAGCCTGCGCAAATGCATCACAACCTGCGTATCCGCACGCGCCGCAGTTGGCGCCCGCTACGTTCTCGCGGATCCTTTGTACTCTCTCGTCAACCGGCACCGAGAACACTTTATCCGCATAGGTCAGCATTCCGCCAAAGAGTACCCCGAGTCCACCTAATATAAGAATGGCATAAACAATCGGCATAATAGTCACTTCGCTTTCATCCTCCTCACTTCACAAGGCCGCCAAAACCCATGAAGGCCACTGACAGCATGCCGGCAATCACCAGACTGATAGAGAACCCTTTGAAGGGGCTGGGAATATCGGACGGCTCCAGTCTTTCACGAATACCCGCCATAATGACAATTGCCAGCAGGAAACCAAGTGCGCTGAAAACGCCGTTGAGGACAGATTCCAGCAGGTTATAGCCGTTGTTCATATTGAGCAGCGCGACACCCAGCACTGCGCAATTGGTGGTAATTAGGGGCAAGTAGATACCCAGCGCGCTGTACAGAGCAGGAAGGGATTTCTTCATGAACATCTCCACCAACTGGACGAGTGTAGCGATAATGAAGATGAATGCGATAGTATTGAGGTACTGCAGTCCCAGGGGCACCAAAAGGTATTCATATGCCACCCAGGCAAACAACGATGCCAGTCCCATAACAAAGGTAACGGCCAGCCCCATGCCGGTTGCGGTCTCTACCTTGGAGGACACGCCCAGGAACGGGCAGGTGCCAAGAAAACGCGAGAAGATCATGTTATTGCTTAAAACGCAATTGATGAAGAACAGAAAAACGCCGACATCACTCAGTCTCATGCTGCAATATCTCCCTTCTTGGCCTTGTTTTTCGCACGTTTTGCGCCAAGGGCATTGATGATACCAAGGCAAATGCCATAGACAATGAAGCCGCCAGGGGCGAGCACAAGCAAGGTCATCGGCTCAAAGGATACACCCATGACACTAAAACCAAAGACGGTTCCTGCGCCGATCAATTCGCGAATAACCCCGATCAACGCAAGGGCTAAGGTAAAACCAGCGCCCATTCCCAAACCATCCGCAGCAGAACGCGCAACGCTGTTTTTGCTGGCAAACGCTTCCGCGCGCGCCAGGATAATGCAGTTGACCACAATAAGCGGGATAAAGATACCCAGCGCGTCATAAAGCGGCGGCACATAAGCCTGCATCAGCATCTGCACCATGGTAACAAAAGTGCATATCACCACAATGAAAGCCGGAATGCGCACCTTGGAAGGGATGAAGTTTCTCAGCAGCGAAATAACGGTATTTGAGCCAATCAGGACGAACGTGGCGGCCAATCCCATACCCACGCCGTTAATGGCGCTGGTGGTAACGGCCAGCGTGGGACATGTGCCCAAAACAAGCCGAAACGTTGGGTTCTCATTGAGTACGCCGTTCATAAACACGCCGCGCAAAGTGCTTTTCTTATCAAGCATGTTGTTTCACCTCCCCATAAACTCTACGTTTTGTATATCGGTCAATCAATGGTGTCACAGCGTTGGAGAACAGTATGGCGTACGTGACGCCCTCCGGATAGCCGCCCCACTCCCGAATGGCGACCACGACCAAGCCGCAAAAAAAACCGAAGATGCATTGGCCGATCTTGTACATTGGGTTGGTGGCAAAATCCGTCGCCATGAACACAGCGCCAAACAACACACCCCCCGACAAAACCGCTGTCAGCGGGTCAGAACCCAGCAGCCATGTAAGCAATGCCACCGTTCCTATAAAGAATACCGGTATCTGCCATGTGACCGTTTTGGTGAACACCAGATAGAGTAAGCCAATAAGAATCGCAACCTTGCACACTTCACCAATAGTGCCCGGTATGTTACCCAGGAAAAGATCAGACAACGTCCACTGATTCGCTGCCAGCAGCGGCGTTGCCGACGCAACTGTGTCCACGCCAATTTGCGCTGTGGACGTGCCAAGCAGCCTTTGGGGCAAGATGTAACTGGTCATGTGCACCGGCCAGGAGGCTAACAGCACGGCACGGGCGAACATGGCAGGGTTCATGAAATTATGGCCCATACCGCCAAAGAGCTGCTTCACCAAGATAATGGCAAAAATGCTGCCCAGCGCGGGCACCCACAAAGGGACGTTTGCGGGCATGTTAAGGCCCAGTATCAACCCGGTCACTACTGCGGACAAGTCACCCACTTGAATGGGCTTCTTCATCAGCTTCTGCCACACAAATTCACCAAGAACCGCGGCTATGACGGACACTGCCAGCACCCAAACCGCGCCGGCACCAAACAAGTAGATGCCGGCCGCTGTCGTGGGAATCAAGGCGATCAGCACATTGAGCATCATCGATTGCGTCGTTTCCCGGCTCAACAGATGCGGCCCAACAGAAACACGTAAGTTCATCGTTATTTGCCCCCCTCTGCAATTCTCTCTTTGGCATCCTTAATGGCCGGAGCCAGCCAACGTTTCGCGGGGCAAACGTAGGAGCAAGCGCCGCAAACGATACAATCCATCACGTGTTCCTTCTTCGCCTCTTCCAGCTTATCCAGGTCGATCAGGCTGCGAAGGCGCGTTGGGTCAAGGCGAACGGGGCACGCATCGATGCACTTCGCGCAGCGGATGCAAGCCGATTCTGTCGGCAATTCCGCTTGTTTGCGCGTCAACACCACGATACCGTTGTTGGCCTTAGTCATAGGAACGCTGTCATCCGGAATACAGATGCCGGTCATGCTTCCGCCCATAAAAATTTTGCCGGGCTCTTCAGTGTATCCGCCGCAAGCGCTTGCCACGTCCGCCACCGAAGTGCCCACGCGAAGAAGGAGGTTGGCAGGATCATTGACAGCGCCGGCCACCGTGGTCACGCGGCTGATGCAGGGCTTCCCTTCCACGACCGCATCGGTAATGGCGGCAGCCGTTGCCACGTTAAGCACTACCACGTTCACATCCATGGGCAGTCCGCCTGAGGGAACTTCTCTATTTAGAACTGCCTCGATCAGCTGTTTTTCGCCGCCTTGCGGGTACTTGGTTCTGAGTACTGCAATTTCGACACCCTCGCGGCCCAGCGCCCCTTGCTGCATGGCGGCCACAGCTTCCATCTTGTTGTCTTCTATGGCGATGATGCCGCGCTTGACGTTCATAGCGCGCATGGCGGCGCGAAGACCGTCAACAACGCGCTTTGGCTGTTCTAACATCAGGCGATAGTCCGCGTTCAAAAAGGTTTCGCACTCCGCGCCGTTCAGCAAAATTGTATCAATGGTTTTCCCTGCGGGAATGGTCATCTTGGCGTGCGTGGGAAAACACGCGCCGCCCATACCGCAGATACCCGCGTCACGGATGCGTGCGATGATTTTGTCTGGGGTGGCTGTCTCCACATCACCCAGCGCCTGCATCACTGCCCATTCATCCTTTTCATCGTTGGCAATGGTGATACAGGTGACAGGCAGCCTCCCAAGGCTTTGCTTGGGGCCAACCGCAGTCACTTCCCCGCTGACACTTGCGTGCACGGGGATACCGCGGCTCCCCGCGGGCTCCGCGATGACTTGCCCCAACAATACACGCTCGCCCTTCTTAACGCATGGGACGCTGGGCGTACCCAAATGCATATTGACAGGGATGGTTACGCTGCCCGGCAAAAAAGCTCTGATTGGTTTTTCGCGCGTCGCGCTCTTCCCCCCATGGATATCATGAAGCGGATGGATGCCGCCGCGAAATGAAAACTTACTCAATCTATATCCCGCCTTTCAAATCTTAGCAAGTAACTATTTGTTTTGACTTTCCCAAGCTTCGTTGATGGCTTCAAGGATGGCATCATTTGTGTATGTGGCGCCACTGATGACATCAAAGTCGTCCGCAGTAAGCGGCGCTTTCTTGCCGACAAACTGCTCGGCAAAGGCCGGCTCGAGCGCTGCCGCGCCGAAACCTTCCGTTTCCGCAAACTTGTCATCGCCAATGGTGATTTTCTCGATGGTGGCTTTATCGTCCGCAAACAAGACAGTTACGGCGACAGGTCCGGCAAATCCCTCCTTCGAGACAGTGATCTCTTGGACTGGTTCTTCTCTCGGTGCCGCCGCTTGCGCCTGNNAAATCGTCCGCAGTAAGCGGCGCTTTCTTGCCGATAAACTGCTCGGCAAAGGCCGGCTCGAGTGCTGCCGCGCCGAAACCTTCCGTTTCCGCAAACTTGTCATCGCCAATGGTGATTTTCTCGATGGTGGCTTTATCGTCCGCAAACAAGACAGTTACGGCGACGGGTCCGGCAAA
>LFRM01252254.1_pt1 | contig 60811 bp, 55 predicted proteins | sample 618341 | NCBI WGS metagenome assembly LFRM01 (sample SAMN03654438, study PRJNA283298) | anaerobic digester metagenome | isolation source: pool of bioreactors CSTR01a, CSTR02a, and CSTR03a thermophilic anaerobic... | place: Denmark: Kgs. Lyngby | collected 2014-05-21 | reverse complement strand
CTTACTCATAGCCAGATGTTCATTAATATTATTGACTAAAGTCTTCATAAATATTGATTTTTGGCAAATATACATAATAATTTTTATATGATATTAATATCATTAACTGTTTTATACATTTATTAATATTTTATTTCAACTTTTAAATCACATAACTTCTATAAATGTAAATTATCAACTATTAATCACTATTTTATCTTACTTCCCTTTCTCTCTCCAACACACATTGTGTCTGACTAATATAAATTATTGCATTAGACATTTAAGTAATAAATAAATTTCTATTTAATTAACTTTTCTTTGTCAGCCACACAAAGAAAAGTAACAAAAGAAAAGTCTCCGCTGGGGAAATGNNACCTCTTGGGGTTTACAAACTCGCAAGCTTTAGCTTGCTCAAACAGTGTAAACCCTTCTGTCCAACACGGCTTGCTAGTTTTTGTGCAAATCATTTCTCAATGCGGATTAGACACAGAGTATTTTTAAATATAAAACTACTATTTAGTCATACCTGATAAAAATGTCTGAACTTGGATTTCTTAGATTAGTGGGATGATGGGATTAAAAAATCTCGAAGCATACAATATTGAAATAGGGTTGTTGATAAATTTTGGCGCAAAGAGTTAAGCGTTTCATAGATTGACAAATAAGCAATTCAATTCCAAAAATCATGGTTCAGACAATTTAATTCCATCATTCTCTATGTTCTTTGTTCCTTCTTTGAGAACTTTGTGGTTAATATTTAACTGTCCAATAATAAATGTTTGTACTTTAAAATAATAAAATAATATTAGTATCTTTGTTCCATAGTTTATTAATATTTTAAAAAAAATGAGATATATTATTTTTTCTATAATTATTTTTTCTTTATTCATTTTTGAGAGTTGTCAAATTACTCAAACAGTACGAATAGGTAAAGTTATGAGTAAAGCAAAAGTTTGTAATAGTGATTATTACAGTACTATTCCGTTTGAATTTACAAGTGGTCATATCGTAATAATGTCTAACATTAATGGACAGAACAAAAAATATAAGTTTTTTCTTGATACTGGAGCTCCAACAGTAATCACAGCATCGTTAGCAGACTCATTAAAAATAACTAGAAAACGAATGTTCTCAAAAGACGAGGACTCTGGTCCAATTCAAAACACATTCTGTATAATTAATAGTGTTCAAATCGGAGCAATCAAATATAAAAAAGTCGGAGCAATAAACATTGATTTAAATAGAATGGTTAATTCCAGGTGTAATCAGATGCCAGATGGAATTATTGGTTCAAACGTATTAAGTAACGGCATATTGCAAATAGATTTTGATAAGAAGAACTTAGTATTAACTGACAAAATAGGTAAATTGAGTTACATTGATAAAGCAATAAAGATAAAATTTAATACAGTACCCTTTACTAAAACTCCGATAATTACAATATTAATTAATGACACTATTCCTGTGAATCTTGTTTTTGACACAGGATTTAATGGATTTATTACATTAAATGATTATAGAAATGATAGCACAATATACAAAGGCATTAATGAAAAGAAAAGAGCAGATGCACTTGGAATAGGTTATAGCGACATATATGGAAAAACAGACTCTGTCGATTTATTTAGTATTTTAAGGTGCAATCTTACGTTAGGCGACACTACATTTATAAATGTTCCATTAACATATGGTAAATATAAAAATGTTAGTTCCAGAAAACAAGGTTCTATAGGTAATATTTTTATGAAAAATTTTATCGTTACGATTGACTGGAATGAAAAATATATTTATTTATTTCCAACGGAAAAAATAAGAATACCTGATAATCTAAACACTTTTGGGATTAATTATGGGTTTGTTGGAAATCAATTAATAATAGGTACAGTTTATAAAAACTCAGAAGCATATAAAATTGGCATATTACCTGGTGATACTATTTATTCTATCAATAACATTGTAATATCATCATTGAATGATTCGGACATTTGTGATTACTATAATGGTAAAATAGATTTAAATGACAACGGGGAAGATATATTTATTAAAATTATTAAAGGAGATTCTATAGTACAATATTATCTTAAAGAGTACAAACTTTTTAATGAATAAAATGATTGACATGTGCATAACACAGGATTAGCGTCATCCAAAACAATATATATCAAGATATATATTGACTTGATAATAAGGTGTTTTGCACGAACGCCAAGCCCGAAACCATTATATGCAACTAAAGGAAACAATAACAAATAAAATTCATTTTGATTACTTTTTTAATCTTTACTTACTCAAAACGTTATAAGAACCATAAAACATAATATAACTTCTCTAAATGTAAATTATTTGATCTCTAACGATATTAATTATCAAATATTAATCACTATTTTATCTTACTCCCCTTTCTCTATCCCACTCACATTGTATCTGACTAATATAAATTATTTTGAATATTATTTTTTTGCAAATTCTTGTTCTACAGCTTTTATTATATCGTCATCTACTAAAATCCTACCACAATATTCGCAAATTAATATTTTTTTATGTAGTTTTATTTCTAATTGGCGTTGTGGAGGTATATTATTGAAGCAACCACCACATGCATCCCTTACAATGCCTACTACTGCTAATCCGTTTGATACTCCATTACGAATTCTTGTATATGCTTTTAAATATCGTTCTTCTACATTTTTTATAGATTCATTGAGCATGGCATTGAGACGTTTTTCTTCTTCTTCTGTTTCTTTAATTATTTCATTTAGTTCAGATTTTTTATCGCTAAGTATAGCTATTTTTTCATCTATTTGTTCTTTAGCTTCTTGTAATTGTTCTTGTTTAATGCCAATTTTATCTCTGGTCTCTCTTATTCGTCTTTCAGCTAATTGAATATCTAACTCTAAATTTTCTATTTCTTTAGTTAGAGCTTCATATTCTCTGTTATTACGTACTTGGTATTGTTGTTCTTTTCTATGCTTTATGTTATCTGTAAGTTCGGAAATTTTAATTTTTTGGTATTTAATATTTTCTTCTGATTTTTCGATTTCTTCGTTTATTTTTCCCATTCTTGTTTTTAGTCCTTCGATTTCGTCTTCCATATCTTGAACTTCTGCTGGTAATTCTCCACGAATTATTCTGATTTTATCTAGTTGAGTGTGAATATATTGAAGTTTATATAGTGATTTCAATTTTTCTACAACCAAATTTTCTAAATTATCTGATTCTTCATCTTTAATATTATAAGTGGTTTTTATATTTTCATTCTCATCTATAATAGACTTTTGGGCTTTTATTTTTGACTTTACTTTGGTTTCTTTACTATTTTTTTCAGTTTTTAATTGAGTTTTAGGAGATTTTTTTGCTTTAGTAGTTTTTTCTGAAGTAATTTTTATATTTTTTTCTTCGCTTTTAGGAGTTTTGTTTTTACTAGCAGTAGTTTTAGTTTTTTTGCCCTCTGTAGTTTTTTTACTAGTATTTTTAGCAGCAACAGTTTTTTTAGTTCCTTCTTCAGGGTTATTTATTTTTTTTGTTGTAGAGGTACTTTTTTTATTTTCTTGTTTTTTTGCCATAATTACTTATATTAAAAATATTTTATATATGAATTTGATTTTTCAAATTTTTGAATTGCAAAATTATGAAATTTTTTTAATAAAAAATCATACATTTTTTCTATAAAAATGATTTCAGATTCATAATGGTCTATATCTACTAATAAAATTTTATTATTTGCAGCTTGAAAATCATGATATTTGATATCTGCTGTTAAAAAAACATCAGCATTTAGATTTATAGCTTCTTGCAATAGCTCTATACCTGATCCAGTGCATATTGCAATGGTATTAATTTTTTTATTATTATCTGTTCGACTATATCGTATTATAGGTAATGAAAAAATCTTTTTTATCATAGATAAAAATTCGCCCAATTCCATCGAATTTTTTAATTCACCTATAGCTCCTAATCCAATTTGTGGATGTACATTCTCTAGTGGATAAATATCGTATGCTACTTCTTCATATGGGTGATTACTTATTAATGCTGAAATAATGTCATTTGTGAGCCATTTTGGGAAAATAGTTTCTATTCTTGTTTCTGGTTCATAATGTAATTTATTTTTCTCGCCAACAAATGGATTTGTATTTTCTCCTGCTCTGAATGTACCTGTCCCTTGAATGTTATAGCTACAGCTATCATAATTGCCTATCACACCTGCACCAGCTTCGAATAGTGCTTCTCTAACTTTGTCAGTATAGTCGTGTGGACAAAAAGTAACTAATTTACAAAAAAGATTAGTTTCTGGTTTTAAAATTTTTATATTTTGTAAATGCATTTTTTCTGCTATAGCTATGTTTAATCCATATGATGATTTATCCATCGGTGTATGACATGCATATATGTTTAAATTATTTTTTATAATTAATTGAAGTAGATCATATACATCATTACCAGCTACTATTTTTTTAATATTATGAAAAATAAAAGGATGATGAGTTATTATTAGGTTACAGTTTTGTGAGATAGCCTCATTTATTACCTCTAAATCTAAATCTAGAGCTATTAGTATACCTGTGATGTCAGCATTCCTATCTCCTATTATTAGCCCAGAATTATCATATGGTTCTTGGATATACAGAGGATAAACAGATTCGATTTCATTAATTATATTTTTTAATATCATATTTTTTAGATTTTTAATATTAGCAAAATTAAGAAAATGATGCCAAATAAACTAAAATATTTACATTTGCTAAAAAAATAATGAATGCATTATTGTTAAGTGCTGGATTAGGAACTAGACTTAGACCATTAACCAATAATATTCCCAAGGCTCTAATTGAGGTAAATAATGAACCTATATTAAAGTTAAATTTAGACAAGTTATATAAATTTGGTATAAGCAGAGTAATAGTAAATGTTCATTATTTATCAGATAAAATTATTGATTATATAAAAAAATTATCCTACCCTAATATGGAAATTGTAATTTCTGATGAGAGTGAAAAGCTCTTAGATACAGGCGGAGCATTGCTAAAAGCAAAAGATTTATTCATAAAAGATGAACCAATATTAATACACAATGTAGATATATTGAGCGGTACAAATTTTTCAGAATTATTAGAATATAAAAATAGTAAAAATATTGATGTTTTGTTAGTAGTGCAAAATAGAACAAATGACAGAAAAGTGATATTTGATAGTACTAATAAATTAGTAGGTTGGGTTAATCACAATAGCAATGTGAAAAAAACAATAAAAAATGTTGTTATGCCTACCACAGAATTCAGCTTTTCGGGTATAAGCTTGATTTCATATGACTTACTGCAAGATATACCTTATACTGGAGCTTTTAGTATTGTAAACTTATTTTTGAATTGGACAGAAAAATATAATGTTAGCTACTATGAAGATACAAATTCATATTGGTTTGATATTGGTACAATTGATGCTTTAGAACAAGCAAATAATTTTTTTAAAACTACGAATCTAAATTTTTATTAACATTATTATCTTTGCTAAAAAAAATGCAAAAAAGACAATTTCCTCATAGTTATGTAATAGTTTTTTTTCTTATAATAATAACTACAATATTAACGTGGATAATACCTGCAGGAGAATTTAATCAAATAACAATATTAACTAACGAAGGACAAAAGACAGTAATAGATGCAACAAGCTATCATCATATCGAGCAACATCCACAAACTTGGCAAGTGTTTTCATCGATTTTTGATGGAATTGTAGACAAAATCGAGATTATAGCATTTATTTTCATAGTAGGTGCTAGTTTTTTTCTTATAAATCAAGGGAAAATTTTAGATGTAGCCATAAATAAATTATTAAAAATTACACAAGGATGGCAACAAAAGAAAATACCATTAATCGGAGAAGGTAATCACTTAATTATCATAATCTTTATGGTTGTATTTAGCATTTTTGGGGCTACATTTGGGATGAGCGAAGAAACCATAGCATTTATTGTGCTTTTTGTACCAGTATTTATAGCATTAGGATATGATAGTATAGTAGCAGTAAGTGTGGTTTTCGTGGGAGCTACGATAGGATTTATCGGAGGAGTAACAAATCCTTTTACAGTTGGAATAGCTCAAAGTATAGCAGGTGTTCCGATATTTTCTGGAATAGAATACAGAATATTTTTATGGTTTTTATTTACTATAATAGGGATAATTTTTGTACTTAGATATGCTAAAAAAGTATATAAAAATCCAAAGCTATCTCTGGTTTATGATTCAGATGAATATTGGAGAAATATAAATGTGAAAGATGATGAAATTATTAGTGAACGAGCAGATTGGAGAGGATGGCTCACGTGGATACTTATTAATTTATTTATGATTTACGAATTAATACAAATCATTACTATTAATCAAATGAATACTCAAGCAATAATTTTAATATGCTTAATAATATTCAATATAATCGTAGGAATATATATACTAATTAAATATAAAAAAGAAATTTATGCATTATATTTACTTGCTTTCACAATAATAGCAATGATATTAGGTGTATTAATATGGCATTGGTATATAAAGGAAATAGCTACATTGTTTTTAGTATTAGGTATATTCACTGGAATGAGCATAAAGATGAAAGCAAATGATATAGCAAAAACAATGATAGAAGGTGCTAAAGATATTGCTTCAGCAGCATTAATAGTTGGATTAGCTTCAGCAATAATAGTCATATTGCAAGATGGAAAAATCTTAGATACAATACTATATGCAACTGCGAATGCAATACCGGAAAATTCAAAATTTTTAGCAGCACAAGGGATGTACATATTTGAAACAATATTTAATTTTATTTTGCCATCAGGTTCAGCAAAAGCAGCTCTCACAATGCCTATAATTGCACCTTTATGCGATATATTAGGTATTTCTAAACAATTAGGAGTTTTAGCTTATCAGCTAGGAGATGGTTTTACAAATATGATAACCCCTGTCAGTGGAGTACTAATGGGAGTTTTGGGAATAGCAAGGATACAATATAATGTATGGGTTAAATATATTTGGAAATTCATAATATTTTTATTTATAATGGGAGCTTTGCTACAAATACCACCGATAATAATGGAGTTACCAGGTTTTTAAGATATTTTTAAATAGGGGGGCGGGTAGGAGGAAAAAGTAAAAGATTAATCTTTTAAAATCAATATTGGATTTAATCTAATCTCCATATACACATACCATGCTTGCCGATCTGATGATGCTAAATTCAGCATCCTGCCTACATCTTCTATCAATTTCTTTAACAAATATTTGTGCTTTATTATATACCACATTATGTAGCTTTGTAGATATTTGGTAGCTACACCTCTGAATTTATAGTTTATCCAATTCACAAATATGCCTGTATGCTTCTCTATAGCTGTCAATCCATATAAATCATTTTTACTCTTTTTATTTTTTATTACCTCTTTTCTCCTAAGTTCTTTGGCTTGTATATTTCGTAATTCTTCATTGTCATCACTACATATTACTCCATTTTTTGAGATTTTTGTTGTTAATATCTTTTCTATATGTGCTTGCCTCACTTTTTGGAAGCCTACAACATTAAAAAGCATATTACCACTTCTATCTTGAGTAGCTAGCACAGCTACTTTTTGAAGTCTTCTTATTTTGGCTATCAATTTATCTATTGCATTACGCTTTCTTCGGCCTTTCTCAGAGTATTCCATGAGTAATTGTTTCAATTCGATAATTCCAAAGAAGTTCACATTATTATCAAAGCTTCTGAGAGCTGCTAATATTCTATGACGCCAAGCAAAGCTTGTTGGTAAGCTTATACCAACCTCATCAGCACATTGTTGTAATGTTTTATCTTCAAGCATGCAACGAATGTAGTCTAGCATTTTTTCGCGTTTTTGAATTTTATAAACGAAAGTGCCAGTAGTTACTCTAAAGTTTCTACCACAATCTTTACAAATATAAAGTTGCTGCTCTTGTTGTTTGCCGTTCTTAATGATATTACTACTTTCACAATTGGGACACAGAGGAGCAGCACTCAGAGTTTTTACCTCTTGATAATCAACCGCATCAGCTTCTTTCTCCAATAATAAATTGTATAAATTATCTAAAAATGCGAGATTCTCTTGCTTGCCCATAGAGATATACTCGTCTACGTCTTCGATTATTTGTTTCATAATTCTAATATTTTTTTACAAATATATAAAAAATTTTAATTAGTTATCCAATATAAATTTAAAAATAATTGTTATTATTTTTAAAATATATTCCAACCTTTTTTATGAAACTCATACTCAATCCATATTTATTCTCTCTGCAATCTCTTGATCTGTCAGGTCTAATGATTCTATCGAAAAAATGGCTTGCTTGCCTAATGGATGATCTTTATATTTCGATATAATAATTCTGTATTGTTTTTCAGCATTCTCTTTATCATTTAGGAAATTTTCATAAATAAACCCTTTGAAAAATATTGCATATGGTACTAATTTGTGATTTGGATATTTATTTATTAGTAAATCTAGGTTATTTATAGCTTCTTCATATTGTTGAGTGTTTACAGCTGTTTCTGCTGCTTTATATATAAAATGTGGTGATAGTGTATCTTTCTCATATTTATTTACGTAATCTATATATAAATTATGTAATTCCTTGATTTTTAATGGATTAGGATTAGGGAAACTTGCATTTACTTCTGATTCTAATTCATTAATTTTTTCTATCATTTTATTTTTGCTTGATGTACATTGACTTGTTAATATTGCTATAGCTAAGATTAAAATAATGGAAACTTGTTTACTCATATTCTATTTTTGTTTTATTTTTTTCTTTGAAAAAATCATGGGATAATCAACGCTAATATCACCACTGTAAATATTTTCTAATTTCTTTTTTAAAAATACTTTTCTAATCATTGGTACTTTATCAGTAAATAAAATACCTTCTAGATGATCATACTCATGTTGTATTATTCTGGCTATTATAGTAGAATACGTCTCTGTATGCTCTTGCCAGTTTTCATCGAAATATTGTATTGTTATTGTTTCTGGACGCGAGATATCTTCATATATACCAGGAATGCTTAAACATCCTTCGGGCATGTAGACAGTGTTTTCAGACATTTCTATTATTTGTGGATTAATAAATGTTTTAGTGAATTCTTTAGTTTCAGGATATTTACTGGCATAATATGTAGCATCGACGATAAAAAGTCTAATAGATTTATTCACTTGGGGTGCTGCTAATCCTACGCCTTCACTTTTTTTTAAAGTTTCTTTCATATCTAGAATTAATTGCTGTAAATCTGGATAATCTTTTTCTACTATGTCTGCTTTTTTCCTTAATGTAGGATGATTATATGCTAATATTGGTAAAATCATAATTCTGAAATTTTTAAATAATCTTGTAATATGATAGCTGCGCTTACCTTATCTATATTGCTTTTTTGCTGTCTTTGTTTTTTCTTAGCTCCTGCCTCTATCATCACTTTTACTGCTTTTTTTGATGAATAACTTTCATCTATGCGAACTATTTTAATATTGTTTAAATTTTTTTCTAATTTTTTTATAAATCCTTTTATTTCATTTTCTATTGGTGCTACATCACCATTATCACGCATAGGTTTACCTATTACTATGGTTTCTACTTCATTTTTTGTACAATAATCAATAATAAAATCTAATAATTCTTGTTTATGAACCGTAGTTAATGGATATGCAATGATCTGCATAGGATCAGTAACGGCGATTCCACATCTTTTAGCTCCATAATCTATAGAAATAATTCTACTCATTTTGCAATAATTATGCAAATTTAATAAATTTTTTTGTAATTTTTAGTTAAAATAATATGTATCAGTTAAGTAGTTTTTTTTATTATTACTAAATACAATCATATTTTGTAATATTTAATATTTTATTTAATTTTGCAAGTCATGGCAAAGAATAGAATAATATTTGATCCAGAAGATTTAATATTTATTTCTGATAAAGAAATAAAAAAACTTAGTAGAGGGAAAATTTTATTATTAATATTTATTTCAATAACATTAGCTGTAGTATTTAGTTATAGCTTTATTAATATTTATGGTAGTCCTAGAAGTAGGAACTATAATAAACGAATACAAGAATATTATTGGCAATTGGCTTTAGAAAATAGAAAATTAGAACAATCACAAAAAGAGTATACTGAATATGCACAGATAAATAATAATATTTATAGAAATATATTTGGTATGAATCCACTAATAATAAATGATAATGATACAAATAATTTCTTGAATATAAAATATGAACTGCTTTCATATCCTGCACTAGCAAAGCAAGTTTATGAGCAATCTTATGAAGCTTTAGAAATTACAAAAATCTACAATGCTTCCTATGATACTATTTTAAGATTATCTCAACAAAAAGATTTGCTGATGCGTGCTATGCCAATTATTATGCCAGTAGACAGACGTAGAATATCTATTCGTTCTGGCTTCGGATGGAGAATAGATCCTTTCACTGGAGGTTATCGCTTTCATCAAGGATTAGATTTAGCAGGTAGAATCGGTACACCTATTTATGCTACTGCAGATGGATTAGTACTAGATCCTTATGCTAAGTCTTCTATGAGTGGATACGGTAAAGTAGTTGTTATCAATCATGGTTTTGGATATCAAACATTATATGCTCACCTAAGCGAAATTCTTGTAAAACCTGGTGAAAAGGTAAAACGTGGTCAAATAATTGGACATATGGGAAGCACTGGACGTAGCAAAGGACCTCATTTGCATTATGAAATACATTATAAAGGTACACCAGTAAATCCTATTAATTATCTATATTTCAGTCTCCCTCCTGACGAATATCAAGAAATCATCAATGAAGCAGAAAAAAATAAAGATGCTTTATCATAGTCGCTATATTATAATTTACTGATAAAAATTAAATTTTATTTCAGAATTATAAATTATTATCCGTTAAAATTTTTAAAAGAAATAAATATAAGATCTTTTAACCCTCGGTGAAATAGAAGTCATCACTTGATAAGGAATAGTATTATTAATTTTAGCATAATCTAAAATAGAAATATCATCACCAAAGATTAAAACTTTATCACCTTCACTAATATTGGGCCATATATCAGTTACATCAGCCATCATCATATCCATACAGATATCGCCAATAATGGGAGCAAATTTATTATTAATTTTTACATATCCATTACCATTGCCCATTTCTCTATATATACCATCGGCATATCCCATTGGAATAGTTGCTATTACTCTTTTATGATCAGCAAAACTTTTTCTATTATATCCGACTGACTCATTAGCATCGATATTTCTAATCTGCGATACAAATGTAGTTAATTCTACTGCTGGCATTAGTTTTTTATTTACTTCATTAATGCTGGTAATGCCATATAATCCTAAACCTATTCTTACATAATCGAAATGATATTCTGGGAATCGTATTACGCCATGAGTATTACAAATATGTTTTTTTATTTTATATGATAAATCATTCTCTAATTTTGCTGTGAAGTCCAAAAGTCTTTTAGCTTGTAACCTCGTAAAATCATCATGTTCTGGCATATCTGAAGCAGAGAAATGTGAAAAAACTGTAGATACTTTCAGAAGCTTCCTTACTTGTTTTAGTCTATTTGATAATTTATCATAATCCTCTGGCATAAATCCTAATCTATGCATGCCTGTATCTAGTTTTATATGTATAGGAAAAGGTAATTTTGTTAAAAATGAATATTCATCTATCACTTGTATCATCTGCTCGAGAGCTTGAAAACTGTATATTTCAGGTTCTAAATTATATTTAATACACATTTCTAAAGATGATAAATGTGGGCTCATAACCATAATAGGTGAAGTAATATTTGCCTTCCTGAGAGCTAATCCTTCATGAGAAAAAGCTACTCCTAGATAATCAGCACCTAATTGTTCTAAAAAAGATGAAATGTCTTCTGCTCCTGAACCATAGGCAAAAGCTTTTACCATAGCAATGATGCCAGTGTTTGGAGAGATAATAGAACGAAAATATTGATAATTGTGCTGAATAGCATTTAGAGAAACTCTAAACTCTGCATATGAATTATTCTCTACTAAAAAAGGTAGTAATTTTTCAAAAGTAAATTTCCTAGCACCTTTTAATAATATTACACTATCACTCCATTGATCTGGTTCTATCATCATAATACATTCTTCTGTATTAGTGAAATGACCTTTCACAAAAGGAAAATATTCGGACAATTTATTTATATTATCACCAATAGTATACACCTCATTTACATTATTTTTTGTCAATTCATCAGCAATCTTTTTATATAATATTTCTACATTTTCATCACTTTCTAATATATCAGATAAAAAAACTATTTTCTTTTTATTAGAATATTTTTGATTCATGTATTGCAGCGAAATACTGAGCGATAAAATATCATTAGAATAGAAATCATTAATAATGATATTACCATTAATGCCATGTACGCTCTCAAGTCTCATAGAAATAGTTTCCCATTGATAAATAGAAGATTGTATTTCATTTGGTGATAAACCTAACATTAAACTACAAGTTATCACATTCATAGCATTCTCTATAGATGCAGCATCTATGAATGGTAAAGAAAAATTTAATATTTTGTTTTTATATTTAATTTCTATTTCAGTAATCCATTTATTTGCATTCTTTTTAGTTATTTTAATATCATCATCATCTTGGTAACCCCATTTAATAATTTGTAACGGCAATTTATTTACAAAATTTAAAACATTGGCATATTCAGAGTTAATAATAAATTTATTTGCTTTAACAGCTAATTTTAGTTTTTCATTAATTTTTTCATCAATATCTTTAAAATACTGCTGATGAGCTGGACCGATATTAGTAAAAATGACAGTATCTGGTTGTAGGATAGGAGCTAATTTTTCCATTTCCAAAGGTTGAGAAATGCCAACCTCAAAAATGCCAATTTGATGTTTAGGTTCGATTTGCAAAACAGAATATGGTAATCCAATTTGACTATTATAACTCCTTGGATTTTTAACAACAACATATTTAGTAGATAATGTAGTAGACAACCATTCTTTTACAATGGTTTTACCATTAGATCCAGTAATGCCAACAATAGGAATATTAAATTTCTGACGATGATATTTCGCCCAATTTTGTAAAGCTACTAATGTATCATTGACAATAAAAAAATTTGCATCTAAAAATTTATTAATAAAAGATTTATTACTAATACAAAAATTTCTAATACCTTTATTATAAGCTTCATCAATAAATAAATGTCCATCTTGATGTCCTTGAAGTGCGAAAAAAATAGCTGTAGCAGGATTATTTATTGGTAGACGCGTATCAAATACTAATTCATTGATAGAAACATTATTTATATCATTTACTTTAGAATAAAATTCTGCATTAATAATTTCAGCTAAATTAATTGCCTGATATGTGATCATTATTTAAATGTGCTTGAATATTTTCATCGTAAAATCTACGTCTCAGCGTTATTTCAGCTCCCATAATAATAGCATGAACTAGAGAACGTTCGTTAGCTTTATCTTTCCCAGCAATATCATATGCAGTGCCATGTACGGGAGATGTCCTCACAATAGGTAAGCCCGCAGTAAAATTAACAGCTTCTTGATTATCTAATAATTTGAAAGGAATTAATCCCTGATCATGATACATAGCTAATACTGCATCAAAATCATGATATTTTAAATTACCAAAGAATGAATCAGAAGGGAATGGACCATAGACTTCTAAACCTATTTCATTTGCTTCTCTAATAGCAGGTATAATAATTTCGTTTTCTTCATTTCCCAATAATCCTTCATCACTAGCATGAGGATTTAGACCTAACACAGCAATTTTGGGTTTAGTAATACCGAAATCACGTTGCAAAGAATTATCTAAAACTTTTAATTTGCTCAAAATCAGATGACTATTTAAAACATTAGCTAATTCACTAATAGGAGTATGAGTAGTTACTAAACCAATTTTAAGATAAGGATTAATAAACATCATCAAATATTCTTGTACATTAAAAGCATCTGCTAAAAACTCTGTATGCCCTTTAAATGGTGATCCAGTCAGAGAAATAGCTTTTTTATTAATAGGACATGTAACTAAAAAATCAATCTTGCCTTCTTTGAACCATTGTATTGCATGCTCGAGAGATTCTAAAGCAGACTGTCCACCAACCTTAGTTACTTTACCTAATTCAATTTTGTATTCTTGTGAACTAACTGGATAAATATTTGCGGTGCCACGTTTTAATGATTTGTAATTTTTTAATAAAAAAAGATTAACATTACAATCTTTAAGTAATTTTCTATGATATGCAGCAGCTCTAGGATTACCTAAAATAATCGGTGTGCAAATATCTAATAATTGCGAATTCACAAAAGCTTTATAAATAAGCTCATAACCTATACCATTAATATCACCAGGAGTAATGCCAGCTATTAAAAAATCTCTATCAACATTCATGATTTTTTTTACAAAATTACATTTTTTATTCTTTTCTAAATAAAATAAAAAATTTAACAAATTCCAATTATCCAGATATTATTAATTTTGTTTAATAAAAATATCAAAGATGATAAATATAGAAATAATAAATAAATGGAGAGAAAATATTTTAAATAATTTAAACTCCCAAGACTTCGAAAATGTATTAGAAAAAATATTAAAACAAAATCCACTATTTATTCCTGAATTTGTAAAAACTTCTATCATTAATATTTGTGAGGCTATTGAACCCAATAAATATGAAAAATGGATAAATAAATATAATATACCGACAGAAGAATCAACCTTAGGAATAATATGTGCTGGTAATATACCAGCAGTAGGTTTTTTTGATATATTTATGGGATTAATAAGTAATCATAAAGTTTATGTAAAATTATCACATTCAGATAATATACTAGTCCCTTATTTATTTCGTCAATTATTTAAAATTTATCCACAAATAGAAGAAAAAATAGTATATGTAGATAGCATACATAATGTAAAAGTAGACAAAATAATAGCTACAGGCAGTAATAATGCTAATAGATATTTTTCAGAATATTTTTCTAATAAAAAAGCATTATTAAGACACGATCGCAAAAGTTTGGCTATAATTAATTCTGACACTACAGAAGAAGATTTAATAAAATTAGCTGATGACATCTTTTTATACTATGGATTAGGCTGTAGAAATGTATCATTAATATTAATGCCTCACACATATTCTATTGAAAAATTACAAAATAGTTTTAATAAATATTCTTGGATAAAAGAAAATTTATATTATCAAGAAATATTTACATACTACCAAGCATATTTTTCATTAATGAATGAAAAATATGAAATAAGTGATTTTTATTTATTAAGAAGAAGATTGGACATGTATGCACCAATATCAACGATAAATTTCGAATATTACCAAACAATATCAAAAGTGGAAGACTTTTTAATAAAAAATAAAGAAAACATACAATGTATAGTAGGAGATTATTCATTTTGTAATACTCAATTTGGCAAGACACAGAAACCGGAATTAGAAGATTATGCAGATGGAGAAGATGTGATGAAGTTTTTGATGGGATAGGAAAGGTAACGATAAATTTTTTATTGTTTGGAATTTTATTTGATTAAATTTCCAAATTTTATTTACTTTTGTAAAAAATCATACGTTATGAAACAATTAGTTGATAATTTAGTAGAACATTTATCAATGGGCAAACAAGAACATTTAGCTTTCCTCGATGGTCTCTTTTATTTATTAAAACAAAAAAATGCAGATGTAGTAGACTACCAAGGTCTCAAAGCAGAAAGTGTATCTCCGCAATGTCCTAAATGTGAAAGCATTAACATTATAAAGAATGGTCATCAACAAGGTCAGCAGCTCTATCAATGTAAAGAATGTGGCAAAAACTTCCGAGTTACAACCGGTACCTTTGTTTACAATCTACATAAAAAAGAATTAATGCTGGACTACATTCTATGCATGCTAGAAGGAAAAAGTTTACGCCAATGTGCTAAAGAAATAGGAATAGATCTAACGACAAGTTTCGAATGGAGACATAGAATATTGACAGCATTGAGGAGCTTCGATGATAATGTAAACTTTTTTGGGATAATGGAACTCGAAGAGTTGCTGATGAAGTATTCAGAAAAAGGTAGGAGATATAAAACAAAAGAAGAATATTTGATAGCTCAAGAGAAGAAACAGCACAATGTAGCAGTGCTGGCGATGAAAGACAGAAGTGGCAATATGCTATTCAATCTAATATGCTTTGATAAAATAAAGAAGGTGAAAATAGAAAAGATATTGAGGAATAAAGTATCTACAAGTAGCACTATATGTGGAGAAGATAGGAAAGAATTTAAGAAATTTAGATCAAAGAACTTAAAGAGTAAAGCAGTAAAAAGAGAACTAGTGAAAGATCAGAATGATACATACAACATAAATACAGTGAGACAGCATACAGTAAGGTTTGCGAAGTGGATAGATAATAAGTTTAGAGGAGTAGCTACTAAATATTTGCAGAGTTATATAATGTGGTATATAGTGAAGCACAAGTATTTATTAAATAAATTAATAGAGGATGTAGGGAGGATGTTGAATTTGGCGGCGTCTGATAGGCGTGCATGGTACGAATACATTGAGCTTAGAAATAAACCAATAGAAATCCTAACATAAATATACTTCTTCTCTACCAATTTACCATTTTTCTATTTTTTATTTATTTTTGTAAAAAATAATTTCTCTATGAAAGGAATAATTTTAGCTGGTGGCTCCGGTACTAGGCTTTATCCTATTACTCTTGCTATTAGTAAGCAGCTCTTGCCTGTTTATGATAAGCCTATGATTTATTATCCTTTGTCTACTCTTATGATGGCTGGTATTAGAGATATTTTAATCATTTCTACTCCTCAGGATTTACCTAATTTTCAAAAATTGTTAAAAGATGGTTCTCAATGGGGTTGCTCATTATCATATGCAGAGCAGCTTGTCCCTAATGGATTAGCTCAAGCTTTTGTAATTGGTGAGTCTTTTATAGCTGATGATAAGGTTTGTTTGATACTCGGCGATAATCTATTTTTTGCTAATGGTTTTGCTAAATTATTACAAAATTGTAATGATCCAGATGGAGCTATTATTTTTGCTTATCATGTTTCTGATCCTCAGCGTTATGGTATTGTAGAGTTTGATGATAATTTTAATGCAATCTCTATTGAGGAGAAACCTATGACGCCAAAATCTAATTTCGCTATTCCTGGTTTATATTTTTATGATAATAATGTTATCAATATTGCAAAATCTTTAAAACCTAGTGCTAGAGGAGAATACGAAATTACTGATGTTAATAAAGAATATTTAAAACTTAATAAATTAAAAGTTAAAGTTTTATCTAGGGGTACTGCTTGGTTAGATACTGGCACTTTTGAGAGCTTATTGCAAGCTTCGCTATTTGTACAAGTAATTGAACAAAGGCAAAATCTGAAAATTGGTTGTATCGAAGAGGTGGCTTATAGGATGGGATTTATTGATGAAATTCAATTAAAAAAATTAGCTTTTCCTCTTTTAAATAGTGGTTATGGCAAATATTTGTTATCTATTTTAGATAATTAGTTTAAATTATGATACATATTTTAGTAACTGGTGGTGCAGGATTTATTGGTAGTTCTTTGGTAGAAAAATTACTTAGTAATCCAGATTTTTTTGTAATTGCTGTAGATAATTTATCCACAGGTTCTTTAGAAAAATTACCTAAAAAAAATCTTGATAGGTTTAGATTCATTAAATTAAATGTGAATGATTATAATGATATTAGTGCAGTTTTTTTTAGTTATCCTATAGATTATGTCTTTCATTATGCTGCTGTAGTAGGTGTGCAACGTACTTTAGAGCAACCTTTTAATGTTTTAAAAGATATTTATGGGACAGAAAACATCTGCAAACTATCTAAAAATACTAAAGTAAAACGTGTTTTTTATAGTTCTAGCTCTGAGGTTTATGGAGAGTCAGTAGAATTTCCACAAAATGAAGATACTACACCTCTTAATGCTCGACTTCCTTATGCAGCTGTTAAAAATTTAAGTGAAATTTATCTTAAAACTTTTAATCAAGAGTTTGGCTTACAATATTCAATATTTCGTTTTTTTAATACTTATGGTCCTAAGCAAAATCCTGATTTTGTAATTAGCAAATTTATCAGACAGGCTTTCAAAGAAAAGAAAATTACTATTTATGGTGATGGCTCTCAAACTCGTACTTTTTGTTATATAAATGATAATGTAGACGCTACTTATAATCATCTATTGCAATGCATAGAAAATCCCAATTTAGATCCTAAAATATTTAACATCGGTAATAATAATGAAACTACTGTCCTTGAATTGGCTAATTTAATTAATAAAATCACTAATGCTAATGCTGAATTGGTATTTTTGCCTGCCCTCAAAGAAGGGGATATGAAAAGACGTTTGCCAGATATTACTAAAATGAAGCAATTACTTAATAGGCCAATGACTTCTCTAGAAGATGGAATTAAAGAAATTCTAAAGGATACTAAGTTTATTCTTTAAAATTATTTTTTTTAAATATTTTAATTAATTTTGTAAAAAATATACGTTATGAACGATGTAAATAATCAAAACATGGATAGTGCTAATACACAAAAGTCTAGCAATAAAAAAACTGGTTATATTATTATCATTATTTTGCTATTAATCACAAATGGTATTTTCATTTATCTTTATTTCAGCTCATACAATAAATTTGAAACAGCTATTGTAGAAAATCAAAAGAATATGCAAATATCTTTAGAGCTTAAAAATGAATTGGATAGCATAATGACAGAATATAACAATATTAAAGAAGAATATGGTTCTTTGAATATTAAATTAATTAATCAAGATAGTATAATACAACAGCAAGCTAAAGAAATTGAGAAATTAATTGCATCACAAGCTGACTATAATCGTGTAAAAAGGCAACTCGATAGATTAAGAAATATCACTCAAAGCTATGTCAAGCAAATAGATAGCTTATATAGAGTTAATCAAGTTTTAACGGCAGAAAATGTAAAACTCAAAGAAGATCTTACAACTGAAATATCTAAATCAACACAATTAGCTACTATTAGTGATTCATTAACTAAAACTATTAATGCTGCTACTTATATGGTAGCCTATAATGTTACTCCTATCGCCTATAGAGTACGAGGTGATAAAGATATTCCTACTGATAAAGCAAGGCGTACTGATAAATTTAATATTTGCTTCATTGTGGGTGAAAATAAATTAGTACCTCCAGGTGATTATACTTTATACATTCGCATTGCTAGACCAGATGGACTTATTTTAACTCAAGGTGGCTATAGCTTTGATTATCAAGGTAAAACTCTTCAATATTCTGATAAGACTACTATTAAATACAATGGAAAAGCTCAAAAAATATGTCTTGATTATGCTAGAGATAATCTGAACCTTATCCCTGGAATATATTATTTTTCTGTTTTTACAAATGATTATGTATTAGGTGAGGGCAGTTTGAAATTAGAATAATAATTCTTATTGTCTCATTATCTCATAATGAATAGTTTTATTGATTCTTTTTTTCAACTATTTTATCCTAATTTTTGTTTAGCATGTAATAAACCTATTTTTAATGATAAAAATATTTTATGTACAGAATGTTATTCACAATTAGGTTTTACTTATTTTGCTAGCTATATTAGTAATCCACTTTACGATAAATTTATTGGACAAGCAAACATCGAATATGCATTTGCATTATGTTATTTTTATAGAGGCGGCATTCTACAACATTGTTTGCATGCTCTTAAATATAAGAATCGTAAAGATGTAGGTATTTATTTTGGCAAATTGATTGGAAATGAATTGATAAATATTAATCCACACATTGATGTCATTATACCTATTCCATTACATCCTAAAAAAGAAAAAATTAGAGGTTATAATCAATCAGAAATGATTGCTAAAGGTATTAGCCAAGTTTTAAATGTTCCTATTAATACTAATGACGTTTTGAGAACTAAATTTACTGAAACTCAAACTAAAAAATCTAAATGGGAAAGATATGATAATCTGAATGGTGTCTTTGCTATTAAAAATGCTCAAAAATTTGCTAATAAACATTTATTAATTGTTGATGATGTTATTACTACTGGGGCTACTACTGTATCACTAATAGAATTATTCAAAAATATTCCTAACGTTAAAATTAGTGTAGCTTGTATTGGTACACCAGATAAAATTTAAAACAGTTAATATTTTGTAATTTTACTTTTTTTATAAAATGAAAGGAATTATCACTAAAAGTACAGGTAGTTGGTATTATGTCAAATTAGATGACGCTACAGAAGTAATACCTTGCAGAGTAAGAGGTAAATTTAGACTTCAAAATTATAATACTACTAACCCAGTAGCAGTAGGTGATTATGTAGAAATATTTTTAGAAGTAAATAAAAAAGAAAAAACAGGCATAATTACTAATATTTATGATAGAAAAAATGCAATATTAAGAAAAGCAACTAAATCTGGTGCTACCTATCAAATAATAGCTACAAATTTAGATGGAGCTTTGCTAATGATAACTCCACATCATCCATACACTCCTATGGGATTTATTGATAGATTTATTGTGCTCGCAGAAGCATACAACGTTGATGTTAATTTAATATTTCATAAATGTGATTTATATAATGAAAATGATGAATATTTTAATACACTTTATAATATTTACAACCAGATAGGATATAAGATTTTTTTGACATCTATAATAACAAATAATGGTATCGAGGAATTAAAAAATTATATAAAAGACAAAACATTCCTATTAGCTGGACAAAGTGGAGTAGGAAAGTCTTCGTTAATAAATAAATTAGATAGCTCTATACAAATAAAAACTCAGGAACTTTCTGACAAATATAAAAAAGGAAGGCATACAACTACTTTCGCTGAGATGCATTTTTTGTATAATGGTGGAGCTATCATAGATACTCCAGGTGTCAAAGAATTTGGAATACCAAAGTTCGAAACATGGGAACTTGGACACTGGTTTAGAGAATTCAAACCTTTCATCTCTAAATGTAAATACAATAATTGTACGCATGTTAATGAGCCAGAATGTGCTGTAATATCAGCTGTAGAAAGTGGAGCAATTAATCCTTTGCGTTATAAAAATTATCTCAATATTCTGTTAGAAGATTTGAATTAATATATCTTTATATTTCATTTTTTTATAATTTTACAAATTATTCTTGATATATTGAAAAAATATGGAAAAATGTATTTTTATAATTTCGTTATTAATAATTTTTATTAATAATTTAATAAGTCAAAATATAGATAGAATACAATTAGAAAATGGCAAATACATATTGCGTGTATCAGATTCTATTTATCCTTATTATAATTTTACAAATCTAAGCAATCAGAATATACTAACATTTAAAAATGAAAATAAGACTATCTTTATAAATAATAATATTAAAGAAATGGACATAAATAATGGAGCTAAGGTTAAAATCATAGACACTTTAAAAGCTGATAGTTTATATATAAACTTAGACAATGCTTCGTACTGCGAAATGTTAATATTTTGTAATAAATTGGAAATAAACATTGATAATGCTAGTAATTTGATAATCAAAGGATTGGTAAAAGATCTAAAAATAACAGCTAACGAATCAAGCTTTATAAATGCTGCAGACCTGTCTGTGTGGAATTTAATCTCTACTACAGATAGAGCAGCTAAAATAAATGTAAAGGCTGTTAATCAATTAAATTTGTTAGCTCGAGGTACCAGTATAATAAATTATTTTGGTAAACCTAAAAATATAAATATACAAAAATCTGCTGCATCTGATATAATCTCATCAAAAAAGAAAATAGATGTAAAAAATGATTCATTGAAATTAGTTAAATATTTTACAATAATAAACGATCAGACATTGAATGATACAGTAAATAATGAAATAGTTAGGTCTGAAACAACAAAAGTGCAAGATGAAGATATAATAATGTTTGGTTTTAATAACTATAATAAAAAATCAAAAGATAAAAATGAAAAATTTAGTGGAAGCTGGCTGTCATTTGGTGTTTTATATACAAACTATGGTCAGTTGCCATTATCTTTTTCTTTACCTAATAACTATGATTATTTATCTATAAATTTTAATAAATCTATAGGTTTTCAGTTTAATTTTTTACAAATTTCACTTTCATTATCTAATAAAGAAAATTGGGGATTAGTAACTGGTTTAGGCCTACAATGGGTCAATTACATATTAGAAACAACTGGAAATGTAGTAGAATATGACGATGGTATACATATAGAGCCAGATGATAACATTATTATTGCTGTAAACATAGAGCAAACTAAATTATCTGCTTTTTACTTAGAAATTCCTCTGCTATTAGAATTAAAAACCAAATCTAAACCCAAAATGGATGTGAGCTTCGGACTAGTATATGGTTTTCAATTGTTTAATTATTATAAATTGAAATTAACTAGCGAAATTATTAATGACAAAGGATATAATTTGTCGAGTTTCAATAAATCTAAGACTGGATTAATATTCAAAATTAATATCAATCATATAGGATGCATGATACAATATAATTTTAGTAATCTTTTCAAACCAAACAAAGGTCCAGATGTTAATCCAGTAGAAATAGGATTAATATTTAGCATATAATTATATCTATAAAAAAATCTGTCTTTTAGACATAAAAAATTTTTTTGCATAAATTTTGATATAAAAAAAAAATTAAAAAACAAATCATTTATTTAAATATGGAATACAAAGATTATTATAAAATATTGGGGGTTTCTAAAAATAGTAGCGAAGAAGAGATTAAAAAAGCATATAAAAAACTAGCATTGCAATATCATCCCGACAAAAATCCTGGTAATAAAGAAGCTGAAGAAAAATTTAAAGAAATTAATGAAGCATATGAAGTTTTAGGTGATCCTGAAAAACGTAAAAAATATGATGAATTAGGTGCCAATTGGGATAAATATAAAAATTTCGACTATAGCAATTATCAACAAAGACAAGGTGGATATCAATATAGTACTTTTGATCTAGGAGATATTTTTGGACAAGGTGGCAGTAGTCCATTTTCAGACTTTTTTAGAATGTTTTTCGGTTCAGATTTTAATTTTGATAATATATACACTCAAGGTAGCAATAGGCAAAGCAGTAGAACTACCCATAATAGAACAAAAAATAGACCAACTGAATACACTACTGATCTCAATATTTCACTCGAAGAAGCATATCATGGAACAAAAAAATTATTGAATATAAATAATAAGCAAATACGAGTACCAATAAAACCTGGCATTAAGGAAGGACAAATATTAAGAATCAAAAGAGAATCACATAATATACCTAATGTAAACGGTGATTTATTAATAAATGTCCACATATCAAAGCACCCTAAATTTGAAAGGCGAGGCGATGATCTTTATACAGAAATAGAAATGGATCTATTCTCAGCATTGCTAGGTGGTGATATAATAGTTCATACTTTAGATAAACCTGTTAAAGTGAAATTAAAAGAATGTACACAACCTGATGAAATATTAAGAGTAAAAGGCAAAGGGATGCCTAACTATGAGAATCCTAATAAACATGGGGATTTGTTTATAAAAATAAAAGTTAATTTTCCAAAGAAACTAAATAACGAACAGAAAAAATTGATAAAAAAATTGAAAGAAAGTATAAAATAGGAGAGAAAAGAGTATGAAATGGTAAATTATATATATTTTTTCATTTATGTCAAATAAAAAATGTTTTTTATTAATAACCTTAAAATAATTTTTACTCTAAAAATTAATTGTTGTTTTTATTTTTTCTATTAAATTTGCTATAAAATTTAGTAAAATGAAAATTGATAAAAAGCAATTTATTCCTTATGCTGTGGCTTTAGTTGTTATTTTTGCTGTATTATTAATATTCCTAAGTCCCATGCTTTCTGGTAAAATAATAGCTCAACCAGATATAATGCAGCATGCTGGGATGTCAAAAGAATCAAAAGATTATTACCAGCAAACAGGTGAGCAAGCTTTTTGGACAACACGTTTGTTTAGTGGTATGCCTACTTATTTGATTTCTATGCAATATAATGATATTTTAGTTTCTAAATTAGATAAGGTCTTTATGCTTTTTTTACATCCTCATATGGGATATATTTTTCTTTTATTTGCTGGTTTTTTATTTTTGATGAAAGTAATGAAATTAGATACATGGGTTGCTATTATTGCAGCTTTAGCATTTACTTTATCGAGTTATTTTATCATAATTTTACAAGTAGGACATACTTCTAAGCTCCATGCTATAGGATATATGGCTCCTTATCTGGCGTCTGTTATTTTGATTTATCAAAAGAAGTATAAGTGGGGGGCTTTATTAGCTGCTCTATTTTTAGCTTTGAATATTAGAAGTAATCACTTACAAGTAACTTATTATTTAGCAATGATTACTCTTTTTGTAGCTATTTATTTCACAATAGTGTATATTAAGAAAAAAGATTGGAAACATATAGGTTATGCTACTTCTATTATGGTAGCTACTGCTGCATTAGGTGCCTTACTCAATTTTAGCTTAATGTACGTAACTAATGAATTTAGCAAAGAAACTACACGTGGTAAATCTGAATTATCAACTGCTCAAGAAACTACTGGTCTAGATAAAGATTATATTACTCAATGGAGCTATGGAATAGATGAAACTATGACTTTATTAATTCCTAATTTCAAAGGTGGTGTAAGTGATAGGATTGCTACTGTAGCACCAAATTCTTTATCAGCTGCTGATAGACAATGGAAAGATGTTGTAGGTAGCTGGGAAGCCTACTGGGGCAATCAACCTTTTACTTCAGGGCCAGTTTATGCTGGTGCTGTAGTTATGCTTTTATTTTTTATTAGTTTAGCTTTTATATGGAAAAATAAAATTAGTATACCTTTAATATTAGTTACTATTCTAGCCATAATGCTAGCTTGGGGAAGAAATTTCATGCCCCTAACTAATTTTTTTATAGATTATGTCCCTCTATATAGTAAATTTCGTACACCATCGATGATACTTATAATTGCAGAATTGATAATTCCTATATTTTTTGCTTTTCAAGTATATGATATTTTCAAAAATCCAGATTTTTATAAAAAGAATTTAAAAAAAATATTAATTATTAGTGGTATTGTTTGTGCTATAGTATTTTTTATCGCTGTTAGTCCTTCTACTTTTTCTAATTTTCTATCTCCCAGAGATCAGGAAGTTATAAGTCAATATCAAGCACAAGGATATCAAATGAATGACTTTGTAGCTTCTTTAGTAGCTGTGAGAGCAAAAATACTAAGTAATGATGCATGGCGTACATTGATTTTTATGTTAATTACTTTACTTGTAATAGTTTTGTATATTAGAAAATCTATTCCTAAATCTGCTTTTTTGATATCTTTAGGGTTGCTAGTAGCTATAGATTTAATACCTGTTAATAAAAGATATTTAAATGAATCACATTTTATTTCTAAGAAAAAATATGAAAATCCTTATCCTTTAACTCCAGCAGATCAGTATATTTTAGCTGATAATAAAGATGGACAAGGTAAAGTATTAAACTTGACTGTGAATGTGTTTAATGATGCCTCTACTGCTTATTATCATCGTGATATTGGTGGTTATAATGCTGCTAAACTAAAACGTTATCAAGAGCTAATAGATTATCATTTAATGCCAGAAATTCAAAGATTCGCTGCTGTTTTTAATAATCAAGCTCTAACTCTTGGGAAAATAGATAGTGCTCTAGCTAATTTAAATGTTATTAATATGTTAAATACTAAATATATTATTTTACAAAAAGATCAAATGCCACTAATTAATGCACATGCATGCGGATATGCCTGGAATGTGAGTGATGTAAAATTAGTGCCTAATGCAGATGCAGAAATTACAGAATTAGCAACTATAGATCCTAACAAAACTTTAGTAATTCAAAATAAATATTGGGACGAAAAATATAATGATGCTCTTTCATCTTTAGATACTAATTTTAAAATTGAAATTATTAATTTCTCTCCAAATGAGATTAATTATAAATACTCTTCATCTGCTCCTCAGATAGTAGCTTTCAGCGAAGTATATTACCCCGAATGGGAGATGCAAATAGATGGTAACGAACAGCCAATTATGAAAGCTAACTATGTAATCCGTGCTGCATATTTGCCTGCTGGTGATCATGAAATTAAGATGCATTTCGTTCCTAGAATTTATAATAAAGCTAAACCTATAACTCTAACTGCAAATATTTTGTTTATTTTACTACTAATAGGTGCTATAGTACAAGAATTTTTAAAATATAGAAAAACTAAGAAAATTGACTCATAAATTTATAATTGTCGTGGTTATAAACTGATAAACGACTTAATCAAATAGCTGAATTTTTAACAAATTTTTTCAGTTATACTTTTCTTTAATATTCTATTTTATTAAATTGAAATTTTAGTTATTTAATAAAAATTGGAGCTTGAATAAATTGGAAAATATTATATACTAATAATAAATGATAAAATGCTTTCGGCTCTAAGAAATCAAATCCAATATAAATGCAAAAAAGATAAACATATTAATGTTTATCTTTTTAAAAAAGTATAAAAAATTCTTTATTTTTTATTATTAGATTGTGATAAAAATTCATTTACCTTATCACTATCTACAATAGTTTCTTTAAATTGATAAGAACCTGTTTTAGGTGATTTAACCATACGAATAACTTTGGTTACATTCTTATTTTTAATATCACGATATTCTGCAACTGTTTTCTTTGCCATAATTTAATATTATTTAATTTCTCTATGAATTGTATATCTTTTTAAATATGGATTATATTTTTTTAATTCCAATCTTTCTGGTGTATTTTTACGATTTTTAGTAGTTACATAACGTGAAATGCCTGGCACACCAGTACCTTTTTGCTCTGTACATTCTAATATCACCTGCACTCTAGCATCTTTTGATTTCCTTGCCATATTATTTACCTCATTTTTATTTTAGGTTTGCAAAAATAGTAATTTTTTTTGAGATAAAAAAATTTTTTATAAAAAAATTATTGTTAAAGTAATTACAATACCCATAAAAATAAGATAAATTAGCCAATAAAAAGTTTCTTTTTTGGTATTCATATTATTTTTATTTATTAGACTATATTAATTTGAAAAAGTTTATTATTTAATTAAAAAAAGTGAAATATTACTTTTTTTTAAATCTTATTTAATTACATTTATTTGTAAAAAAAATTATATTTTAGCAAAAAATTTCAGATTATGATATTAAAGTATTTGCCAGAGCGTACCAAAAAAGTACGTAAAACAGGTATCACCATGGTTATGGATAAAGGTCTTTCACCTATTGAGGCAGAGGGGTTAATGCAATCTGCTTCTGATCTTATTGATTTTGTTAAATTAGGATTTGGTACATCTATAGTTACTCAAAATCTTGAAAGAAAAATTCAAATTTACAAAGAGGCTGGGGTTAAAGTTTATTTCGGTGGCACATTATTTGAGGCTTTTATAGTGAGAAAACAATTCTCTGATTATATTAAATGGGTGAAAAAATTTAAAATTGATACTGTAGAAGTATCTGACGGTAGCATAGAGCTAGATCATGAAAAAAAATGCGAATATATTAATATTTTAGCTAAAGATTACTTAGTACTATCTGAAGTTGGTAGCAAAGATGAAACTATACTTGTAAGGCCAAACCTTTGGATAAAAGAGATGAAAGAGGAGCTAGAAGCTGGCTCATCATATGTGATCGGTGAAGCACGTGAAGCTGGTAATGTCGGCATTTACACCAAAGCTGGGAACCCTCGCGTTTTATTGATTGATAAAATAAAAAAGGAATTATCCCCCGATAAAATTATTTTCGAAGCACCACAAAAAAATCAACAAATATTTTTTATTAAAGAATTTGGCTCTAATGTGAATCTAGGTAATGTATCTTACCAAGATGTAATAGCTCTAGAAACTCTTCGTCTAGGGCTGCGTGGTGATACTTTTTTTAATTTCTTACCAGAAGAATTCGAAGAATATAGACCTAAATAATTTTTAATTGACTCATTTAGCTACTAAATTTTTTAATTAACTATCTAATTTTTGTAATGAAAATTAAAAATAATGTTTCTCTACGTGATAAACATACTTTCCATTGTGAATGTTATGCAGAGACTTTCATTGAGATAGATGAAGAAGATGATTTGATTCTGTTAGACCGCAATTTTTCTGAAATTTACCAGAAAGCATTTTTTATCGGAGAAGGTAGTGATATTTTAATCACAAAAAATTCTTTACCACTCGTAATACATTGTAATATTAATTTTATTAAAATAGTAGAAGAGGATTTAAATAAAGTAATTGTATGTGCAGGTGGTGGTACTAAATGGGATGACTTAGTCGATTATTGTGTTAATAATAACTGGTGGGGAGTAGAAAATTTATCAGGCATTCCATCCAGTTGTGCAGTAGCACCTATTCAAAATATAGGTGCTTATGGTGTAGAATTTGCTGATGTAGCTTATAGAATTTATGGCTATAATTTCAAAACTCATAAATTTGAAATATTTACTCCTAATGATTTGTCTTTTAGTTACAGAAAAAGCAAATTACAACAAATGCCCGAAATATTTGTTACTAAAATTGAAATTTTATTAAATAAAAATCCACAACCAAACCTATCATATAAAGATCTAAAAAATAAGTTTCAGGATAAAAATCCTTCTCTACAAGAAATAAGAAATACTGTATTAGAAATAAGAGACAATAAAATTCCTCAACCAGATAAAATAGGTAATGCAGGTTCATTTTTTAAAAATCCCATTTGTTCTAAAAATGAATTAGAAATTTTAACAAAAAAATTCCCTGATATATGTTTTTTTAAATATTCAGATGATAAATTTAAAATATCTGCTGCGTGGTTGATAGAAAAAGCAGGTTGGAAAGGATATAGAGAAGGTGATGCTGGCGTCTCTACTTCTCACTCATTGATACTTGTTAATTATGGCAATGCTACTGGCCAAGACATTTTAAATCTTGCAAATAAAATTATAGATTCTGTTAAAAATATCTTTGATGTAAAATTAGAACCAGAGGTTAAGATTTTATAAGTAGCATAAAATTAAGTATGGATCAACAAATGTAAATAAAATTCTTATCTGATATTTATCACATAAACTTTAATTTTTAATTTATTTTTATAATTTTGTAAATAAAAATAACATGAAAATTATGAATATAATTACATTATTGCCAATGATATGGATGTTGACATTCTGCTCACCCAACAATAATCAATCTAAAGATATTGATAAAAATACTGAAACTATTCATAATGATAATACACAAAAAACTTATGATATACAGGTTAATAACTCTTCGACCAGTAATAAACCTACTGGAAATGTAGAATATTTGACTACTGAAGATTTTATTAATAAGGTATTTGATTATCGAAATAGTACTGCATGGAATTACAAAGGTAAAGTACATTGTATCATAGATTTTTATGCAGAGTGGTGTGGACCTTGCAAAAGAATTGCTCCTATTATGGAGCAATTAGCTCAAGAATATTCAAAAGATATTCAATTTTACAAAGTAGATACAGATAAGGAGCAAGAGCTAGCTCGAGTTTTTGGAATAAGATCTATTCCTACAATAATGTTTTGTCCTCTTAATGGTGATCCAGTGATAGCTATAGGTGCTTATCCAAAAGAAGAATATCAAAAAATGATTTCACAAGTTATTTATAAACAATAAATTCTAATAAATTATGATTGAACATTTGACAGCAGAAACTTTTAAAGAAAAAGTTTTTGATTATGTAAACGAAAAAGAATGGAAATACAAAGGTGATAAACCTGCTATTATTGATTTTTATGCAGATTGGTGTTCTCCATGCAAAATGCTTGCACCTATTTTAGAAGAAATAGATGCTGAGTATAATGGTAAAATTCAAATTTATAAAATAATACTGAAGAAGAGCAAGAGCTTTCATATGCTTTTGGTATTCAAAGTATTCCTAGTATTTTATTTATCCCTTTGGATGATCAACCTCGTATGGCCGTGGGTGCTTTACCTAAAAATAATCTTGAAGAAATAATTAAAGATGTTTTAAAAGTAGAAAAATAAGAAAAAGATAAATTTTTTTTCAAAAACTAACTTGGATACCAGGACCTACTAAAAAGAAAAATTCATTTTCTGACAAAAAATATCCTCCACCCATATAAAGTGGAAAATTGAGTTTACGGTCTTTAGTAGTAGGATATAAACTCACTAAGGCTACTAAGCTCATATCTCTATTTATATTTTGACTAGAAAAATTAAAAGCATTGAGGGCTATAAAACCAAATCCTAATTTTACTGGTAGTAATTTCGCGTATCTGTGTTGCTGATAAAAGCTAAATTGAGCAATCATTGCCATACTTATACCACTTAGATTTGATATTTGATTCGAATTTGGTATAATCGTCAATAATCCCGCAGGGAATGATACTTCTATATCAAAACTCATTCTACGTTCATTAATTAATTCTATTACCTTTGGTGGTATTTGATATGGATATTTGTCTGCTTTATGTCTAATAGTTATTATGATTCTAGTCCATGGATCTAAAGAATATGTTTTTTTATTTAAAATTTCATTTAAAGAAAGTTCTAATGTGGAGCAATCATTTTTATTATAAAATTGATATCGCATAGAATTGCTATCTGGACAAAGAGTATACTCCTGCCATGGCGTCAGCTCTATAACTTCTCCACGTAAACCAACTATTTTTATTTCGATTTCTAAATATTGTTTACCATATAGATTAATACCTTCATCTATGATAGAAGGGTTGCCTTTAATAACAATGTTTTTGATAGACTTATTATAAAATATTGGCGTCAATATTTCACTTAGATTAATGAATCCTTCGCCATAGTCTATATTTAAAAAATCATAATCCCTTGGCTTTTGATGCTCAATTACATTCAAATAAAATCCAGTAGGATTATTATAATTTAATATTTCTATTCGTGGAATATAAATATTATATGGTATATCCAATCTATATTCCATTTTATTAGAAGAAATAAAAATTGTATCAATATTAGTTTGATCTATACCCTTGAATGTTAAATTGGTTTTATGTAGGCTTTGCCCTTCTATACTTACAATTACCTTATCACCAGGTTTTACATTAGGTTGAGAAGTCCAAATTTCACCATCCTGAGATATGCTCAAAGTTTTAAAAATAGTTTTTGGCAAAACAGTGAAATTAGTTATAAACTTTGGGTCATCGCTTTCTTTAATGTACAAAACTCCATTATCGATAGAATGTATATTATAAACATTTAGGTTGCATAAAATTTTATTCCCAGATATGGATTTTAGTGTATATAATTCTGCTATCAATGTGCCTTTATCTTCTTTGTCTTCTATTCTATATGTTTTATTCATTTTCAATATTCTATTATTGTCAATTTGAACCTCATAACTATTTTCATTAATTATATCCTGTAGTATAAATTCTGTAGGGCTAATATTTAGATACGCTAACCTACCAGGTTTAACATTAAAAAAAGGAGTGGAGAAAGAATAATTATAAACGAATTGTTTGTTTTCTAGTATAGGTTTATACAGAGAAACATCTATGTTAAATTGTTGCCTACCAGTTTGGAATGGTATTAACTGTAAATAAATATTATTGTTTTGCTCTATGATTCTATAGCGGTAATTATCTTTTTCTATCCATAGAGGAGATGTTAAAATATTTTCTGGAATATTAGAAATCAGCTCCCACATAACTTCCTCACCTACATAGAGCTCATCTTGTGATGGGAAAACTTGTATTTGTTGTTTGCTAATAGGTTGCAAATTTATGACTATCTCGATAGTATCATCGTTGTAATTTATTACAGATATTTTATGTTTTATGAAATTAGACTTAGTAGCATTAATGAATTGTATAGAATAATAAAAAATGTCATTCTCTGTTTTTATTGGTTCTTCAATAATATTAAATTGATAAGAAGTATCTGGGATAATTTCTTTAATAAAATTAGGATTATCAGGGATTATTGAGATCTCTACTATTTCTTGATTAATGCGATAGGGTAGAGGTACTACTTCTTTATTTTGATATATTATTTTGTCTTTATTATAAGATATCACATTAGTATCTATTCTAAAAATTATGTCTTGAATCCAACTATTTTGTGCTATTAGTAATAATGGTGAAATAATAATTACTATACAAAAAATTATTTTTTTAATATTCATAATATTACATTAATTGTATTTGGGGAACAAATATAATTAAAATCAATGAAATTGCTCTAATAAATCATTGAGCAATCTGGGATCATGAGCATCAGTTACAGAATAGTCTCCGATTTTAGTTCTACGAAGATTTTCTAAGACAGCTCCACTATCTAGCAAAAAGCCAAAATCTCTCACAATAGATCTGATAAAAGTACCACTAGAGCAAACAATGCGAAAATCAATGTATGGTAAGTCTATTTTAGTAATTTCAAATTCATAAATATTTATAAATCTGGGATTAATGACGACGTCTTGGTTTTCTCTAGCATATTCATAAGCTCTTTTGCCTTCAATTTTAACTGCAGAATAAACTGGAGGATACTGCTCTTGACGACCGATAAATTTTTTTGCTAAATTATATATATCATTTTCACTAATGTGATCAAAAGGATATGTATTGTCTACCTCTAGCTCTCTATCATAGCTGGGAGTAGTTTCACCTAATTTCATAGTACCGAGATATTCTTTATTTAAATTTAAAAGTTCTTCCATTAGTTTGGTTTTTTTACCAGTTAAAATTATCAAAAGGCCGGTGGCTTTAGGATCTAATGTGCCAGCGTGTCCTACCTTAATTTTATGATTCAGATATTTAGTAATAGTTTTTCTAATATAATTAACTACATCAAAAGAAGTCCAATCTAATGGTTTATCAATTAATAACATTTCTCCTCTATCAAAATCAAATAACATTTTTTAAATAAAATTTAAAAATTTAAGATAAAAATTGATTGTATGCTAAAACTAACATTAATAAACCTCCAACAATGATTCTATATATTCCAAAAGCTTTAAAACCATATTTAACAATATAATTAATAAAGAATTTAATTGCTACTGCTGCAGTTATGAAAGCGATCACATTACCTACAATCAATAGAGATGCATTATTAGCCTGAAATAATACATCATAGTGTTTATATACTTTATAGACAGCAGCACCTAAAATAGTGGGTACTGCTAAAAAAAATGAAAATTCTGTAGCGTTTTTCCTATCTAATCCTACAACTAATCCGCCTAGAATGGTAGCTGCAGAACGAGATACACCAGGAATGAATGCTAACATTTGTAATATACCAATTTTAAATGCTTTTTTTTCTGTTAAATTTTGATCATGAGAAGGATTTTTAAACCATTTATCGAAATACATCAACGCTATACCACCGAGGAATAGTGCTATGGCGACTACCCATTCGCTATTTAATAATTTATCTATATAGCTTTCTACAAAAAAACCTACTACCGCAGCAGGCAAAAATGCTATTAATAAATAATAATAAAATCGCCAGCTCTCAATAAATCTTTTGAAATAAAGAATTAATACACTAAGAATAGCTCCAAACTGGATAGCAATAATATAAACATTTACAAATTCTGTTTTTGGTATGCCTAATAAATAATTAGTAATTATTAAATGACCTGTTGAACTAATAGGTAAAAATTCAGTAAGTCCTTCTACAATGGATAAAATTATAGCTTCTAGCCAAGTCATTCTTCTTTTTTGTCAAAGTTTAATAAAATAGCAAAAATTTCTACTACTATGCCCAAAAGGATTAATATCGGAGCTAAAGTTATTCTGCGAAAAGAAAAAATCTCTTCACTGAAAACATTAGGATCTGTAGAGCCACCACCTATCATCAAGACATAACCTAAGCCCATAAGTATGAGCCCAGCAACCATTAAAATGTAATTCTTTTTATTAAAGGTTAGCTGTACGTCTTTCTCCTTTTTAGACTTTTTCATTTTTTTTGCAAAAATAAGAATTTTTTTTAATGAAGGATAAATATTTTTTTGTTTTAATTTTGTAATAAAAAATGAATCCATTATTTCAAATATCACCAATAGATGGACGCTATCATAGCCAAACTCAAGTTTTAGAAAATTATTTTTCAGAGTTCGCCCTTATTAAATATAGATTAACTGTAGAAATAAAATATTTCATAGCTTTATGTAAACTACCATTACCAGAGCTAGACGGTTTTTTGAATGAAGAGAGAGAAAAATGGTTAATTTCTATAATTGACAATTTTTCTATTGATGATGCAGAAGAAATAAAAACTATTGAAAATGACATACGCCATGATGTGAAAGCAGCTGAAAACTGGCTTAGAATGCAATTTGATAAAAAGAAATTTCAAAAAGAGAAAGAATTTATACATTTTGGATTGACTTCTCAAGATATAAACAATACTGCTTTCCCAATGATGATGCGTGATGCATGGATACAAGTATTAAATCCATTTATTGATGATTTATTGAAACTGCTTAAAGAACTTTCAGAAAATTGGTGGCAAATAGTAATGCCTGCACACACACACGGACAATTAGCATCTCCTACAAGGCTAGGAAAAGAAATCGCAGTTTTTATCGAAAGACTAAATAATCAATTACATTTAATAAATTTTATTCCTTTTGCTGGCAAATTTGGTGGTGCTGTTGGGAATTTCAATGCTCATATAGCTGCTTATCCGGAGATTGACTGGGTAAAGTTTAGCAATGAATTTTTAAACAGTTTGGGACTTTTACGACTACAATTTACTACTCAGATAGAACATTATGATTACCCTGCAGCTTTTTTTGATGCACTCAAAAGGATAAACAATATTTTACTAGATCTTTCTAGAGATATGTGGCTATATATCATGTTAGATTATTTTCACTTGAAAATTGTAAAAAATGAAGTAGGTAGTTCTACCATGCCACATAAAGTGAACCCAATAGATTTCGAAAATGCTGAGGGTAACCTAGGCCTAGCCAATAATATACTTGAACATCTTTCTGATAAATTGCCAATTTCTAGATTACAGAGAGATCTCAGTGACTCCACAGTGATAAGAAATATTGGTGTACCTTTTGCACATTCTCTAATTGCTTATGATTCTTTGATGAAAGGACTTAAAAAATTAGAAGTTAATAAATCCACGATAGATGGTGATCTCAACAATCATTGGGAAATCATAGCCGAAGGCATTCAAACAATACTACGTAGATATGGCTACCCAAATCCTTATGAGGCTTTGAAACAATTTACAAGAGGTAAATCTGGCCTTAAACAAGAAGATTTTATTAATTTTATAGAAAGTCTAAACGTTAATGATGAAATAAAGGATAAATTGCTTGCTCTCTCTCCACATACATATTGCGGGGTATAATATACTTTTTGTATTAAGAAAAAAATATTTACTAATAATGATGTTTAGTAGTCGTTGGCTAATATCTATGCCAAATAATAATTTGTTTTAATAATTGTTTAGGGACGTAAAATAAGGGTTTTAACAATTTTTTGCGAAAAAATTGTTAAAAGTAGTTTGTATGAAAAAATTTTAAATGTTATGAATTAAATATGTTTGAGACATCAAATTACTATACCGCTCCCATGCCCGCCTATCCGATGCCGCCAAATTCAGTAACCTCCCAGTATCTTCTATTATCTTCTCCGCCAAATACTTTCCCCTTACAACAAACCACATTATGTAGTTTGTTAAATACTTTGTTGCCACTCCACGAAACTTGAAATAAATCCAGTCTACAAAATCTGTTATCTTCTTATGAACAGTTGATACACTGTATATACCATCTTTCTTCTTTTTCTTAGAAGATATCTCTTTGTGTTTGATGTGCTCTGCAGTTACAGTCTTGAAAGCTTTTTTATCACTGCCACATACAACTGAATCTTTAGATATTCGTGATTTTAGAAAATCAGAGATGTGATCAGCTTGTACTTGTTTATCTTCTAATTTTTTAAACAATATATTTCCACTTCTATCTGTGGCAGCTAATATAGCTACTTTCGTTAGCTTCTTTTTCTTTAGCTTTTTTAATTCTTTCTTTTCACGTTTCTTTTTCCCTTTCTCAGAATAATTCATTAGAAGCTCTTCTAATTCCACTATTCCAAAGAAATTTACATTATCTTCAAATGACTGCAAAGCACACAATATTCTATGCCGCCAAAAGAAACTAGTTTGCAAGCATATTCCTACATTTCTAGCACATTCTCTCAAAGTCATTCCAGCAGACATGCATTTGATGTATTCGAGCATTTTATCTCTGTGGTGAATGCCATACATGAAGGTACCAGTTGTAACTCGGAATTGCCTACTACAATTTTTACACATGTAGTTTTGCACTCCATTTTGCAAGCCATTTTTAATAACATGACTGCTATTGCAATCTGGACACAGTATGCCTGTAGACATGGCTTTTTGCTCTTGATAATCGACAATGTCTTTGCCTTCATTTTTTATTTTATTATATAAATTGTCGTAATACTTGCGTGCTTCTTCTTTAGTGAGAGCAAAGACATCGATTTCTTCTTCAAATATTTTATCCATAAAGTTTATATATTTTTTGCAAATATATAAACTTTTTATAACTAAAAACATATTTTTTTCAAAACAAAAATTTTTATTCAATAGGAAGAACCTGCTTTAAGCAGGTTCTTCCTATCCCTTCTAAATACTTTTCGCTCCCCTTTCAAAAATTAAAATATTTTTCTTTTTTTTATTCCATTTTTTATGTTTATCTTTGACAAATAATTTTTGCAACATATGAGGGTGCAATCAGTTTTAAATAATGATATTATAGAAGATATTATTAATAATACTCAAGTAGCTTATTTATCAACAATTGATGATGAGGGGAACCCCTATGTAGTGCCAATGAATTTCGCCTATGAAGATGGCATTATTTATATGCATAGCGGACAAAAAGGCAAAAAAATTAGCTATATGACTAAACATCCTTTTGTTAGAATTGCTTTCTCTAATAGTGAAAATTTAGGTTATCAAAGTGAGAATGTAGCTTGTAGTTATTATATGAAATATAAAAGTGCTATTGTTGAAGGATTTGTTAATTTTATTGAAGATTTTGATACTAAAATAATTTATTTAAACAAAATTATGAAAAAATATACTGGGAGAAACGACTACCAATATAATAAACCTTCTATTGATAATGTTGCAGTATTTACTATTAAAATTACTAAAATGACAGGTAAAACATTAGGATATTAATAGGATATTAACACAAAAAAATAATATTATGAAAACAATTTTAGATTTAGAACCCAAAAATGTGTGGAAATTTTTTCACGAACTTACTCAAATTCCTCGTCCCTCAGGTAAAGAGGAAAAAGTAAGAGAATATTTAGTTAAATTAGCTAAAGATAATAATCTAGAAGTAATGGTAGATGAGATTGGTAATGTAATAATGAGACGTCCTGCAAGTCCAGGTTATGAAAATCGCAAAATAGTTACTCTACAGGCTCATATGGATATGGTGCCCCAAAAAAATATGGATAAAACTTTTGATTTCGAAAAAGATCCTATTCAAACAATTATAGATGGAGATTGGGTAAAAGCTGATGGCACCACTCTGGGAGCTGATAATGGAATAGGTTTAGCTGCTATATTAGCTGTGCTTACTGATAAAAATTTAAAAACTGGAATGATAGAAGCATTGATTACTATTGATGAAGAACGGGGTATGACCGGAATTTTTGGACTGAAACCAAATGTTTTAAAAGGGGATATTTTATTAAACCTCGATAGTGAAGATGAAGGAGAAATATTTATAGGATGTGCAGGCGGTATGGATGCAAGCATCACTTTTAATATTTCTCGCGAGCCTGTCCCTGCTGGCTATAAAGCTTTTCAAGTAGAAATAAAAGGTCTCAAAGGTGGTCATAGTGGATTAGATATTCATTTAGGTAGATTAAATGCTAATAAAGGGTTAAATAGATTTATAAAACATGTCATCGATCATCTTGATGGTTTATTAGTATCTTTTGACGGTGGATCACTCCGCAATGCTATACCTCGAGAAGCTAATGCTATTATTCTTGTACCTGAAAATAAAGTTAATGCACTTATGGATGCTAAAAATACTTTTGATAAAAATTTACATAATGAATTTGGTGATGTAGAGCCTAATTTAGAATTTAATATTAAAGAAAGTCAACTACCATCTAGTTATATCAAAAAAGATATTGCTGATAAAATAGTTAAAGCAATCTATGGATGTCCTAATGGCGTTCTGAGGATGAGTACCGAAGTAGAAGGTTTAGTAGAAACATCTAATAATTTAGCTTCTGTGAAGACATCTGATGACAAAGTAGAAATACAATGTCTGATGAGATCTAGCATAGATAGTGCTAAAGAAGCTGTAGGTCAAAAAATAAAAAGTGTTTTTGAACTAGCTGGTGCTCAAGTAGTCCTCAGTGGCGCTTATCCAGGCTGGAAACCAAATCCTAATAGTGAAATCTTAGGTTTAGCAAAAAAAATATATCAAGAAAAATATGGAAAAATTCCTGAAATAAAAGCCGTGCATGCGGGTCTAGAATGTGGTCTCATCGGTAGCAAATACCCTAATCTAGATATGATATCTTTCGGTCCTACTATAGTAGCACCTCATAGTCCAGATGAACGTGTTAATATTGATAGTGTCAAAAAATTCTACGATTTCTTATTGGAAATTTTAAAAAATATACCTAATAAAAACTAAAAAATATTAATATTTTGAGTGTATATAGTAAAAATTTTAAGCATCAGCTTATTTGGCAAAAAAGTCTGGAGTTAGTACAAGATATCTATGCTCTTACTAGGCAGTTACCTATTGCTCAACAAAAAAATGTGATTACTCAATTGAGAAATAATGTTGATGCTTTACACTCAAATATTGCTTTGTCTCTTATTAAAATTTACTCTAATAGCTATAATGACATTATTCTGGAATCATTGGATTTATGTGATAATTTGAGAGTACAAATTTTGTTTTTACTAAAAGAACAGTATATTACAGAAATAATAGCTAATGATAAATTAGAAAAAATAAATGCTATCTATCAAGCTCTTTATGAGTTATTAAAAGAAAAAAATTTACCCTACTCTGCTAATTAAATTATTACGTGTTTTATATTTATTTTTGATGTAGTTTGTTGCATTTAAAATTTGACTTTTTTAGTAACTTTGCCTATGCTTTCCATAATTATACCTACAAAACAAAGAGAAAATATTTTCTATGAGACTGTCATAGCTTTAGACCAAGCATTACAATTTTTTAATTATGATTATGAAGTTATCATTGTGAATAATGATGATAAATCATTATCTATTGCTCTGCCTAGTGATTTCAAACTAATTAATTGTAATACCGGTGGTGTAGCTGCTGCTAGAAATATGGGAGCAAAATATGCTAATGGCAACATACTATTATTTCTTGATAATGACATCCTTATCTCATCTGAAAGCCTAAAAAAAGGTTATGAATATTTTATCAATTTATCTAAACTGAATGATAAAATGGTACTTAATTTTAATTGGGTTTATCCACAAAATATTTATGATAAGTTAACTCAAAAGCCTTTTGGTAGATATATACTTTACTACGGATTTGATAAATATGAGGGCAAAGCATGGACAGATACAACTTTTGATAAAAATAATGAATACATTAAAACTCATATGTTTATATCTTGTGCTTTTTTTATTAAACAATCTATATTCTCACAAATTGAAGGTTATAATGAAAATTTTAAATTCGCAGGGTATGAAGATAATGACTTCAAAGAAAAATTAATAAAAAATAATATCGAGATCTATCTTTTGCCTAATATTTATGTATATCATAATGAAAAAGATTATTTAGACCTTAAAAAATTTTTAGAGAGAAAATATCGATCTGCCTATACTCGTAAACAAGCTGTAGACTTAGGAGATGATGACTTATTATTACAACATTCTATTTTTAAAAAATTCTTTCTAACAATTATTTGGTCTTTAAGGAATTTTTTTATTTCATTTGTAAATAATTTTTTTAAATCAAAAAAATTTGATTTTATAACTTTTAAAATAATTGATGCTTTATTAGCAGCTTATATTTATAAAGGTTACAATAGTAAATAATTTTTTAAAATGGCAAAAAAATTAGTTTACATTATTTCAGATATAGACAAAGCCCTAGAGTTTGAATGGGCAGCTACTTATCTATCGCCATATTTTGATATGCAATTTATTTTGCTCAATCCAGCAGATTCAGATTTAGAAAATTTTTTAAAAAATAATGACATCCCAGTTTATAGAGTACTATATAGTAGCCAAAAGGATTTATTACCAGCTTTCAAAGATGTTTATCGAATATTAAAAAAAATTAAACCAGATATAGTACATTGTCATCTTTTAGCAGCCAATATTATCGGTTTATCAGCTGCTAAACTTGTTAAAGTAAAAAAAAGAATTTACACTAGGCATCATTCATCATATCACCATGTTTATCATAAACACGGCATATTGTACGACAAATTCAGTAATAAGTTGGCTACAAATATTGTTGCTATCAGTCCGATAGTTAAAGACATACTTGTAAATTGGGAAAAAGTTCCCGAAAAAAAGGTAAAAATTGTGCCTCATGGATTGCCAGAAAATCTTTTTAGCAATATAAATAATGAAGATATAGAATTGATAAAGACTAAATATAATTTTGAGGGTTATAATCCTGTAATAGGTGTAATCTCCAGATTTACTGAATGGAAAGGTGTGCAATATATCATTCCAGCTTTTAAGTTATTATTAGATGAATATCCGCATGCCAAATTAGTTCTAGCAAATGCTACTGGTGATTATGAAAATGAAATTAATAACTTATTAATGCAATTACCTGCTGATTCTTATGTAAAAATAAATTTCGAACCTAATATGCCCGCACTTTTTAAAACTTTTGATGTTTTCGTCCATACTCCTATAGATAATCATTCTGAAGCTTTTGGCCAAGTATACATAGAGTCCCTAGCTGGCGGTATACCTATGGTTTGTACTCTCAGCGGTATAGCAAATGAATGTGTTAAACACTTAGAAAATGCTATCGTTGTTGATTATAAAAACAGTAAAGATATATATAATGGTATGAAATTAATATTAGAAAATAAAAATATTAGAGAAAAATTAATTAATAATGCTCCTCTATCTGTCAAACAGTACACAGTAGAAAATAAATTTAATTTGTTAAAGCAGATCTATAATGAATGAAAATATCCTTGTAAGCATAATCATACCAGTGTATAATGGTGAGAAATATATATCAGACACTATCCAAAGTGTAATAGATCAAACTTATAAAAATTGGGAATTAATAATTGTAGATGATGGATCTACAGATAATACAGCAGAAATAGTCAAGCAGTTCAATGATAGTCGTATTTCATATATTAAAAAAAATAATACAGGAGTGTCTGATACTAGAAATGTAGGTGCTATGATTTCTAAGGGCGAGATATTATCCTTCCTAGATGCAGATGATATTTGGCTCCCTGAAAATTTAGGAAAAAAAGTTGAAAAATTAATAAATGAATCACAATGTGTTTTGGTATATTCTTCTATGTTTCTATGGGATGAACGTGAAAACTATAAAAATTGTAGGATAATAAAAAAAATATTTTATAATGACTGGGAAAAATTTAGAAACCTCATGACACCCGCTATTCCATCGTCAGCAATCATCAAAAGAAATTGCTTCTTTGAGGCAGGAATGTTTGATACCAATATTAGTACTTCTGCAGATTTTGATTTAGCTATTAGATTGAGGGAATTAGGGGAGTTTATATATCTAGAGGAGCCATTAGTCCTTTATCGCTGTCATCCTTCACAGATGCATAATAATATAGCACTCTACAAACATGATATGATCTACATATTGAAAAAATATAAATCTAATACAAATCTATTTCCTACCAGACATAAATGGAGAAATTCGTATAGTTTATTAAATTATTTTATCGCAGTGGAATTTATAAAGCAAAAAAAGTTTAATAAAGGGCTTATGCACCTTATAATTAGTTTTTTTTATAATCCATTATTAATTTTTACAAAAATTTATAAAAAAATAATAAAATAAACATTTTATTAATACTATAGTTTTCTCATCAAATTTTTGTATTAAAAGGATAACCCTAAAAAATTTATTCTTTGCTCAAATCATTTACACAACGTAGATTTTTTATTTGATTTTTTCTTTTTATAGCTGAAAAAAAATTCTTTATCAGAAACATTTAAAGCAAATTATAATCATAAGAAATATTATTATTGATACATTAACATTAATAATATATCTATTAATTAGATATTTAATTCGATAATTTTATTTTTCATCTAAGCAAATTTCAATAAAAATATAATTAATTATAAATAATAAATTTAGAAGTGTTTACGTTAATATAATAAAAATGCCTATGAAAGAAAATTACTCTTTAAAAAATAGAAAAAAATTTAATAAAAAATTGAGAAAATTACATTTAATTATCATTTCTAAGCCTTCTAAAAATATTACAAGCCTGATAATCCAATATAGTTATTTGCATCTATATAAAAATACTGTTTTAAATTGATTTTAGTATAAATCTAAATACTTTTGGATTTTATTTATTTTTATTCTCTTTAGAATTAGAACCGAAGGAAATTAAACTTAAGTTTATATACCTTTTAGGATTTTTTCGTAAATCTTCTAGAAGTAAATTTAAATTTTGAGAGCTACTATTTAAATAATTATATAAGCTATCATTATAAATTAATTTACCTAAGGTGCCAGCTTGTGCATTAACTGAATTAATAATTTTTTGTAATTCTATAATATCTTGATTGAGATTATTAATAACTAAATTGAGATCACTATTTTTAATTGTGTCTGAAATATCATTAATATTACTAATAATATTATTTATTTTTTTATTATTTTCTTGGATATTTTGGCTAATACTCTCGATATGTGCCATAGATTTATTTAAATTTGTTGTAGTATTTTTAATATTTTCTATTGTGAGAGTTAAATTTCTTTGCATTTCAGGATTAGCTATATTTTGTATGATAGAAACTACGCTATCAATGGAAGTAACTAAAGACATAATTTTTTCTTTTAAGGGTAAGAGCTCTGCACTGATCACATCAGTCATGCTTGGATCTACTTCACCAATTAAAAAATCTTTATCTTTTATATATTCTTCGGAATTCCCAGGTACTATTTTGATTACCTTACCTTCTAGCAAAGCACCACTAGATATGAATGCTTTAGAATCTTTAGGTATCTTATAATTTTCATCTATTAATAATTCTACCCTCACTCTATAGCTATTAGGTATAAATTGAATATTATTTACTTTACCAATAGTAAGACCATTTAATAACACAGGACTATTAGTGTTGAGTTCATATGCTTCATTATAATCTACATATACCAAAGTATTATCAGAAAAGACTTTCAATCCTTTTAGGAAATTAATTCCCCAAAATAAAAAACCTATAGAAGCAATAAAAATTACAGCTATCAGTATCTTTTTGGTTTTATTCATAAATTTTTTAGCAAAATTGCAAAAAATTTTTTTAATGGATTTTAATTTTTTCAAAAATAGTATATGATTTATTCGAAATAAAAATAATCATAAATTAATTGTAGAAATTATGTAAGATGCCACGAATAATACTTAAAATATAGTCATAAAATAAATTATAAAATTGATAAGTTTTTATATTTTTGCAATTAAAAAAAAGATGAGTGAATTGTATGATAATCTAAAAGAGAGATTAGTATCTCTGAGGAGGTATCTTTGACATTGATAAAATTAAACAAGATATAATTTTATTAGAAACTGGGACACAAGGTTCCGATTTCTGGCAAAATCCTAAGGAAGCAGAAAAGCTATTAAAAGAAATTAGTAGCAAAAAAAATTTTGTAGAAAAATATGATTCTGTAGAAAAAAAATTAGAAGATTTTTCTGTTTATGATGAATTTTTTAAAAACCAAGAAATATCGGAAGAAGAATATCAAAGACAATATGAGTTAGTAAAAAAAGCAATAGATGAATTAGAATTTTACAAGATGATGCAGGATGAAGCAGATAGAAATAGTGCTATAATAACTATAAATAGTGGAGCTGGAGGTACTGAAAGTCAAGATTGGGCACAGATGCTTATGAGAATGTATATCAGATGGGCAGAAAGGCATAATTTCAAAATTGTAGAATTAGATTTGCAAGAAGGTGATGTAGCAGGTATCAAATCTTGTACTTTAGAAATCGATGGAGACTATGCATATGGATATCTAAAAAGTGAAAATGGTGTTCATAGACTAGTACGTATATCTCCATTTGATTCCAATCAAAGAAGGCATACCTCTTTTGCATCAGTTTTTACATTTCCATTAATAGATGAAACGATAGATATTGATATCAATCCAGCAGATTTAGAATGGGACACTTTTAGAAGTTCTGGTCCAGGTGGACAAAATGTAAATAAGGTAGAAACTGCAGTACGTGTGCGTCATATTCCTACGGGGATAGTCATAGAATGTCAAGTAACACGCTCTCAACAACAAAATAGAGAAAAAGCCTTGCAAATGCTCAAATCTCGTCTTTATGAAATAGAATTAAGAAAAAAACAAGAGGAAATAGATAAACTAGAAAAAAATAAAAAGAAAATTGAGTGGGGAAGCCAGATAAGGAGCTATATCTTACATCCATATAAAATGGTAAAAGATCATCGCACTGGACTCGAGACATCTAATGTAAATGCTGTTTTAGATGGTGAAATTGATGATTTTATTAATGCTTATTTACTTTCTCAAGACGTTAAAATTTGATTGTTTATTTTAAAATTGCAACCCATAATTTTTTAATAATATGTCAGAAGAAAATTTAAATTTACCCGAAAATGCTTATAGAGAGCTCAAAGAAGGCGAAGAATATAAGCCCATTCTCAATCCAAAGAAAAATTATAAAGAAGTAACTACATGGTCTGTAGTATTGGGTCTTTTAATGGCTGTCATATTTTCTGCGGCAGCAGCTTATTCTGGTTTAAAAATAGGTCAAGTTTTCGAAGCGGCTATTCCAATATCTATAATTGCTGTAGGTGCAACTTTGGCTGCTAGAAAGTCAGATCCTTTGAGTCAAAATGTTATTATTCAATCCATTGGAGCCAGCTCAGGAGTTGTTGTCGCTGGTGCAGTATTTACTATTCCAGCTTTATATATCTTACAATCTAAATATCCCACTATTGCTATTAATTTTTGGCCAATATTTTTCTCTTCTTTATTAGGGGGCTTTTTAGGCATTCTTTTCTTGATTCCATTTAGGAAATATTTTGTAAAAGATATGCATGGTAAATTACCTTTCCCAGAGGCTAAAGCTACTACAGAAATATTAGTTACTGGTGCAAATGCGTCTAAACAATCTTCTATCCTTTTAAAAGGTGGTATTATCGCTGGGATATATGATTTCATGATTAATTCACTGAGATTATTTCAAGAAGAATTCACCTCTAGAATGTTTGGATGGGGAGCAGCTATTGCTGATAAAACAAAATTAGTTTTTAAAATGAATTCTTCTGCTTTAGTATTTAGTTTTGGTTATTTAGTGGGCTTGAAATATTCATTGATAATAGTCATGGGGTCATTGCTATCCTGGTGGGTTTTTGTGCCATTAATTGGATATATTGGTGGCATGCAAAATCTAAGTGCAGAAATGATATTCCTAGAATATGTAAGACCTATTGGTATAGGAGCCATAGCTATGGCAGGTATTATTGGTATTATAAATTCTATACCAGTAGTAGCAAAATCTTTTGGACTTTTATTCAGTAAAAAGAAAACTACTAAACAAGAGATACTACGTACAGACAAAGACATTTCATCTAAATTTTGGTTGTCAGCATTAATATTAGTGATTTTCGGAATATTTTTATTTTTTATATTAAGTGTAAATCTTAATTGGTGGCAAGCAATAATAGTGTTAGTTTCATTACTTATCATAGCTTTTTTATTCACTACTGTGGCAGCTAATGCTATAGCCATAGTAGGTACTAATCCAGTATCTGGTATGACAATGATGACATTGATTTTAATGTCATTAGTATTGGTACAAGTCGGATTAAAAGGCACTACAGGCATGGTAGTAGCTATGCTTGTCGGTGGTATAGTGTGTACAGCACTATCTACAGCAGGAGGTTTCATCACAGATCTAAAAATTGGTTATTGGGTAGGTTCATCACCACATAAACAAGAGACTTTTAAATTTTTAGGAATATTAATTAGTGCTGCGACAGTTGGCATAGTAATATTTGTTTTAAATGAAGCATATGGTTTTGTGAAAACACCTGAACATCCTAATCCATTAGTAGCTCCACAAGCAAATGCTATGGCATCTATCATAGAACCTTTTATGCAACAAAATGCTGAAATCCCTTGGGTTTTATATCTAGTAGGTGCTATCATCGCACTATTGATAAATTTTTTGGGTATTTCTCCACTTGCTTTTGCTCTAGGTATGTTTATTCCACAAGGTCTAAATACTCCACTATTAGTTGGTGGTTTAATAAATCATTTCGTTGCTAATAAAACTAAAGACAAAGAGTTAGCTAAAGCTCGTGAACAAAGAGGTACCTTATTAGCAAGTGGTTTTATTGCTGGCGCAGCTCTATTTGGTGTAATTGGTGCATTGTTATTATTTTTTGGTCTAGACCTTACAGTACCAGTATTTAAAGAATTAGTAAATGGTAAATGGCTCTGGTTAGAAGGGAATGTATGGCCAGAAGTTTTTTCTCTTATAGCTTTTGCATTAATAGTTTCTTATTTTATTTGGGAAATTCGCAGAGCTAAAGTTGATAAATAATATTGATTTGTTTACATTTTCTATTAATAATTTATTAACTAATAAATTATTATGATTTTAATGTATAATATGCATTGAATGGTACTGTAAAATCATTTTAAAATTTTCTTGTAATTTTGCAATATGGATGATTTAAAAAGAAATTTTTGTATAATTGCACATATAGATCATGGTAAATCTACATTAGCTGATAGATTATTAGAATCTACACACACTATTGATGAGAGAAAAATGATGAATCAGGTGCTAGATAATATGGACTTAGAAAGAGAACGTGGTATTACAATTAAAAGCCATGCTATTAGAATGCAATATAATTATAATGGGGAATTATATATTCTGAACCTAATAGATACTCCTGGGCATGTAGATTTTTCATATGAAGTATCTAGAGCTATTGCCTCATGTGAAGGAGCGTTATTGGTAATTGACGCCACTCAGGGCATACAAGCTCAAACTATTAGCAATCTATATCAAGCTATTGACCATGACCTTGCGATTATACCTATAATTAATAAAATCGACATGGCAAATGCAGATATAGAAGGTACAAAAGATCAAATAATAGATTTACTTGGATGTGATAGCGATGAGATAATATCAGTAAGTGCTAAACATGGGATAGGGATAGATGATGTTTTGCATGCTATTATTGAACGTATACCTGCCCCTTTGGGGAATCCAGATTTACCTCTAGAAGCTTTAATTTTTGATAGCATTTTTAATAGTTATAGAGGCGTAATAGCCTATTTTAGAATTTTTAATGGAACATTAAGGACAAATGACCATATAATGTTTTATTCTAATAAATCTAACTATTTAGCAGAAGAAATTGGTTGTTTAGGTTATAATTATGAGCCATGCAATGAGCTAAAAGCGGGTGATGTAGGTTATGTAATTACTGGGATTAAATCTGCTAAAGAGGTAAGAGTAGGTGATACTATCACACATATGGAAAATCCTTGTGCAAATGCTATAGAAGGTTTTAAACCAGTAAAACCAATGGTATATGCTGGTGTATATCCAGTATCTCCAGATGAATATGATAATTTAAGAGATTCTTTAGAAAGACTGCAGCTAAATGACCCTGCATTAGAATTTACTTTAGAAACATCCAATGCTCTAGGATACGGATTTAGATGTGGATTTCTAGGTTTACTACACATGGAGATAGTACAAGAAAGACTAGAAAGAGAATTTAACATTAATGTCATTATTACTGTTCCTAATGTTTCTTATAAAGTTTACACTACAAAAGGAGAAATAATAGAGGTCCATAATCCATCAGGCTTGCCAGATCCATCTAGAATTGATAAAATAGAGGAACCTTTTATTAAAGCACAAATAATTACAAAAAGTGAATTCATAGGTAGTATTATTAAGTTATGCATTGATAGACGAGGTATTTTTATAGGGCAAGTCTATTTGACTGCTGATCGTGCAGAACTAACTTTTGAAATGCCTTTAGTTGAAATTCTATTTGATTTTTATGATAAATTAAAAAGTATCTCTAAGGGATATGCTTCTTTAGATTATTTCCAGATTGGTTATAGAGAAACTGATTTGGTAAAATTAGATATTTTATTAAATGGTGAAAAAGTAGATGCCCTTTCTACACTAATTCACAAAGATAATGCATATAATTTTGGTAAGAGAATATGTGAAAAGTTGAAAACTCTAATACCAAGACATCAATTCGATATTGCTATTCAAGCTTCTATAGGGGCAAAAATTATTGCTAGAGAAACTATAAAGGCATACAGAAAAGATGTTACTGCTAAATGCTATGGTGGTGATATAACAAGAAAAAGAAAATTGTTAGAAAAACAAAAAGAAGGTAAAAAAAGGATGAGACAAATCGGCAAAATCGAGGTTCCACAAAGTGCATTTTTATCTGTATTAAAATTAGATTAAAAAAATATAATCTTATAAGCTAAAACACAATTTTTCAATAAAAAATTCAATTTCAAAATTAACTAAGTTTTTTTGAAAACAACATAATAAAAAACTAACCCTTAGTTTTACAATAATTTTATTGTGTATTAATAATTACCTTATAATAGTTGAATGGAGAAGATTTTAGGGGGGGGTTAATGATAGTTAAGAAGGTGATTATAAATAGCATTTTTTTTGTTATACTTTACAGTATGTTAATAATATCTTTGACTTACTATCTCTTGATACTTGTCCCATGCCCATCTGTCGTGGGATGATAGGTTTAGTAATCTGCCAATGTCAGGATCTATCAACTCTTTTAAATATTTATTCATTATCACAAACCACATCAAATAGCTTTGCAAGTACTTCGTAGCTACTCCATGAAATCTACTTAACCACGTTTTGAAATCACTTATTTTGCTTTCTACTATCTTTACACTATATATCCCTCGTTTCAATTGCTTTTTGTTTACTATCACTTTTTTACTTTGTAAACTCTTAACTGCTTTTTTAAACTCTTTCTTGGGCTTTACACATATCAGATTGTTTTCAGATAATCTATTTTTGAGCTCTTCTCTCAATTGTTCATTTTTTACTTTTTTCTCTCCAACTTGTTTAAAAAGTAAATTGCCTTCTCTGTCTGTAACTACTAATACTGCTACCTTTGGATGTTTTTTCTTTTTAGCTCGTCGATATTCTTCTTTGCTTTTAAACTTTCTACCTTTTTCTGAATAGTTCATTAGAAGTTCATCAGCTTCCACAATACCAGAAAAGCTTATCCCACCTTCTAATGCTCTTATTGCAGCTAATATTTTGTGTCGCCATTCGAAGCTTGTTTTCAGACAAATACCAACCTCATCAGCACATGCACGCAGACTTTTACCCTCAAGCATACATCTCATGTAGTCTAGCATTAATGGATATTTTCGCATGCGATAGACAAAGGTGCGAGCCGTTTCACGAAATTGATAACCACAAGATTTGCATTTATAGACTTGTCTGCCATTTCTTTTGCCAACTTTAATGACATTTTCACTTTTGCAGTCGGGACATATAGCTGCAGTAGATTGGATTTTAACTCTTTGATAATCTACAGCAGTGGCATTGCTATTAACTAGGTACTGGTATAGTTGATCGAGGAAATCTCGTTTGTGATCCTTGGGTAGAGCCAAGTATTTATCAATGTTTTCTAGTAATTCTTTCATACTTAAAAATTTTAACAAAATTAATCAATAATATTTAAATTATAAAATATTTCAACTATAACATAAAAATGTTAATTATAACATTCCCTTTTATTTAATAATTTACAAACTTATACCTCTCTCCCTCGTCATCATATGTGAAATCTACCAATCCTAATATTATTAACTTAAATAATAGTTCATAACATTCATTGTAATCTATTTTTAAAAAATTTTGTATCTCTTTTAATGTGAATGAATCTCTATTCGGAAAATTGTTTAATTTTTCTTTAATATCTATTACATCCTCTATACTGACTATTTCATTGTTATGTTTAGCATTCCATACATCTATATAAAGATTACTTGCTACACAATTTTTATCTTTATGTCTTATATAAACAGCCTTATTTTCATGTTCATCTAATGTATATACTAATTCATCTGGTGATGCAAATATGATAACTTCTAATATTTCTTTATTGTTTATCGTGTGAGTTAGTACCTTATAATTGACTGGAGGTTTACAATGTAGTAGTGCAGCAACCTCTATCATATAATATTCTTCTTCCGTTTTGATACCTACTATTTTTCCGTTATCTTTAACACCTATCAATAATATACCACCATCAGAGTTTGCAAAAGCAGCCATAGATCTAGCAATTTTTTTACTATCTGTAATGGCAAATTTAAAATCTAATTGTTGCCCTTCGCCTTCGCTAATACGTTTATATATATTAAATTCTTCTAAATCCATACCTACAAATTTACAAATAATTTATTATTTTTTTTATAATATCTTATCACACATCATATATATAAATATGAATTTATACCTTGAATTCTTATAAATTTTTATTTTAAAATATCAAAAATTTTAGTGAATTTTGCTAAAAATATTTTTGACCTTATGATAGATTATATGTTGATTTTAAAAGGCATAGCTATGGGTGCGGCTAATGTAATCCCAGGAGTATCAGGTGGTACTATAGCTCTTATAACAAATATTTATGAGAGATTTATAAATTCTCTAAAAAACTTGAATTTTACTGCTATAAAATTATTATTTACTGGCAAGATAAAAGAACTGATTAATTATATAGATTTATATTTTTTATTACAAGTTTTCACTGGTGTACTTATAGCATTGTTTACTATTGCTTTTCTTTTAAAATATTTATTTCTTCATTATCCTATATACACTTGGGCATTTTTCTTTGGCTTAATAATTGGGTCATCATGGCTAATTGTTAAAAAATTAAACAAAATGAAATTGTGGGATTGGCTGCTATTATTATTCGGAATATCTATCCCTGTGATAATGGTTTTTTTGAAACCTATTAATGAAAATGATAATTTATTCTACATTTTATTTTGTGGAATAGTCAGTACTTCTGGGATGGTATTGCCAGGTATATCTGGTTCATATTTATTATTATTACTTGGTAATTATAAACTTATCATGCTGGATGCTGTTACTACATTAAATCTTAGAATTTTAATACCTTTTTTAATAGGTTCTATACTTGGACTAATAATAGTTTCTTATTTTATATCTTTATTACTTAAAAAATATTACAATCAAGTATTAAGTTTACTATCTGGGTTTGTAATTGGATCATTAGCATTAATATGGCCTTGGAAATATAGTATCGATTACACTCATGGATTATTATTACAAAATAAATTTGGAGCATTAGTAGATGCTAATGGACAATTAATTAATTTTAAACCATACATCATTAAATATCAATATTTTTTACCAGAAATAGATACTCAGTTTTGGATATCAATACTTTTAATTATAACAGGTATAATTATAGTAGTAGGTACAGAAATACTCTCTGTGCAAATTGCAAAAAAAAGGTAGAAAAAATATTAATCTTTTAAAATCACTGTACCAGCATCTGGATTTTTTAGATTATTAGCATCAGTTATTATAACATCATTACCACCATTATCTATAAAATAAAGGCCAGCTTTTATTTTGGGTCCCATGCTACCATCTGCGAAATGTCCTTCTTCTAAATACTTTTTCATTTCATTAGCTGATACTTTTTTTAGTTTTACTTGATTAGGTTTATTAAAATTCAAATAAGCATTTGAAATATCAGTGAGAATAAAAAATTCATCAGCATTTATTTTAACGGCAAGAGTAGCAGCAGCTAAATCTTTATCAATAACAGCATCAACACCCATTAGAGATCCCTCATCATTTTTTATAACTGGTATACCACCACCACCAGCTGCTATCACTATATTACCAGCCCTAGATAATTGCTCTATGATAGGCCAATTTAGTATTTCTATTGGTTTAGGACTGGGAACCACTCTACGAAAACCTCTTCCGCGAGGATCTGCTTTGAAAGACCAATTGAATTTATGTTGTAAAATATTAGCTTCTTCTTCAGAATAATAAGGGCCTACTGGTTTAGTAGGATTAGCAAAAGCTGGATCATTTTTATCAACAATCACTTGAGTAACTACACTGATAATATTTTTTTCTATACCATGTTTTAGCAACACATTTTTTAAAGCTTGTTCTATAAGGTAGCCAATGTGTCCTTGAGTTTCAGCTACACATACATGCATTGGAAGGGCTGGTATGCCATATTTACTTTCACCAGCTTCATTTTGTAGAAGTACATTTCCTACTTGAGGACCATTACCATGTGTGATCACAAGATTATGTCCACGTTCGATAATTGGAATTAAATTTTCGCAAGTATCCGTAGCATTTTGTATTTGTTCATCATAGTAACCTTTTTGGTCACCTCTCAGCAGAGCATTACCACCGAATGCAGCCATTATCAATTTTCCCATATTATTTATTTTTTACAATTATTTATAAAGCAAATGATAACCAGAGTTATGTAAACTCCGGTTATCATTATTTATTTTAAAATTATTTATTCTTTCACAGCAGCTTGAGCAGCAGCTAACTTAGCAATAGGCACACGATAAGGGCTACAGCTAACATATGTAAGTCCAAGCATATGACAAAATTCTACTGATGATGGTTCTCCACCGTGCTCTCCACATATGCCCAAATGTATATTAGGACGAGTAGCTTTACCACGTTCTACAGCTATTTTCATCAACTCACCTACGCTCTCTCTATCGATGATTTGGAAAGGATCAAATTTAAGGATTTTTTTATCCAAATAATCTTGTAAAAAAGATCCTGTATCATCACGAGAAAAAGCGAAAGTTAATTGAGTGAGATCATTAGTACCGAAACTAAAGAATTCGGCATATTTAGCCATTTCATCAGCACGTAATGCAGCTCTAGGTATTTCTATCATTGTACCAAATTCGTAATGAAGTTCATTGAGCTCATATTTAGTTTTTACTTCTTCATAGACTTTTTTTACAATCTCATTTTGATGTTTTAGTTCATTTTCATTGATAGTAACAGGGATCATTATTTCTGGTTTAGGATTTTTACCTTCTTTTACTAATTCAGCAGCAGCCTCTAAAATAGCTCTCACCTGCATTTCAGTAATTTCTGGGTAACTAATTCCTAATCTAACACCACGATGCCCCATCATAGGGTTATTTTCATGCAACTGTTCAGCTCTATTATTTAATTCTTCTATTGTAATATTTAATTCTTTAGCTAATCGCTCACGAGCTTCAAGATTTTTAGGAATAAATTCATGCAGTGGAGGATCTAAAGTACGAATAGTAACTGGTAACCCATCCATTACTTTCAGGGTATTTTTGATATCTTCTTTCACAAAAGGGAATAGCTCATCCAAAGCTCTACGTCTTTCAGTTTCATTATTGCTAATAATCATTTTACGTAATATAAAAAGAGGTTTCTCACCACCTTTGCCATAAAACATATGTTCTGTTCTGAAAAGTCCAATACCTTCTGCACCAAAATCCAAAGCTGTTTTAGCATCATCAGGAGTATCAGCATTAGTACGTACACGCAGAACCCTATATTTATCAACTAATTTCATAAATTTTATAAAATAAGGATTCTCTGCAGGGCTAATGGTAGATAACTGACCTTCATAAACTAGTCCTTTAGTACCATTCAAAGAAATGACATCGCCTTCTCTATAAATACCTACTGCAGTATGCATTTCTTTTTTCTGTAGACTAATTTCTATGTCGCTAGCACCTACTATACAGCATTTGCCCCATCCACGAGCTACTAAAGCAGCATGACTAGTCATACCACCGCGAGCAGTTAAAATAGCAGCAGCAGCACGCATACCATCAATATCTTCTGGATTAGTTTCTTCTCGCACTAATATAACTTTTTCGCCTTTAGCAGTCCACTCTACAGCATCTTTAGAAGTGAAAACTATTTTACCAAAAGCTCCTCCAGGTCCAGCAGGAAGGCCATGAGCAATAATTTTTGCTTTTGCTTCACTACTAGGATCCAATAATGGATGTAATAACTCATCTAATTGATTTGGTTTAACACGTAAAAGAGCAGTTTTTTCATCAATAAGTTTTTCATCAAGCATATCTAATGCCATACGTACAGCAGCTATACCATTACGTTTGCCTACACGACATTGTAGCATCCATAGATTACGCTCTTGAATGGTAAACTCTATGTCTAGCATATCTTTATAGTGATTTTCTAGAGTATTACGAATATCAACTAATTGTTTATAAATCTGTGGCATAGATGTTTCTAGTGATGGTAAATGTTTATTATGTTCAGACTTAGTAGCTTCATTCAGAGGGTAAGGAGTACGAATACCAGCGACTACATCCTCACCTTGAGCATTAGGAAGCCATTCACCATAGAACATATTCTCACCGGTGGCAGGGTTACGAGTGAAAGCTACACCAGTAGCTGAATCATCACCCATATTGCCAAAGACCATAGATTGTACTGTAACAGCTGTTCCCCAATCATCTGGAATACCTTCAATCCTTCTATATGAAACTGCTCTTTTGCCATTCCAACTTTGGAAAACAGCAAATATTGCACCCCATAATTGCTCCATTGGATCTTCTGGGAAAGGTTTTCCTAGAACTTCTTTAACTTTAGCACGATATATATCTACTAATTTTTTCAAATCATCCGCATCAAGCTCTACATCATCTTTTACACCTTTTTGTTTCTTTAATTTTTCTAATTCAGCTTCTAACTGTTGACGAATGCCTTTGCCTTCTTCTGGTTCTATACCAGCAGCTTTTTCCATAACTACATCGCTATACATCTGAATTAGACGACGTTGAGAATCATAAACGAAACGTGGATTATTAGTTTTTTTGATTAATCCTTCGCGAGTGATATCATTTAATCCAACATTCAAAATAGTCTCCATCATCCCAGGCATAGATACTCTAGCTCCTGAACGTACAGATATTAATAAAGGATTAGTAGAATCACCGAATTTTGCATTTAAAATTTTTTCTATATGCCTCAAGCCCTGCTCTACCTCATCTTTTAATATTTCAAATAATTGATTTTTGCCCAAAGTGTAATATTCAGTACATGCCTCAGTAGAAATAGTAAAACCTGGAGGTACTGGTAACCCTAGTAAGTCCATCTCTGCTAAATTGGCACCTTTGCCACCAAGTAAATCTTTTAAATTAGCTGCACCTTCAGCTGACCTTTTCCCAAATACATAAACTCTTTTCTTCTTTTCCATAATGTTAGAATTTTTTGAATTGCAAAGTTAATGAGTTTTTTTGAAATTTAAATAAAAATTGATATTAATTTTTTGTTAATGTTCCATTTTATATACTTTGATATCTATCAAAAACAACAACATTATTAATAGAAAGTTGTTAATAATTTTTTTCAAAACAGATATCATTTTAAAGTTTTTCTTTGTCAGCCACACAAAGAAAAGGTAACAAAAGAAAAGTCTCCGCTGGGGAAATGATTTGNNTAAAACTACGCAATCACCTCTTGGGGTTTACAAACTCGCAAGCTTTAGCTTGCTCAAACAGTGTAAACCCTTCTATCCTACACGGCTTGCTTGTTTTATGGCAAATCATTTCCCAATGCGGATAGAGCACATCTAAAGATGTGTTAAAAGCAAACTAGTAATTTTGCTGGGAGACGGATAGCTCGCCGTAGGGGAGGTATTGTAAATGAAGTACTACTGCAAGGATACATAGCTTTTCTTTTATCTGGGTTATTTCCATTTTGTAATTTTTTAAACTTTACTGTAATCAAATTTGGCTACAATATTACAAGATTTGATTATAACAAAAAAGCAAAATCTGTTTTTATTTTCAAAATACTTGCTCTTTACGATTACGATTGCTTAATTTTCATTGTTTTTGTGGTATTTTTGATGTCTATTAAAGCAAAAAGTAGTATAGCTACTTTTGGTGATAATCTAAAAGATGCACGGACAAAAAAATAGAACTCTTTAACGTGATTGATGCGTATATAAGGGATTTCATGACTAAACAGGCTTATATATAAAAAAGCCCCGGATTTTACTACGAGGCTAGTATTTTACTCATTAATAATAAATTTCGAGAGCCTTACATTATCTATTTTGATTGGAGGAACCATATCTTCTTGTTCAGAGGTCTCATTTTCTGATTTAAGGCTATAACTTGTCTTACCTATTTTAGTTAAATAAAATGTTTTCTCTGTATCTCTAAACTCAAAGTAAAAGTCTCTTCCATAAAAATTTTTTCCGCCTCCCCAATTGATTGAAAGCATAAAACCTGATTTAGTTTCTACAATTTTATCTACCGAAAGATTTTTTACTTCAACATCTGTAGTTGGTAACGAAAGTTCCTTAATAACTATGCTATCCCTAATAATCCGTATAATATCTCCAGGATTATCTTTTATATTTAACTGCATTACTTCATAACCATTCCTGAGTTTCAATATTGAAAGAGTATCTATAACAACGCTTTGGTTGTTTTTTATTGAATTACTGTTACTATCCTTTTTTACCTGACTATTACATGCCACTGTGATAAAAAGAAAAACTATTGTTATAAATCTTATCATCGTATTATTATTGTTTTTTCCAAAAGATTGAATGACCAAAGGCTCCTGTAGCTTTTATTCCAAAGGTTCCCTTATACCCTGTATTGTAGTTGAAGTTGCCACCTGACCAATTTGCTTCATTGCTAAAAACAGATGCTGTAATATTGTAGTATTTTCCAAAGTATCTAACTCGTCCTTTTGGATATTTATTCAGTGCTCCGCTTAAGTATGAGTTGTATATATCTCCTGAAATAGATATGTTGTTGTACTGTCTAAACTTTGCATGTGGTTTTCCTCCATAAGGAGAGTTTAGACCCCAAGCAAGAAAATCTGTTCCATCCCATAAGGTAGAACCACCTGTAGGGTCTGCTCCACCAGAAAAAACATCTAAAACAGCTGCTCTTGCAGCATTTGCCTTAGGACTATTTGCGGACGTACTTAACGGAACTTTTGCTTCAGTTGGTGCAGAAGAATAACCGGACATTAATTTGTCATAAAGACTAACTCCTGACTGGTCTGCAGCATTATTTGCGGTATGTGCAATCCAAAGATTTTCATTCGCATCAGAAGTTCCTGCCTCATGTTTCACAATAGCAGAAATGGTTTGAAATTCAGTATGAGATATTGAAAGTTCTTGAGAATTTTCTGCACTTGTTACTAACCCTTTATCATTTTTGGTAACGCTACTTGCTATATATACTTTATCATCATCAATACCATCATAACCTAACCACTGACCTTCTTTATTGTAATAATCCCCTGCCCATCTGCCATCGGGGTCAATATTCAGAATAGGATTATTCCACATAGCATTATAAGGGCTCCATCCGGGAGCGTTGTGAACGAGTGGATCCACGCTCAGCCACCCACTCAGCTCACTATCATAATATCTAGCTCCGAAGTATGTATAGCTCGTTTTATTTTCTAGTTCTTTGGTAGTGTGCATAAAAATATTTTTGTTAGGTAAAATTAATGAATTTTTTCAAAAGTATTATACTAATCATGTCCTATAGATGAAAATATTAACTCCCTATTTTTATTTTTTCTCAAAAAATAAAAATTGGCATAAACTCTACCATATGATAATATTATTCTAGCACTAAAAAAAGCATAATTATCATAAAAGGCAATATTTGAAAATAAACAAACACATGTTTTTTTACGGGCATACTTTTTTGTATGCGAATAATAATCATATCCGCTTATTATTTTAATATTATTAAAATTACAATTAATTTCTTTTATATTTGCTTTATTAATAAATTTAGTATAATCTATATTATTTTTTACTAAATTATCATCAAAAAATGATTTATAAATTTCTAAATAATTAACAAAATCATTTATTATTAATGTACTTTTAATTATATGTACATCTTTCTCACAATAATCTTCTTTTATTTGATCTTTTAAATCATAAATTACAGTAGAATAAATTTCACATATGTCGCTATCATTTACTTGCGATTTCAATGAATAGAAATTTAAAAATAAAAAAATAAATAAGATTAAAATTTTTTCTATCATATTATAATTTTTAATTATTTAACAAATTTAGCCCAATATATTTTAATTCTTGTATATTATATTGTGGAATATGAGGTAAATTAGAAGATGGATACACTATATCAACAGATGGATTAGGTTTTTCTATAACAACTTGTCCAGATTTGAATGGAATACCACTAGCATTAATAAATTCATCTGCAGCAACTCCAACTTTTACTCCAAATCCAAAAATTTGACTATCTCCACCTCTATGTTTGGTGGAAGAAAGTTTAAGTGCTTGATTACCTGGATTATCTTTTTCCTCTCCTGTACTAGTATTTACTTTATTATATTCCATATCTCCACAATGACTTAATTCATCTATCAAAACCATAGAAACACCAAAAGCAGTAAGCCCTAAATTTTCTATATCATTATTATCTATACTACCTAAATAATTTAATATATCAGCACCTAAAGTAAAATAATTAGCATTATCAGCATGAGCATCAGGTCCTTCTATGAGAGATATTGATGGTCCTTTTCCATAAGTTAAATATTCTATTATCTTATCTTTAGATAAACCAGTTGTTAATGAAAAAGCATTGATAAAATTTTCATTTTTTGAAAAAATTTCTATATTATGTAAAATTGATTCAAATCTTTGTTGTGCTTGTTCTGATACATTACACCTTTCATAATCTTCTTTTGTAGGAGGATTTATCATCCACATGCCATTCGGATCAATCAATTTCACCGGATTCCCGCTACAATACATATACGATGACGTGCTCGGATACTTATCCAATAAAGGATCAACAGATAACCAGCTGCTTAAATCTGCGTCATAGTATCTCGCTCCAAAATATGTGTAGCTCACCAAAGAAAGATTTTTATTAATATAATTTATCTTAAAACTCATAAAGTATATTCTAAAATTTCCTTTTTAGTTTGTATTTTAAATTTTACATTTAAATATTTTATTCTAATGGATCATAATCTAAAATTTTTACTAAATACCATTTACCATTTATTCTATTAAAATAATATCTTCTATCCATATCTGTAAATCCTTTCCATTGAAATACTCTTTCGTCAGTATCCCTAAAATTACATTCAAAATTATCATAAAATATGGTATACCCATCACTTATGTCCATTAAATTATAATATAATTTGTCAAATTTATATAGTTCTTTATTAATAAATATTTCATATTCTCTATCATTATCATAATCCCAGGAAATATACAATAAGGGGAATTTTACTCTTGAAAATTGAAAAACTGAATCTTGACAGAATTTATTAATAAAATCATCAAAATTTTCATTTTGTGCTATAACATTTGTAAAAATTACAAATAACAAAAAAAGTTCTAATAAAATTTTATTTTTCATATATTTTTCATTTTTATAATTATTCTTCATTATTATTAATTAACCTTTTGGCTTCAATCACCACTGTTGGAAGTACGCCTCCATTTAAAGGTTGTTCTTGATAAATTAATTTTTGTGGGTCTATTAATTCTACTTCCATGTTTTGATTAACCTTTTGTATATTACCTACTACAGGATTTATTTTATTCCATACACGAGTTTCTGTATTAAAAATTTCAATTTGATAATGTAAATGTGGTCCTGTACTCCTTCCAGTATTCCCCACATTACCTATGGGATCGGATTCATGTACATAATCACCTACTTTTAATGACGGTGCATCCTCCATATGCATATATGTTGTTCGTATATTTCCATTTGTAATTTGTATCCAATTCCCAGCTGTTGTACTTGTACCCGATTGAGTAACTATACCATCATGAGTAGCAAATATTTGACCACCTGATATACTTCCATAATTAGTCATATGAACTAAATCAATACCACCATGAAATTTACCATTTGAATTACGATACATTCCACTTGTAATTTTGCGATCAGCACCATTATAATATTCTAATATTGGCCATGGTATTTCACCTATAGGATCAACAAACATTAATGGATTATTCAAACAATATATATACGGACTTAGTCCAGGATACTTATCACTCATCGGATCTACGCTCAGCCACACACTCAGATCACTATCATAGTACCTCGCCCCGAAATACGTATAGCTGGTCTCGTTATCTAGCTCCTTGGCGGTGAACTTATAACGGGTGTCAAACTCACTATTCCTCTGACTCACAAATAATTCTCCAAAAGGCAAATACTGGATATGCTGGCACACTGCACCCTCTCTGTCCGTAACAAAAGAGGCGGA
>LFRM01127441.1_pt3 | contig 60993 bp, 60 predicted proteins | sample 618341 | NCBI WGS metagenome assembly LFRM01 (sample SAMN03654438, study PRJNA283298) | anaerobic digester metagenome | isolation source: pool of bioreactors CSTR01a, CSTR02a, and CSTR03a thermophilic anaerobic... | place: Denmark: Kgs. Lyngby | collected 2014-05-21 | reverse complement strand
ATAATTTATCCCATCTTCCATCTATATTCCTTGAAAGAGCCCTATAGCCTTTTGCCATAAATAAAGCATCTAAAAGGGCAATTCTTACCATGGCTTCGCATACTGGGTATATCCTGGTGCATATACACGGGTCATTTCTTGTATTAAAACTTTCTTTAACATTGGTTAATTTATACATATTGACAGTATCCTGGGTTATATTAATGGTTGGGGTTGGCTTTACAGCAAGTCTTATTCTTATGTCTTCCCCGTTGGAAATTCCTCCAAGTATGCCCCCTGCCCTGTTTGTTTTAAATCTTACCCTGCCTGAACTTTCGTCATAATAGGGTGTGTCATTTGACTCGGACCCCTTCATTCTTGCATGTTCAAAACCTGCACCAAATTCTATTCCTTTAACAGCACCTATAGACATTAACGCATGAGCCAAAGTTGCCTCAAGTTTATCAAAAACAGGCTCTCCAAGCCCGGCAGGTACTCCCCTTGCAATTACCTCCACAACCCCTCCGCAGGAATCTCCTTGTGCTTTTATTTTTTCCAGTTCCTTTATCATTAGTTCAGCGGCCTCAAGGTCGGGACAGTTCACTTCATTTTTTCTATAATTTGCCTTAGCTGTTTCATAATCTATATTTCCGGCTTTAATGCCGTGTATTTCAGTAACAAATGCAATTACATCTATCCCCATATCATTTAAAACAGCTTTTGCAACAGCCCCTGCCGCCACACGGGCTGCAGTTTCACGTCCGGAAGCACGGCCTGCGCCTATATTATCTGCATACTGGCCGTATTTTTTGAAAAAGGTGTACCCTGCTTGTCCCGGTCTTATTAATTCTTTATAGCTTTTATGTTTATTCAAGTGCTCATCTTCTATTACACCATTTGGAATTATCATGCCTACAGGTGCTCCTGTTGTAATATCATCCTCCATAACACCGGAAAAAATGTAAACTTTATCCCTCTCTTTTCTGGGAGTATCAAGCCGTCCTACCCCCGGCCTTCTTTTATCCAGTTCATTCTGAACAAATTCTGCCGTAAGTTTAATTCCCGGAGGGACACCGTCAACAATTGTCATTAATCCCCCAAATAGTTCCTTTGGAATATCAAGGTTTTTACGAAAGGCTCCTGCATACGACTCACCGCAAGTGGTTACCCTGAATATCCTCCCGAAAGTATTTCCTACCATGCTACATCATCTCCCTTTTTACATTGTTTTTATAAATTGTACCAATTTCATTTACAATTGTATCTACTTTTTTACCGTCACATTCTATCACCACATTTGCATACTTTTCATAAAGAGGAGTTCTTTCATTGTAAATATCTAAAAAACTTTGTTCTTTATTTCTAGCAAATCTTCTTTCTGTGGTTATTCTTTTTTCTAATTCATCTATACCCAGTTTTAAATACACAATAAACCCAAATTTTTTTAAATGCTCCATAGCTTTTTCGTTGTAAACAATACTTCCACCTGTTGAAATTACATGGTTTTCTACATTTAAGTCTAATACAATTTTTTCTTGTATACTTAAAAATTTGTCCAGCCCGTCTTCTATAACTATATCCCTAAGGGGTTTCTTTTCCCTGTCTAAAATTAATTTATCTGTATCAACAAACCCCATGCCCATTTTTTTAGAAAGGGGCTTTCCAACAGTTGTTTTCCCTGAACTGGGCATTCCAATAAGCACAATATTTTTCATACCATTCCCCTCACTATAAAAGTAGATAGTCTTTATTATAAGGCTTAATAATAAAAAAACATAGCCTAAATTAATAAGTTCTGTTATTAATAAGTATTATACATGTAAATTTAAAAATCTCCAATTACTTTTTAATATTTATTAATTTATATAAATCTAGTATAATAAATGAGACAGGATAAATCTTTATTCTTAGGAGAATGAAAATGAAGGATATTCCACCAATTGTAAAAGATTTTCTTAACTATATGGAGACAATTAAAGGCAAATCCCAAAATACCATTAAAGAATATTATTATGATTTGAGGCTTTTTTTCCGGTTTATGAAAATTCACAAAGGACTTTTAGAAGAAGAATGTGAATTTGACAAAATCGATATATCTGATGTTGATATTAATTTAATAAAGCAAATTACTTTAAGCGACCTCTATTCCTATATGTCTTTTTTAAGCAGGGAAAGGGATAATAGTTCCAGCTCCAGGGCAAGGAAAGTAGCAAGCATAAGGTCATTTTTTAAATACATAACAAATAAAGCCAAACTTTTAGATTACAACCCTGCAAACGAGCTAGAGTCGCCGAAAATATTAAAAAAGCTTCCAAGATATTTAAATATTGAGGAAAGCAAAAGGCTTTTAGAGGTTATAGACGGCGAAAATAAGGAAAGGGATTATGCCATTATAACCCTTTTTTTAAACTGCGGTCTCAGGCTTTCAGAACTTGTTAACATCAATATGAACAAAATAAAAAATAATGTATTAACTGTGGTGGGAAAGGGCGGAAAGGAAAGGGCTATACACCTTAACAAAGCCTGCGTTGGTGCCATAGAGGCATATTTAAAGGTACGCCCTTCTGATGGCGTAAAGGATAAAAATGCACTTTTTTTAAGTAAGAGAAAACAGAGAATAAGCACCAAGACTGTCCAGCATATTGTGAAAAAATATTTAAAAGCTGCAGGTCTTGATACCGAAAGGTATTCAGTCCATAAACTGCGCCACACTGCCGCCACTCTTATGTACAGGCATGGAAATGTGGATGTAAGGGTATTACAGGAGATATTAGGACATGAAAGCGTTGCCACAACAGAAATATACACCCATGTTAACAGTGAGAGGCTTAAAACTGCACTTGAAAGCAACCCTTTATCAGAAATAACCCCTGAAAATGAGGAATCTTAAAAATATATAAAAATTTGCTGTTTTTCTTTGCATTTATAAAAAAAATGAGTTATATTATTTTTATGAAGAAAATCATCTATATTATAAAAATAAGTACGTTTTCAATATAGATGAGCCTTTATATAAACTTATTACAAAAATAATATTTATGGAGATGGGTTATGAATTTCAGGAAATTTTACTTTATAGTGTGCTCTGTATTATCGGTTTTTATGTTTACCTTAGGGGTTTTAATGCTTGTTTACATTAATGTAACAGATGTTTACGGTAATCAGGAAAATTTAAATAATTCAGAAAAAAGCGGCAGTTTAATAGGTGATTTGCTTGATCCTTTTAAAGTAACCCGGATGAAGAGCGTTAATGTTTTTATCTGCGGTGGGGATCAGGCAGCCAATCTTACCGACACCATGATGGTGATAAACTATAATCCTAAAACCGCTCAGATTAATGTGCTTTCCATCCCCAGAGATACACAAATAAGACTAAACAACAGGAATGCAAAAATAAATGAACTGTATCAAAACGGCGGCGGAGAATTTGCAGTGCAGAGATTGAGCGAAATTCTCCAGACGGATATTGAATACTATGTTCATGTAGGACTTCCTGCCTTTAGGGAGATTATTGACATATTAGGAGGGGTGGTTTACGATGTCCCGGTGGATATGTACTACAGGGATCCTTTACAAAACCTCACTATAAATATACAGGCAGGAAAACAGCATTTTGACGGTAAAAAAGCAGAAGAATTTATGAGGTTCAGGCAGTATAGTGACGGAAGGGCTAATGAATACTATGACGGAAGTGATTTAAAAAGAATAAAAGCCCAGCAAAACTTTGTAAAAGAACTTATAAAGCAAAAGGCAAACCTTTACTATATAACAAGAATAAATGAAATATTAGATGTTGTTTTTAACAGGCTTGAAACAAACCTTAGTGTAAGTGAAGTTTTAAAATTGAGCATGAATTTAGACAAGATAAATGCTGAAAATATAAATTTTTTCACGCTGCCGGGAAGGCCTGTTCAGCAGGAATTGTCCTATTATATTATAGATAAAATAGAAACCATGAAGCTTATTGATGACTATTTTGTTGTAGAAACAGTTGAGATAAAAGAACCTGTTGAGTCTGTTGAGCCCACAGAAGATTCTGAAGATTCTGACCGGGAATTAAGTTTAAATAAAGGCGTGAATTAAAAATATAAGCGTGAATTAAGTTCTAATTAGTAATTAAGTTTAATGAATATTTAATGGAATAAATGAATAACTAAATTGAAAGTTCCGGAGGATAAAAATATAGCAAAAATCCGGTAGAATATAAATTTTGTCTTCTACCGGATTTTTATTTGTATTTATAATTTTAATATTTTAAAAATTTTCTACATTTTTTCCAAAAACAATTTATATGCCTTATAGGTCATGTAAATATCCGCTTTACCTGGTTACTTCAAAAGGTGCATGCATAGAAAGTACTGCCACTCTGGAATCAATGACATCCATATTCATATTGGCTATGTATTGAGCAATTGTGCCTCCTCCGCCCTGGTCAACCTTGCCTAATTCTGCACTCTGCCATATAATCCCGTTATCATTAAAAAGTTTTCTAACCTTTCCTGTAAATTCAGCACTTGCATCGCTTGCTCCTGCCTTTCCCCGGGAACCTGTGTATTTTTGAAGAACCACTCCATTACCTGCATAAGACGTGTTTCTTATGTTTTAAAGGTTTCATCCAATTCTTTCTTCATTGTCTCAAAATCATCTAAAATTTTTATAAGCATATCAACAACTTCCGCATCAAACTGGGTACCTGCGTTCATTTTAAATTGCAAAATAGCGTCTTCAATATTAAGCTTAGACCTGTATTTCCTATCAGTTGTCATCGCGTCAAAGGCATCTGCCACACTTAGTATTCTTGCTAAAAAAGGAATTTCATCGCCTTTTAAGCCTTCAGGGTACCCTTTCCCGTCAATTCTTTCATGATGGTATTTTACTAATGGTACAACATCCTGGAACATTGATATTGCAGACAATATATAAGCACCTTTTAGAGGGTGTTTTTTTATCTCTTCGTATTCATCATATTCTAATTTGTCTGTCTTAAATAAGATATCATCTGCAGTACCAATTTTTCCTATATCGTGGAATATTCCTGCAAGTCTTAAAAGCTCAATCTGATCTTCCGGAAGATTAAAAGCCCTTCCTAGTTTCATGGCATAGTATGCAACCCTGTCAGAATGACCTCTTGTATAGATATCTTTTGCATCAACGGTAAGCCTTAAAGCCTCAATTGTATCTAAATACCTCTTTTTTAATTCCTTATATGTCCAGTCTAACTCCTCTTTTTTCATGTTTATAAGAGAATGTAAATGGGCATTGTTTATAGAGGATGCAGCCTGTCTTGCATATATTTCAATTAATGCCTTTCCCTCTTTAAAATCCTTGCTTTCAATGTAAATAACACCCATGGAAGTATTGTATTCATTGTGCAAAGGGTAAATCATACCGGATTCTAATGATAAAACCTCATTCATTTCCCTACTCTTGCCTATTTGCTCCATTAAATACGGACTTAATTTTTCAATTAAATCCTCAGTAGGAATGTCATATGTACCCACACCTTTAAATATTACTTTCTTTTCATTGGTATTATTATTAAAATCATCAATTAAAATAAAAGCACTTTCGCTGTTTACTAAAGGCATGAGACCCTTTAAAATTTCTTCCATAATAGTGGTAATAGGCTGCAGTTGGTATATCTTGGGCACAGTTTGGAGTATTTTATTCAAACCGTCTTTAAACTGCTTTATTGTTCTCATTTGTGATATTGATTTTATTCCAGACTCAATCAAAAGCAATAGCTGGTCAAAACGGTCACTTTTTTCGCAGTACCCCTGAATATCAAGAACCTTTATTGTGTCAAGAGGAGGAGTCAGATCTTTGTGACCTGTAAGCATTAATATATAAATATCTTTGTTAAACTGTCTTAACCTTGATACAACCTCATCGCCATTTATGGGAGTCATAATATAATCCAGTATAAGCATATCAAAGTTTTCATTTTTAAGCACATCAATAGCTTCAATTGGGTCTGTAATACCTTTGCAATAATATCCATTCCGGTTGAGCATTATTTTTATTGTATTAATTATGCCTTCTTCGTCGTCTAGTACAAGAATTTTATAATCCATGCTTATCCTGGTAAGCCTTTTACGCATATAAAAATCCTCCTTAAGCAGCAAATACTTCCCCTGTATACTTGCTTCAACGTTATTTTAATGCTCCCCGTTTAATAAAAGAAAAATATAGTGTAAGAATTGAAAAGACAACTTATTTACATTTTACATGATTTTAATAACATATGCAATTATTTTTAGAAGGCTAATTTTTTTCATTCAATAAAATATTTATAAATGTATCCACTATAAGAGGATCAAATTGGGTGCCAGATTTTGCCAATAACTCTTCAATTGCCTCTTCCTTTTTCATTCCTTTTCTGTACGGTCTGTTTGATAACATAGCATCGTATGCATCAGCAACACAAAGAATTCTTGCTTCAAGGGGAATTTCATCCCCCTTAATTCCATGTGGATATCCTTTGCCGTCATACCTTTCGTGGTGGTATTTAATGGTGTCAATCAAAGATTTCTTATCTGCTAAAGGTTCTAAAATATTAATGCTGTAATTTGGATGTTGTCGTAAAAGACTACGTTCTGAACCGGTCAGTGGTTCAGACTTATTTAGTATTTCCTCAGGAACTTCCACTTTCCCTATATCGTGGAGCAAAGCAGCTATTTTTAATTCACGCAGCCTGTTTTCATCAAAACCAAGGGCTTCTCCTGTTTTTACACTATATTCCATTACCCTTTCAGAATGATTAAATGTGTACCTGTCTTTAGCATAAACCGTGCTTAAAAGAACCATAATACCTCCAAACAGCTGATTCTCATCTGAATTAAAGAAAGCCCTTATTTCTTTAAAAATATTCCGGTATAATTGTACATTGTTTTTTCCTTTGTTTTTTGCCTGGTAAAGGGCACTGTTGGCCTGGGTTATTAGGTCTTCTTTGTTGTTTGCAAAATCAGGGTATATTGAATATCCAATAGAAATGGTGGTATCTTCAGGGAATCTCTGCATTTCTGTCATTTCTTTGTAGGATTTTTTTATACGTTCAATAACCCATAAAATATCATTTTTATTGGTTTCAGAAATAAGAACTGCAAAATCATCCCCACCGTACCTGGAAACAACATCACTTTTTTTTGATTCGTTAAATAATACTTGTGCAGTTTTGACCAAAAGTCTGTCCCCTTCATTGCGCCCGTGGGTATTATTGAAGTTTTTAAAATTGTCAATGTCAATCATTATCATTCCTAATGAACTGTTTCTGCTATCTGCAACTTCAATTTTTTCCTCAATTAGTGTATGGAAATACCTGTGATTATAAAGACCTGTTAAACCGTCAATAAAAGCTATTCTTTCTAGTTTGTGAATTTGTTTGCTGTTTTGAGTAGATATGTATGCAACTAAAACAGATACTACAACCAGGGATATTCTCATAAATGCTAAATTTATCAAGAGCGGCGGTGCAAATGATGCTCCGTACATCATATTGTCCGGAATTTGGTGAGCGTTTTTAAAAATATATCCCGACAAAAGCATGGAAGACCTGAAAAAATGTACAGATGCTATGGTATTTGTAACAACAGATATGGACATTCCTAAATAAGCAAATCGGTATGAAATGAAAATGGAAAGTCCTACTTCTAATATTGCCAAAAGCCCCCTGTACTCCACACTTAAACGTCCGGAAGCCTGAATAAGCACAATTATCAGGTAAACTATTGTGGTAATTAGAAATAGTTTATTTACCATGGTTTTTAATTTATGGCTCCATGGCTTGGAATTAATATCGTCAAAATAATATAAATCTGCCGATGCAGCATTTGCATCTAAAAATTTCTTCTTTGTTTTGGTATTTCCTAAAAATAAATCTCCCAGACTGAAAAACTGTGTTTCTCTTTTACCCACAACATTTTCCCTTTCTTTTCTAGAATGTAAAAACACCTAACACTTATTATAGCAAAAAAAATTGTTTTTCTATAATATTTTGCAATATTCAGAACAAATTTTAAACATATGGTGGTTAGTTGACCTAAGTATAATTATACTTCATAAATAAGATATATTCAAATCTTTTAAAAAAATTTGTCAGTGGAAACCCAAACACTTTTTAAAACACCAAAGTTTGCACAGGAAATTAAATAATTATCTCTGATGTCTTGAAATCTATCTGTTTTAGATTTAAACTATTATTAAGCATATAATTACCTACTGTCTGTTTTTTTGGTTAACAAACATTATTCAGGATAATTTATGCTTATGGGACATCAATTTTTGGTGTTCCACATTTAATTTTAACAACTATTATTTTACTTTAAGAAAAAATTTTAGGAGGACAAAAATGTTTGATTGCCACGTTCACAGCAACTTCTCAGGGGACAGTGAGATGGACTGCCATTCAGCTTTAGAAAAAGCACAGGATATAGGCTTAAAGGGAATAGCATTTACAGACCATTTAGATTATGATTACCCTGATTATGACGATGTTTTTATGATTGATTTTGATGAGTATTCTGAATTTATGGACAAAATTAAAGAGGAATATAATAAAAAGCTAATAGTATTAAAAGGTATTGAAGTGGGAATACAGCCACATGTTTTAGATGATTCTTTAGAGGTTGTTGAAAAGTATGATTTTGATATTGTAATAGTTTCAACCCATGTGGTGGACAAATTAGACCTTCATAACGGGGATTTTTGTAAAGGTAAAACTAGAAGAGAAGCATATGAAAGGTACCTTGAGGCTGTATTAGAAAGTATATCAAGCTTTAAAAACTTTGACATATTAGGGCATATAGACCTCATAAGGAGGTATGGATGTTATGATGTCAATACATTAAGATATGAAGATTTTCCTGACCATATTGATGCCATATTAAATAAATTAATATCTTCAGGGAAAGGTCTGGAGGTAAACACGTCAGGATATAGGTACAACTTAGGGTCTCCTATGCCTGATTTTGATATTATTAAACGCTACAGGGAATTAGGCGGGGAAATAATATGTACAAGCTCTGATGCCCACACACCGGATTATATAGCTTATAAATTTTCATATATAAATGAACTCATTGAAAAGGCAGGGTTTAAATATGTTTCTTATTTTGAAAACAGAAAACCGGTTTTTTTGCCTGTAAAATAAGAAAGGTTTTACTAAAAAGTTTTATTTAAAGAAAAAGTTCTATTTAAAATAAAGCATTATAAAAAGCTCCATTACTTATAAAATTATAAACTTAAATATGGGTAATGGAGCTTTTTTGTATTAAATTACAAAGCAGAAAACTTAAACCAGCTTAACTTTATGATATACTTTTTTTCCTTTTTTAATTATAAGCTCATTATCTTTAAAATCATCTGCTTTAACTGTAAAATCAAATTCTTTAATTCTTTCATTTTCTACATATATCCCGCCCTGCTGTATAAGGCGCCTTCCCTCTCCTTTTGAAGGAACAAGCTTGGTTTTTACAAGTAAATCAATTATGTTTATTCCATTCTTTATCTCATCAGGTGTAATTTCAGTTGTAGGCATATCAGCAGCACTTACACCTTTTCCAAAAAGGGCTTCGGCTGCATTTTGAGCTTTTAATGCTTCTTCTTCCCCGTGAATTAGCTTTGTAACCTCGTATGCCAGCACTTTCTTTGCCTCATTTATTTCCTGCCCCTCTAATTTAGAGTATTTTTCTATTTCTTCCATAGGCAAAAATGTTAGAAGCTTCATGCATTTAATGACGTCTTTGTCGTCTATGTTTCTCCAGTACTGGTAAAAATCATATGGAGGAGTTTTGTCAGGATCCAGCCAAACGGCACCCTTTTCAGTTTTGCCCATTTTAACCCCTTCACTGTTTGTAAGAAGGGTAAATGTCATGCCATATGCTTCTTTTCCTTCAACCCTTCTTATAAGGTCAATTCCCCCTAATATATTTGACCACTGGTCATCCCCGCCTAATTGCATAACGCAGTTATATTCCTGGAAAAGCTTTAAAAAATCATAGCTTTGCATAAGCATATAGTTAAACTCAATAAATGAAAGCCCTCTTTCCAGCCTTGTTTTAAAACACTCTGCGGTAAGCATTCTGTTAACTGAAAAATGCACACCGATTTCCCTTAAAAAATCAACATATTTTAATTCCAAAATCCAGTCTGCATTGTCAAGCATCAGTGCTTTGCCGTCAGAAAAATCAATGAATCTTGAAAGCTGCTTTTTAAAGTTTTCAGCATTTTTTTGTATCTCTTCCCTGGTCATCATTCTTCTCATATCTGTTTTTCCCGTAGGGTCTCCTACCATGGTGGTTCCCCCGCCTATAATGGCAATGGGTCTGTGACCGGCTTTTTGCATATGGGACATTACAAGCATTTGAAGAAAGTGCCCTACATGCAGGCTGTCTGCAGTGGGGTCAAATCCGATATAAAAAGTAATTTTTTCGTTTTCCAATATTTTTTTTATAGTTTCTTCGTGGGTAAGCTGGGCAATAAACCCTCTTTCCTTTAAAGTTTGAAATACACTCATAACAAATTCCTCCTAATTTATGCTTTAAATATTTAAGTTCATAATTATGTTTTAAACATTATGTTCATATATTTTTATATTTAAACCTACAATAAAAAAACTTTCACGTCCTGTTTTAAGGACGGGAAAGTTCCCGTGGTACCACCTTAATTCACATATCTATATAAACATACATTATAAACATACCTTTATATATAGATATGCCTCATTTTACATAGCCGGTATAACGGCCGGCAACCGTCGTACACCTACTGAATGGAGAATAATCCATGGTTTCAGTGTGAGACTCCGGAGTGTAATTCGTCCTTCCATGTTCATAAGCCCTCCCACCAAAACGGGCTATTCTCTGGGATGTAACCATAGAAAGCTACTTAAGTCTCCTTCAACGTCTTTTGCAGTTTTAAATTTTAACATGCTTAAGTTTTGCATGCTTTTTAGTATTTTAACACAAATTAAGAACATTTACAATAAAAAAATTGTTTTATGTTATCGTTCCCCCGCCTACAACTATATCGCCGCTGTAAAACACAACTGACTGTCCCGGGGTTACGGCCCGCTGGGGTTCTTTAAACACAACTTCTACTTTACCGTCCTCTAAAGGATAAATGGTTGCATCTGCTTCCTTTGCAGAATAGCGGATTTTTGCTTTAACATCCATGGGCTTTTCTAATTTATCAATCATTATATAGTTTATATCATCTGCAATAAGGGATTTAGATAAGGTTTCATAGCTTTTACCAAGTATTACATTGTTGTTTTCAGTGTCTATTCCCACCACATACATAGGTTTTCCCAAAGCTATCCCAAGACCTTTTCTCTGACCTACGGTGTAGTGGATTATCCCTTTGTGCTTTCCTAATATATTTCCTTTTGTGTCAACAAAGTATCCGGGCTTAATTTCTTCATTTGTATTTTCCCGTATAAATTTTGCATAATCATTGTCCTGTACAAAGCAAATTTCCTGACTGTCAGGCTTTGATGCCACATTAAGATCTATTTTTTTTGCAATTTCCCTTACTTCATCCTTTGTATAGCTTCCTATAGGCATTAATATTTTAGAAAGCTGCTCCTGAGTTAAATTATACAATACATATGTCTGGTCTTTTTTTTCAGTTGCTGATTTTTTAAGTAAATATCTTTTTAAATTTTCGTCGTATTCAATAATTGCATAATGCCCTGTAGCCACATAGTCTATCCCCATGGACACCGCCTTATTAAGCATGGCTTCGAATTTAACATACCTGTTGCAGGCAATACAGGGATTAGGTGTTCTTCCATTTAAATACTCATTTTTAAAATAATCAATCACCCTGTCATTAAAGACATCCTGAAAATTCATAACATAATAGGGGATTCCCAGTTTATACGCAACACTTCTGGCATCGTCCACAGCTGAAAGAGAACAGCACCCTCCTTCAACCACCCTTGTTTCTTCACCTGTTTCAGGCCATATTTTCATGGTAACCCCTATAACTTCATAACCTTTTTCTAAAAGCACAGCGGCGGCCACCGAACTATCGACACCACCGCTCATACCTATCATAACTTTCTTTTTCGGCATTTTTTATAATTCACCCTTCGTCAGTCTATGTCGTGATTTATATCTTCACATCTTTTGCAGCATGTAATATAATCTTCTTTCTCAGAAGATTCTTTTTGAGACATGCCGTTTTTGCTTCTGTAGTCCTGTATAGCAGCCCTTATAGCTTCTTCCGCCAAATTGGAACAATGCATTTTAGCAGGAGGAAGACCGTCTAAAGCCTCTGCTACTGCTTTATTGGTTATTTTCAGGGCTTCGTCTACAGTCTTGCCTATTATAAGCTCTGTGGAAATACTGCTGGTAGCAACAGCGGCTCCACAACCAAATGTTTTAAACTTAGCATCAACTATTACATCGTTTTCAATTTTAAGATACATTTTCATTATATCCCCGCATTTGGCATTTCCAACTTCCCCAATGCCATCTGCATTTTCTATTTCTCCTACATTTCTCGGATTCATGAAATGATCCATAACTTTCTCACTATACATATTGATTCCCTCTTTTCACTTTTTCATATAATGGGGACATTTCTCTAAGTCTCCCAACAATTTCAGGCAATACATCCATAAGCGCATCTATATCCTCATGGGTGTTGTCTTTTCCAAAAGTAATTCTAAGTGAGCCATGAGCTATCTCGTGAGGAAGACCAATTGCAAGAAGCACATGGGAAGGATCTAAAGAACCTGATGTGCAGGCAGATCCGCTTGATGCTGCAATGCCTTTCATGTCAAGCATCAGAAGGAGAGATTCTCCCTCAATAAATTCAAATGAAAAATTCACATTTCCCGGAAGCCTTTTGTACCTGTCCCCGTTAAGTCTTGTATAAGGGATTTTTTCCAGCACTTCTTCTATGGTCCTGTCCCTTAAACTCATTAGTTTTTTATTGTTTTCTTCCATGTTTTCTGTTGCAATTTTAATGGCTTCTCCAAGTCCCACTATTCCGGCAACGTTTTCCGTGCTTGCCCTTCTGCCTCTTTCCTGGGCTCCCCCATGGATAAAAGATGATATTTTCACACCTTTTCTGATATAAAGGGCCCCAACTCCCTTAGGACCGTAAAGCTTGTGGGCTGACATGGATAGTAGATCAACATTTAAATCATTAACATCTATAGGTACACTTCCCACTGCCTGTACAGCATCTGTGTGAAAAATTATACCCCTATCTTTTGCAATTTTGCCTATTTCCTTTATAGGCTGGATTGTACCTATTTCATTATTGGCAAACATAACTGAAATAAGTATTGTACCGGGCTTAATTTCTTTTAGCACATCCTCCGGCGAAACAAGCCCGTTTTCATCAACCGGAAGGTATGTTACTTCAAAACCGTCACTTTCTAAATAGCGGCATGCATGAAGAACAGCGTGATGCTCTATACTTGTGGTAATTATATGGTTGCCCTTGTTCCTGTTAGAGTAGGCAACTCCCTTTATAGCCCAGTTATCTGCTTCAGTTCCTGAGCCTGTAAAAAATATTTCCCTTGGATTGGCTCCAATAGCATTAGCCACTTTTTCACGGGCTTCTTCTATGGCCTTTTTGCTTTCTCTTCCAAGAAAATATATCGATGAAGGGTTACCAAAATTACCCTTTAAGTACGGCAACATCTTTTCTAAAACTTCAGAGCTTACAGGTGTTGTCGCTGCATGATCAAAATATATTGTTTTTCTGTCCATAATTATTACCCCTTATATTTTAAACTGATTTCTTATTTATTTATTCCCCAAAACAAATAGTTAAAACTACTTTATTGAATATTTACATTAACTAGATTAGCACTACAGGATATGATTGTCAATATTTTTTCCGTACTTTGTGAAATTATTGTCATACTGTTTTGAAACTTAAATATACATTATATATTATATTGGTTTTTGTGCTTTATAATGGAATTAAAATTTTAAAAAAAATTAAAATAAAGGAGTATAACATCTGTTCTTTAACATTTCTTCAATTTCATCAATTGTTTTTCCCTGGGAATTAATCATAAAAACACCGTATTGGGCTCTTTTCCCCATAGTAAATTCAGGCATGTTATTTCTGGATACACATGAAATATTAAATGAGTTCCCTTTATATATAATGGCATCAACAGGATAATTATAATTTTCAATACAGACAACATCAAAACCTCTTTGTTCAAGTTGGTTTTTTATATCTTCAAGTCCCCTTTGGATAGCAACAACCAAAAAGACCACCTCCAATAATTATTATTACCGGAAAAAGTCTATATATTCTTTTTTATATAGTTTAGAGATCTCTTTCTTTTTGGTAAAAAAATGTTTGTACAGGTCTAAAATTATAATTGGTATAAAGAAGTATCTGCTCTGTACTTCCTACAAAAAGCACTCCTGATGGAGCTAAAGCCCTGTTAAATTTTTTATATATTTCTATTTTAGCCTCTTCTGTAAAATAAATCAAAACATTCCTGCATACAATTAAATCACAGTTGGACGGGTATTCGTCAGACAATAAATTATGCTGTTTAAACTCAATGCATTTTTTTAACTGGTCTTTTATATGGTAGGTGTTGCCATCCCGTATAAAGTATTTTTGCAAATAAGCTTTTGGGAGATTTGCTACACTTTTTTCGTTGTAAACTCCTTTTTTGGCTTTTTCCAATATCTCCTTGTCCAAGTCAGTTGCAAAAATTTTTATCTCTTCTAAAGGAAAAAATTCATTTAATATCATTGCAATGGTATAGGGTTCTTCCCCGCTGGAACATGCTGCACTCCATACCTTTAATCTTTTGTTTTCCTTTATGATCATTGGAAGAATAATTTCTTTTAGTTTAACCCACTGGTCAGGATTTCTGTAAAATTCAGATACATTTATGGTGATATAGGACATAAACTCCTCATACAGCCTAAAATCTTTTTTTAACGCCTCAACATACTGCTGGTATCCTTCAAACCCCCTTTTGCTTATAAGTGAATTAAGTCTTCTTTTCATCTGTCTTTCCTTGTAAGAATTAAGATCAATTCCTGTTAATTTAAAAATCTCTTTTTTAAATCCTTCATAATTCATAGACATTGTACTTCTCCTTAAAAAAATTCATATCATCTAAAAATTAATATGTAAGCTCAGGAAAGAATCTTTTTATTTCTTGTTCTGCGCTTTCAACAGAATCAGATGCATGTATCAAGTTTTCAAAATCATGAGAACCATAATCCCCTCTTATGGTACCAGGTAAAGAATCAAAAGAACTTGTCTTTCCAATCATATTCCGGACAGTTGATATAACTTTGTTTCCTGAAAGAATAATGGCTACAACAGGACCAGAAGTCATATATTTTATAAGGTCGTTAAAAAAAGGTTCACCTTTTACGTGAGAATAATGTAAACTTGCAGTTTCTTCATCTATAGTCATCATTTTCATGTGGGTTATTGTGAAATTTTTTTTTTTCAAATCTTGAAATAATTTCGCCAATTAATTTTCTTTTTACTGAATCGGGTTTTAAAATAACCAAAGTTCTTTCCATATCTGCTCCTTTTATTATTATAACTATTGTTGGTGATTTTTGATAAATTATAAATCAACTATTACAATGTATAAAAGGAATTTAATGAAAAAATAATAGAAATAATAAATATATCCAAGTATATTTTAGCATAATATCTTTAAAAAATAAAGAATAAAAGCTTGATTTTTAAAAGAGCCTAAACCAAACTGGCAATGGCTTAGGCTCTTTTAATACATTCCTAAAGAATCTATATAAATATTAATAATTTGCCACTTTAACCGGTTCATTGAAAATGCCTCTTTTCACCTCGGTTGCCGTCATGTCCTTGGCCTTCAGCATTTCACCTAAATAATTACAGGCATCCCACGGATTAACGGTATCGCCACATGTAAAAACATCCACGGCGGCGTAACCTAGTTCCGGCCACGTGTGAATGGTTAAATGAGATTCTGAAATAACTACCACACCACTAACTCCCTGTGGGCTAAATTTGTGAAATGCCACCTCTCTTACCTCAGCTCCAGCTCTCAACGCAGCTTCTACCATACATTTTTCAATAATATCCGCATTGTTGAGCATATCGGCGCTGCAACCGTAAATTTCTGCTAGAATATGACGTCCTAATGCATTCATATTAGTTTCCTCCTTTAATAAATAATATCCCAACCTTTCTTTTTTTTGAAATTTACAAACGAATTTCAACAAAAACTATTTTAGCACTTTTCACTTAAAAGTCAATAGTTTTTTAGCATAATTATATATATTTATTATTTGTATTAATTTATGTTGCATATCCTCAATTATACTCATTAAATTTTCAAAATTCTTTGTTTTAAAAAGGTGCTAAATAAAAAACATTGGGAATATTTTATTCTCCCAATGTTTTTTATATTTTATATTTTAATCAACTAAGTTTTAGGATTTAACCTCTTCTGAAGTTTTTATAACATCCGCAAGTGTAACTTCCATCTCTTCTTTGTGTTCTGTTATTTCAGGCTCTTCTTTGTTTTCTCCTGTCTCTTTTGCATTATTATCCGGCGGGTCTATTGGTTTTACTTCTTTAATGCTGAGGTTGATTTTTTTGTTTTCAAGGTCCATTTCAATTATTTTAGCATCAACCTTCATTCCAACTTCTAAAACATCTTCAACTTTTGCAATTCTTTTATTTGATATTTGTGAAATGTGAACAAGACCGTCCACCCCTTCTATTACCTCAACAAATGCTCCAAAAGGTGTCATTCTTAAAACTTTTACAGTAACAATAACCCCTTCTTTGTACATCTGTCCCACTTTAACCCATGGGTTATCCTCTTCTTTTCTGTAGCCTAAGGAGATTTTTTTCTTATCTTTGTCAAATTCCAATACATGTACTTCTACAGTATCCCCAACCTTTAGAACTTCAGAAGGGTGATTAACCCTGGACCAGGATAGCTCAGAAACGTGGATAAGACCATCTACACCGCCAATATCAACAAATGCACCAAAATCGGTAAGGCTTTTTACAACCCCGTTGTAAGTTTTGCCAACTTCTATGGTTTCCCAAATTTCTTTTGAAGCTTTTTCCTTTCTCTCTTCAAGAATTACCCTTGCAGATCCCACAAGTTTGCGCCTTTTTTGATTGAAATCAATTAGTCTTACTTCTATAGTTCTCTTTAAGAAGTCTTTTAAATCCTTTACATATCTGTCGCTTAACTGAGAGCCAGGTACAAAAATTCTAACTCCCCTGTAGCTTGCTACTACCCCGCCATTTACAACTTCAACTACAACGGCTTTTAAAGGAGTTTTATCATTATAAGCTTTTTCTACATCTTCCCAGGCTTTGTTTATATCAACCTGTTTCTTAGAAAGTCTTACATTTCCTTCTCCGTCATTGATTTGCTGTACAAAAACTTCAATTTCATCCCCCACCTTTACTTCCTTTTCAATCTGGAAGTCAAGTATATCGGTGTACTCTTCAAGAGGTATTATGCCATCAGCTTTGTAGCCTAGGTCTACATAAACCTCATTGGCGTTAAAACCAATTACCTTTCCTTTTATAATCTCCCCTGGCCGGATTCTCACAAAGGATTCTTCTAAAGCATCAGCAAAATTAAAATCTTCTTGATTTACTTCATTTTTAGTTACTTCTTGATTGTTTAATTCACTCATTTTTCTAATAACCTCCTCAATTACCCAGTCCGGTGTCGAAGCCCCGGCAGAAATTCCTATTTTTTTTATTTTTTCAACATCAATTTGTGGCAAATCCAAAGATGTCTCTACTTTAAAAGTCAAAGGACAGTGTTTTCGGGAAATATCGCAAAGTTTTTGAGTGTTTGAACTCTTCTTATCCCCTATTATTATCATTAAATCTACAACTTTTGATATTTCCTCTACTTCACTCTGCCTTTTTGTAGTGGCACTACATATTGTATCAAATTTTAAGATATTTTCAAATTTTTCTTTTAATGCTTCATTTACTTCGTGCCATTTTTCCTTTGTGATGGTGGTTTGTGCAACAACACAAATTTTTTCATCACTTTTTTTTAGTTTTTCTACATCATCAGCACTGTTTACTATATAGGCATTATCGTTACACCAGCCATTAATTCCTATTACTTCAGGATGATTTTTGTCACCCACTATAATTATCCTGTAGCCTTCACTGCTTTTTTGTTCTACAAGATTGTGTATTTTTTTCACATATGGACATGTTGCATCTTCCAAAATCAACCCCTTATCTTTAATCTTTTTATATATAACTGGTGTAACACCATGTGCTCTTATAACAATATGACCTTTTTCATTAACTTCATCTATATCATTTACTATTTTTACACCTTTTCGTTTCAGGTAGTTTACCACCTGGTCGTTGTGAATGACAGGACCAAATGTAAATATCCGCTCGTTATTTGTATCTAACAGTTGATAAACTTTTTTTACAGCATTGTCCACTCCAAAACAGAAGCCCGCTGACTTTGCTACAATTATTTCCAATTCTATTCCTCCATAAGAGAGTAAATTCTTTTCATGATTTTTTCACTTTCCAATAATAACTCACTATTAGTATATTTCTTATTTTTATCTAAATCAAGAGTAAAAGGTTTTCCGAAAATTATTCTGACTTTGCTAAATGGTTTGTAGCTTGCATCTATCAAAACAGGCAGTATGGGTGCCTGGGATTTTTGAGCTAAAAGTGCAGCTCCTGCTTTTACTTTTATCTTTTTATTTTTTTTATCGGCAGTTTTCTTCCTTGTGCCTTCAGGGAAAATACCAACAATATGTCCTTCGGATAAAAGCCTTAGTGAGGTTTTGATAGCTCCCACATCCCCTTTCCCTCTTTTTACAGGAAAGGCTCCTAATCTTGTAATAAAAAATCTTAAAAGAGGATTTTTAAAAAGCTCTTCCTTTGCCATATACCTGACCAGGCGTTTTATCCTGTACCCAATGAAAAACATGTCTAATTCGCTTATATGGTTGCTGCACAAAATAGCGGCACCTTCTTTGGGTATATTTTCTATGCCTATAATTTGTACTCTGTAAAAAACGGAGAAGAATACTGCTATTATAAACCTTAGTATCTCTTTACCCATAATTTTTCACATGCCCTAAAATTGTATTTACAACCTCATCAACAGACATATTTGTGGTATCTACCTCTATGGCATCCAGAGCTTTGGTAAGGGGTGCAAAGCTTCTGCTGCTGTCATTTTTGTCCCTGTATTCAATATCTTTTAAAACCTCTTCAAATGTTATATCTTTGGTATTTTTAGCCTTCTCTTCTAAATATCTTCTTTTGGCTCTCTCTCTTACGTCTGCATTTAAGAAGATTTTAACTTCTGCATCAGGCAGCACATAAGAACCTATATCCCTTCCATCCATTACTACACTGTTTTCTGAGGCAATTTTTCTCTGGAGCTCAACCATTTTTATTCTCACATCAGGAATGGTTGCAACATTTGATGCACCTATTGAAACTTCAGGTGTTCTTATAAGAGAGCTGACATCTTTACCATCTAAGAAGATCTTTTGCTCATCATTGGCATAAACAATTTCAATATCGATATTTTCTACAAGTTTAGACAGCTTTTCTTTATCTAATGTATCAATGTTTTCATTGATTGCTTTTAGTGCCACTGCCCTATACATAGCCCCGGTATCCAGGTATAAAATCCCCAGTTTTTTTGATATAATTTTTGCTATTGTACTTTTTCCTGCACCCGCAGGACCGTCAATGGCAATTGAAATTTTTCTGTCACCCATATTACTCTCCCAAAGTAGTTTATTTAGTATTTTTAGCTTAAATAAGTTCTTAGCTTAAGTCAGGCCTTAAAACTTTTGCCCCGTTAAGGTACACATGTTTAATCCGGTCTTTCTCAAGACTTGTATTAATATGCAGCATTACCCTTATGCATTTTTTAAGGCCGTCCGGAACATCAATTTCATTCATACACATAAGCGCCACATCATTAAGACCCATTTCCCTTGCTGCTACAGCCGGGAAAACTGCATTTAAGTCTTTTGTGGCGGTAAAAATAATGCTTATAATATCATCTTTTTCAAGATTGTTTTTTTCAATAATCTCTTTGAGGAGCTTTTTTGTTTCATTTAAAATTTCTGTTTTTTCGTTATTTAATACAGTGGTAGCCCCTCTTATAGCTCTTACCATAATTTAATTTCCTCCATTCTGCCATACTACCCCTTTACATAAAAGGAAATCAGACAACCCTGTGTCCTAACCCAATGGAAACTTCATTTAGATGAAGCAAACCAATACCAAAGAATATTGCCACACTAATGTGATTTTTGTAGCGGGCAATACCTATTTTTCCTCCTACATTTAAACCTAATGCCTTAGGCATTATTTGAGACAGAGCCTCTCTTGTAGCTCCGGCCACTGCACCCTCTTCTACATGGTTATCCGAAATAACGTTTTCCCTCTTTGAAGCTACAACAGCTCTTTCAATTATTTTCATAACTGAGGTGATAAATTCACCACCAAAGTCTACGGCAACGGTTTTGATGCCCTGTTTTAAAAAATCTGCCTGATACCTTTTTTCTTCCTCTCTTTGCGATGTAAGGGCAATTTTAATTGCTGCAGAAGCAATTTCCTTGCTGCCATAAGCTCTGGATTTTAAAGTATTCTTGTCCATAATATCCCCGCAAATTTTTAAAAGTTAATATGCATAGTTATTAAATTACTATTATATTATACTGTAATAACAAAATTAAAACAATAAAAAATTAATCAATTTGTATTTTAGCCAGCCTTTTTATTTCAGAATCAAGTTTTACTTTTGTACCTTTATACCTGTCTATAATATTGCTGCTGGCAGAAATTATTTCTACTTCAGCATCCCCTGCCATGGTAGAATCAATCTCCACCACATCCCCGTCTTTAACATTTATTTTTACAACATTTGAAACAAATGAAGCAACTTTTTCACCATTTAAAAGTACTTTAACCTTTTTATTTGTATTCTCACTTTTTAGCGAAATAAAAATTTCCCCTCTTTTATAAAGGTACTCCTCATCTTTTAGAAGATTTCCTTCTAAACTGTTTTCACTTACAAAAACCGCCCTTAGTTTTGGATTCATCATTGCAGCCTGAACAATAACCAGGCTTAAAAACACAATTACAAAGGTAAAAAATAAAAATTTTTCAAAAATATATACTGAAAATATTTTTTTATTTCGGTATTTTCTTTGTTTTCTACCTGCATTAAATATAATTATTTTCATATCATTCACTCCACAGGTTTTTTAGGGAATATTTACTATATGAATAATATGCACATATTTTTTAAAAAATACACATTCCTTTTTTACTTACAATTCATGCCAGCCAAATATCCTGTGGAAAAGGCAATGGTTAAATTAAACCCTCCTGTATAAGCATCTAAATCTATAACTTCACCGGCAAAAAAAAGCCCCTTTATTAATTTAGATTCCATTGTAGAGGGATTGATTTCATCCACCGATACCCCGCCGGAAGTCACTATGGCCTCCTCTATTGGTCTTGCCCCGTTAATTGTCAATGTAAGGTTTTTTAAAAGCTTTACGAGGAACCTTCTCTCCTCTTTTGTAATCTGGTTTACAGTCTTTGCAGAATCTATTTTTGAAAGCCTCACAATAACAGGGATTAATTTTTGAGGAAGAAGTTCATCTAAGGAATTTTTAAACTGTTTTCTGGAAAATTTTAAAAAATCCCTCTGAATTCTCTCATCTAACTTTTCTTCTGCAAGGGCAGGTTTTAAATCAATTATTAGCTTTACCCCTTTATAATCATAATCTAATATATGCCGGCTTGCACTTAGTATTATAGGACCTGAAACACCAAAATGCGTAAAAAGCATTTCCCCAAAATCACTGTATATTTTTTTGCCTTTATTATCCACTAAGGTTATTGAAACGTTTTTTAAAGAGAGTCCCTGCAAATCTTTAACCCACTCTTCTTTTGTGATCAAAGGCACTAAAGAAGGCTTTAAGGGAACTATAGTATGTCCTAGTTCCTTTGCCATTTTGTAACCATCCCCTGTTGAACCGGTACCGGGATAAGAGGCACCTCCCGTTGCCAGCACAACCATGTCACAAGAAATTATTTTGCCTGATTTTAGCATAATACCGGTTACTTTTTTATCTTCAGTTAATATCTTTTCTACAGGGGAATTCAGCCATAAGTCAACTCTTTTCTTTTTTAAAAAAGCATTTAAAGTATCAACTACATCCTTTGCATTATCAGAGACAGGAAATACTCTGCCGCCTCTTTCTACTTTTGTCTTCAGACCGTATTTATTGAAAAAATCTATTAAATCTGTGTTTGAAAAGGTATAAAAGGCAGAATATAAAAAACACCCGTTCCCAGGAGTGTTTTCAATAAGACCCTCTATATCGGTGTTATTTGTTATATTGCACCTACCTTTACCTGATATTAAAATTTTCCTACCTATTCTGTTGTTTTTTTCAACAAGTATAACTTGGTTGCCGTTTTCAGCAGCTTTTCCGGCAGCCATTATCCCTGCCGGACCGGCTCCTATAACTACAATTTTCTTTTTCATATTAAATCCCCTGTTTTTATTTATAATTTATTATTTTTATAATTTATTATTTTATGTTTTTGCTTTATTTATATCTTTGACCTTTATCCTTGCTTTCATAAACACCATATTCATCCCATATTTTTTCCAAATTTTCAAATATACTATACACATGTTCTTTTTTCCTCATGGCAATTGCAAGAATTAAAGCATTTATAACGCTAAGAGGTGCAACAAGGGAATCCACAAAAGAGGCCATGTCACTTCTGGCAGTAAGGGTATGATGGGAGTTTTCCGTCAAAGGGGAATCATTGCTGTCTGTAATGGCTATAACCGTTGCACCCTTTTTCTTTGCAAATTTCATTGCATTAATGGTTCTCATTGAGTACCTGGGAAAGCTTATCCCGATTACCACATCCCCTTTAGAAGCATAAATTATCTGCTCAAAGGTTTCACTTACACTGGTGGTATGTACAAGCCTTACATTGTTGAATATAAGATTAAAGTAAAACCCTAAAAAACTAGCCAGTGGTGCAGAGCTTCTCACCCCTAGTATGTATATTTTCTTTGCTTTTAAAATGCTTTCCACTACATTATCAAAACTTTCTAAATCAATTTCCTCCAAAGTTGCTTTTATTTTCTCCATATCTGATAAAAGGACACTTTTTAAAACATTGCTGTCCTTAATCCGTGCAGAAGAAATCTCCATCCTTTGAATGGAGGTTAGTTTACTTTTAACAAGTTTACTAAGCTCCTTTTGAAGAGCAGGGTAACCGTCAAATCCAATTTCATTTGCAAACCTCACCACAGTGGATTCACTGACCCCTACTTCTGCACCAAGTTTGGCAGCGGTCATGAAGCTGGCTTTGTCGTAGTGATTTATTATAAAATTGGCTATTAGTTTTTGTCCCTTGCTAAAATCTTCCATGTTATTTTCAATCATGGTTATTAAGTCAGAATTTTTATTCTTCATCATAAATCCCCTTATGCCTGATTTTATATCTGATTATGCTGTTTCATAAATAGAAATCCTCATTTTGTTGTTGTTCATAGTCAAACCAAATAAAAGGTTTTTGTCTTTAAGATTTTTGTTTAGAAAATCTACCACTTTGTATAAATCCATATTAGAATCCAATTCCAATACAGATTTTAAATCAAGTTTCTCTTCTGAACTCATACTATTCCTCCAAATTATATTATCATTTCTATTATTACATATTAAAAAGAAAAAAATCAAGCATCCCTTAAATAAAAAAGCTCCGGGAAAAAGCTTACCCGGAGCCTTTTAATTTATTTTTATCTTTCTTCCACCGGAAATTTGTCTATATAGACCAGTAAATACCTTCTTAAAAGGGTTAAGTCTAAAGAGTCAATAATCCCGTCCCCGTTTAAATCAGCAGCTTCTTTTTGTACAGGAAGTTCTTTAATAATTTCAAGAAGATATCTCATAAGTACTGAGTAGTCTATTGAGCTTATTTCCCCGTCGCCGTCTATATCCCCGTAAAGGATTTTTTCAGGCTCAGGTATAACAGGCGGCGGGTCAATAGGAGTTGAAATTAACTCGTCAGTCTCTATAGTTACTGTTTGTGTTTTGCCTGAGTTTATAATATCCCGGGAACTTGTGCTTTGAATTACAGGACCTTGGGCAGTGTATACACCAGGGCTTACAACCCTTGCAAGGTATTTAATGGTTGTGTTGGATTTCCAATGCTGGCTGTTATAAACATAGAAAGTTATCTCTTGACTTCCTGTGTCATGCCATGAATGATAAGGTTTTAATCCTGAAGGAAGATAGTCTGTTATTGCATAAACACCGTCAAATACCGTATCATTTACTTTCCAAGTAAGAGTAACTCTTATAATATCCCCCTGCTTCAAAGTGTTTGAATATAGAGGGGTTCCGTCTAAATGGTGGTATGAGCGGCTAATGGAAATTTCATCACTTTTTTCTTTTATATCAAATACATTTTCTTTAAAAACCGATACTAAAGAAACATCCCCTTTTACACTGGTTATTTTGAAATTTTTAAGCTGTATTGGCAATAGTTTTATGGAAAAACTCTTTCCTTTTTCTAAATATACAGTTTTTTCTTCTCCGTTGTAGCTGTAAGTAAACTCTACATCTTCAGGGCTTAAGTTTTTAATATCTTCAGAGATAAACAGAAGTTTTTCAATGTTCATTAGTACTTCACCGGAAGCGGAGACTGTAAAGTACTCATACAAGCCGTTCCCTTCAGGTCTTTCAAGCAGTGCCGCTAAATATGCACAAAGGGCAGTAGCCTCTATAATATCGTCTTTAGAAGTCTTTGCATTAATCCTGTAGTATGGTGTTAATTTTTCAATATACGGGGTAATCCTTTCATTGTATATCTCAGAAGCTTTTGATATGTCACCTAGTTTATAATAGGCTAAAGCTAAATATATAGTATCTGTTATGCTTAAATTATCAATGTTTTCTATTTGATTAAGTTCTAAAAGGACAGGTTCACCTAACACAGAAAGCCCGTATAAAGCCTTTACCCTATTGCTATGAATATTAGCATTTCTTCTGAAGTACTCTTTTAACTTTTCTGTATTAGCCATGTCTTTTGCAAAAACAGCAAATTTAACAGTCAAATTAAAATCGGCATCTGAATAAGGGAAAAGTGACAATCCTCCTGCGGTTTTCTGGTAGTCTGAAATATCGGGTTTTATCACTTTAGGCAGATACCAGTTTTCATCAAAATATTCTTCTATTAATTGTGATGCTAAATATCTGGAAGTAATTTGATCTAATCTGTTTCCTAAGGCATAATATAAGTTTACTAAATCTTTATAATATAACCCATTGCTTCTGTCCTGGAATACAAGGCTGGTAAAACCCTGTTCTCCCCCTTTTATCTCCATATTAGGTGTAACGTCCATAAATTCAGCTCTTTCAATTTGGTAATAGGAATCATATACATTTACAGGGTGCATGACAGCATCGGAAAGCCCGCTTTCAGTATATGCCCTTATTATTAAATTATAATACCCTTCTTCAAAGGTCCAAAGAGGTATGTTTATTCTTTCAAAAGCTTTGCCTTTTACAATAACTTTAGTGTCAGGGTTTTCTTCATCGTATACTTCAAAATAAACGGTATCATCTTCTGTAATGCCTGTTCCATATGCATTTACACCTATTACAGGCTTGTCGCCTTTAAGGTAAGATGTATTAAATGAATAGTTTACGAAAAATGGCAGTGTCACTGTCACATTCTTTATTTCACTTCCGGCATGAAGCTCTTTTGATATTGCAGACATGGTTATTCTCCATGAAGTAATATTGTCAGGAAGTTTAAAAGAAGCTGTGCCTTTTCCGTCATCCCCCGTTTCTATGCTTAAAAAGGTTGCAGTATCCCTAAAATCAGATCTTAAATCTGATTTATTTATGCCGTCAGCTTCTTCAGGGGGTGCGCCCCAAACAGGCGGTTCAGCAGCCCTTTCCCGCATTTCATCTTCTATATTGTGGGATTTTTTGTCAAAATATATTCCTGAATTTACATGAATAAACAAGTCACTGAGTACATTTACCCGTTGATTCTTTAATGCGAAGAAAGCTTCATCAACAATGCTTATATTTACAGTTGATTTAACAGGATTTCCGTCCTTGTCCTTTACATATACATTTAAATTTACTGTATCCCCGGGTCTGTAGGAATCTTTGTCTGTTTTTCCTTCAATGGTAATTTCTTTCTCATTTATATCATAGACAATATTTTTCCTTGCAGTAACATATGAAATGCCTGTAAAGGCAACTGCCGTAGCATAAACATTTGGAATATATTCATTTAAAAATTCAAAAGAATGTGTTGAAGAATCAGATACATGATAATGTAAAAATCCATTTTGAGTCAGAATATAGATGTAATTATTAAATGGAAGATTATCATTTGCAAATGTAAAATCCAGCTTTACCTCTTCACCTATGCCGTATTTTTCTTTATCGCATGTTAAAGTATACCTGTTGTTTACACCGGGAGAATAGCTTATTCTTTTTCCTATGTATACCATATGGGAGATATTCCTTCCTGAGCTGTCTTTGCAATATATTTCTGCTGTATAGTATGAATCTTTAATTTCAGGAGCATCAAAAACATACCTGGCTTTTCCGTCTTTTCCTGTAATCATTGAAAAATCCTTTATCGGCTTGGTCTCAAGTTTTGATGTGTATGTATTATAAGTAACCTTGCTTATAGGGTCATAGTATGTTCCTTTTTTTTCTTTAACCCATGTATTTAGATAAATTTTACCTGTTATGCTTTTGCCTTCTACAGCATCACCTAAATAGTCATTATATCCGCTGGCTGTTCCATCATTCAGGCGGTCTAGTACAATTTTGTAAACTTCTGCCTCTACATATCCTTTTTCATCCTCTATTTTTCCGTTTCCTTTAACTTCAATATCATTGACAAAAACCCTCACTGAATTAGAAGCCCGGATATCCCCTGCTTCAGGTAAAAGGGATCTGGCATTTAGTGAAATTGTGTAAACCCCTTGGATATTCCTAGTTACCTCAGGAACATATTTTATATTTAATTTACCGGAAGCATCCGTTGTTGCAGTTCCCTCTATTGTATCACCTGTCAGTACAGAGGTTGATATTGTATAAATTGTATTTAAATTTGATACACCTGTGCCTTCAAAAAATTTAGCATTAAGTTGGAAATTTACCTCTTCCCCCACAAAAACTGCAGATTTATCTTTATCAATTTCCATTTTATAAGAAGGCTTTATATATTCCTTAATTTCAATAATCTTTGTTACAATAACTGAATTGCCTTTTTTAAGCCTTATTGTATAATAGCCCGTAGGTAAATTAGGAAGCTCAATTTTATCTTCAAAGAAATTATCTTTTACACCTATATTCTTTTTAATAACAGGGAGTTTTTCATTTCCCCTCAAGCCATAGTAGTCATAATAGTAGTAATCATAATAGTCGTAATAATAGCCCTGGTATAATTCCAAAGTAATGTAGTCAATATCTTCATCTTCATACCTGTTCTTTATAAATCCCCATATATTTACAGTGTCATTTGACTTGTACATTTCCCTGTCTGTAAAGAAATACCTCCAGTAATAATCACCGCTTCCACGGCTGTATGAACTGGTTTCTAAAAGGGATTTATTGCCGTCTGCTGTTGTTATAAAGAGAAATTGTTTATTATAAACAGAATCCGGCCAATAATAATTTCCATTGTAATATTCATCATAAAAATAATTGTTACCAGAATATTTCCCTTCTTTATTTACAGGGTCAATTAGTTGAGTACTAAATACCGAAATTCCGTTATCATCTGTTATAAATGTGTTATCATTATCTGAAAAACCAATTAAAGCACCTTTTAAAGGTTTCTTTGTTTTTATGTCATTAAGCCATACCAAAGTATCCGATGTGGCTTTGGTTATGTAAGCACTTGTATTTGTTATTTGAAGAAATATTTGTGCCCTTTTATCTTCACAATAGCTGTCTACAATATAATAGCCCAATGGAAGGTTCTCAGGAATTGTAATGATTGCATTTCCGGACCTTCTCCCGTCTTCATTTAGTAATTGATCAAATTCAAGTATTTTTTTCAATCCGTCAACAGGTAAAAGGTTGTTTCTGTAGTTTATTTGTGCCCAGTCCGGGTGTCTGTTTCTCATCATAACGGCTTCATAAAAAGATTCAAAATCTTTGTATGCATAAACACTTGTATTTAAGTTCAGAAGCTTTGTATAATCGGTATTGCTAATATAGAAGTATAAAGGGAGTTGGATTTTACTTTCAGTGGAAAAATCAATAATTTGTCTATTGTAATTAATTGATATCACCGGTTCTCCTTTTGGAGGGGTTGGCTTAGGTTCTTCAATTGTTTCAAATGAAAATACATAATCATCCTCTATAATTCTGTCCGTATTGATAATTCTGATACCTTTTTTAATTCTTACTGTGTAAATTGTCTCATATTCTAAATTGTCGTCTGGAATAAATACAGCTGTCTTGCCGTTATACACTTGAAATCTTCCGGGAACGCTTGGTGTAATTTCAAAGTGGTTCTCAATACTGCTAAAGTTTTCGTGGCTAAATACAACTTCAATTGCCGTATTTACAGGAACTCCCACAGTTTCATTCCCGGGAAATGCACCTATAATTTTAAATTGTGTTTGAGTTTGAAAAACCCAGGTTGTCTCAGTTTCCGTCTTCATTCTAAAAGTATAAATGCTGTCTTCAATAAGGGGTCTTGACAACTGAATGCTAAAAAAGTTTTTGTCCAGTTCTTTAATAACCGGGTCCGGCTCCCCGTCAATTGAAAAGGCCTTTTTTACCTCTTCCAGTGAAAAATCTTCTTCCGTTTCAAGTAAAAATTCAGTGTCAACAGCAATACCGGTGTGGTCGGACTTTAAAGGTACTAAGCGGAAACCATTACGCGGATATGCAGCCCTTCCTGATGCAGACACAGAAATGCATGCTGTTAAAATTAAACACGTAATGATAAGTAAAGAAGTAATCCTTTTGTACATTTTTCCTCCCCCTTTTTTTTTCATATTTTAATTATACACCATATCTTGACGCTATAAAAATAAAATTAGTTTAAATTTAATAACTAAATTATAATATTATTTTCTGTACATACAAGAAGTAACATTATATAATTAAGTTAGAGGTGGGAATTGAGAAGTTAGAAGTTAGAAGTTAGAAGTTAGATGTTAGATGTTGGAAGTGGAAGGTTGGAAGCTGAAAATGAGAAGAGAGAGATGAAATTAAGGTTTAGAAATCTTTTATTAAAATGATAAAAAAATTTTTAATTAAAATAAATTAATAAAGGAGAGTATATGTTATGCTAAAAAAAAGAGGTGTAAAGTTACGCAAAAAACTAACTTTTCTAACGGCATTTATAATGCTGGTATCTTTACTATTACCTTCTTTTGTAATGCAGCCGGTAAGTTTTGCCAGCTCTTCTCCAAGAGAAGGAGATCGGTATTACAACTATGGTGAAGCATTGCAAAAGGCTATTTTGTTTTATAAGGCAAACAGGCTTGGTGACCTGCCGGACGATTACATCTTACCTTACAGGGCAGATGCAGCAATGACAGACGGTCAGGACGTCGGTCTTGACTTAACCGGCGGCTGGGCTGATGCCGGTGACGGAATAAAATTTACCCACACCATCTCATATGCTGCAGCACAACTGGGGTGGGCTGTATATGAATACAGGGATGCATTTAAAAAACTGGGTTTGTTAGAGGAAATATTAGACGAAATAAAATGGGGAACGGACTTTTTGATTAAAGCCAATCCGGAGCCTAATGTACTCTACTATATGTGCGGATATGGAGAGTCTGACCACTCGGTATGGGTTCCTCATGAGTTTTTAGATTATGTAACAGACAGAAAATCATTCAGGCTTGACCCGTCAACGCCAGGTTCTGACGTTGCAGGTATGACTGCAGCAGCACTGGCTATAGCTTCATTAATATTTGAAGAGACAGATCCTGAATATTCACAAAAATGCCAGATGCATGCAGAGAGAATTTTTGATTTTGCTTATACATACCAAGGCAAAAACCCATTAGATATTTTATACCCATCCGGCAGCTATGTGGACGACCTTGCATGGGGCGCTATATGGCTTTATATAAGAACAGGGGAACAGCACTATTTAGACAAGTCCATTTCAATTATGCCTGTTAAAACAATAGGCGGATACCACACCCATTGCTGGGATGATGTAAGCTATGGTGCAGCAATTAAAATTGCCCAGGTGACAAAGGATGAAGAATATGCTTATATGGTGGAAAGAAATTTAGACTTCTTCCTGCCAGGCGGAGGTATAACTTACAGCCCGGGAGGACTTGCATGGCTTTCTCAATGGGGTTCTCTGCGTTATGCCAGCACAGCAGCATTTTTAGCTTTTGTATGGTCTGATGACAAAACCGTTGGAACACTGTCTAAAAAAGATGAGTATAGAAAATTTGCTGAAAGACAGATAAATTACATATTAGGCGACAATCCAAGGGGTGGAAGTTATGTAGTAGGTTTTGGGGAAAATTCTCCTAAGCATCCTCACCACAGGACTGCACATGGTTCATGGGTAAGCATGACAGATGCACCTCCTTTTAGCAGGCATATACTATATGGTGCATTAGTTGGCGGTCCCGATGCAACTGACTACTGGGAAGATAATATAGATGACTATATAATGAATGAAGTGGCAATTGACTACAATGCAGGTTTTGTTGGCGCCCTTGCTAAAATGGTTGACATGTATGGAGGGGAAATACTTGAAAACTGGCCTCAGCCTGAAGACTTCAGGGCACCTGAAGATGATTTGGAAGAGTACTTTGTAAGGGTTTGGAGAATGTATGAAGGTTATGGAACGGTAAATGTGCTTTTCCAAGTTAACAACCGCTCTGCAAGACCGCCGACAGTAAAGGATAAACTTTCTGCCCGCTACTTCATGGACTTAACTGAAGTCTTTGAGGCAGGTCGCGGTTTAGATGCTGTGGAAATTAAGCTTGGTGCCCACGAAGGTGCAACACTTCATGGTTTGGAACACTATTATGGCAATATATATTATTTTACAGTTGATTTTACAGGCACCCCTATTATGCCTGCAGAGTGGAAACTCTGTCAAAAGGAAGCCAATGTGTCCATTAGCTACAAAGACGGTATTGGAAGCCATGAAAATGACTGGTCATATGCAGGAATACATGATAATCCTGACTATGATAATATATCCTTTGCCGGCATGACACCTTTAGTTCCCATATATGATGATGGTGTATTACTTTGGGGTGAAGAGCCTCCAAAAGGTCCGGATGACACTGAACCAACACCTCCAGGAACTGATATTATATATGGTGACCTTAACGGGGATGAAATTGTAGACTCCATAGACTATATGCTTCTTGGAAGGGTTATTTTAGAAATCCCTGTTCAAAATGTGAACTTAGATGCTGCGGACTTAAACGGCGACGGTATTATAAATTCAGCAGACTCCGCTATTTTAAGCAGATACGTACTTGAAATAATAGATAAACTGCCATATAAATAGTTTAAGAAGTATTATCTTTAAGAAGTAAATTCTAAAATAAGAGCCAGGGAAAAATCTTATGTGCCCTGGCTCTTATTTTACCGGCTATTCTTTTGCTATTTAAAACTACCGTTAAAATATACTTATTGATGATAGCATGGATTTAAAAGGATTAACTATTTTTAACACTAAAGATAATAATATTGGGAACAAAGTGTATCCTGTTACAATCCAATATGCAACTTTTTCCATATTTTCGGATACCAACTCGCTTAAGCCTATGTAAGTTAGTATAATTGAAAAAATAGCTGCTCCGGTTAACAGAACTGAAAAATACGGAGTAATTAACATCCCAACTACTAGAACTAATGATGCTATGATTGTTGGAATAATTGATATACCTGAAATAGTTATAAGTGCTTTAATGTCTGTTTTAAATTTAAAGATTTTTGATGTAATAAAATGTGATACAGGAATTAGTAAAAATGATACAAAACAAAAAACTAATGATTGTAAAAACAGCTTAAAATATGGTATCTTTATCTTAAGTCCAAAGAAACTATTCCCTTTGTTGAGGGTTTTGGATGTCATAATAAGAATCATAACAGCAAATAGTAAAGATTGCAGTACTGCAAAAAACAAACCTTTTTTAAAATCATGGTTAACAGCATAGTACTTCATTGAGATTACAGGCTTTTTAATAAAGTCTTTTGAAAATTTAAGCATATCTTTTAAGTAATTTGATGTGTTGTTTATAACTTCTTTTGTTTTTTCAGATGAAAAAAAGCTTTCTTCTCTAGCGCCTTGTGCATTATTGTTTCCACTTAAACCGCTATTGTTTTCCCCCGGCTCAGTACCGGCTCCACTTGAGGCATTAGCACTGCTATTTTCGCCTGAATCTTTTGCAAGATTTATTTTATTGCCTTCTTGTCCCTCACCTTTATTTTCTTCAGGCTTTGCTAGCATAACTCCTTTATTTACTTCATCTCCTGAAGATCCCTCAGGCACCGCTGCTGAAGTCTCACCGCTGCATAAGCAGTTTTCACCTTCTTGTAATACTTTTCCACAATTATTACATTCCATTGACATGACCTCCTATTTTTAAAAAAATAAAGCAATATTATCTATATTCAATATTTATCAATATAAGAATACCAGTAAAAATACATTTTGTCATTATAAATTTATAAGATTTAGTTAAAATAAATGAAAACATTTAAAAAGCACTTCTTTTTTGAAATTTGCTGAAGTGCTTTTTATTTGCTTTTTATATTGTATTACACTGGGTGTACCCTGTTTTCATAATCCACCATATCAGGGTCTATCCCGTATTTCTCTGCTTTCCTGAACTCAAAATATTTTTTTGCAACGGATGGGAATAGTGCATAAGACAGCACATCTTCATCCTGTTCTAAATACTCTTTCATTTCATTTTTTATATTTTTAAGCTCAGGCTTTATAAAGTCAGCAGGTCTTTTAGTAATAGGTTTTTCACCGTTTAAAATTTTCTTTTGTATTTCAGGATTAACAGGTGCCGGTGTTTTGCCATACTCTCCTTTTACCAGCGCCTTTGATTCCTTTGGAACCATCTTATATCTCTCACCCATCAATACATTCAAAACAGCCTGTGTACCTACAATCTGGCTTGTAGGAGTTACCAGAGGAGGAAAACCAAAGTCTTCCCTTACCTTTGGTATTTCTTTTAAAACTTCTTCAAATTTATCAAGGGCATTTGATTGCTTAAGTTGTGATACAAGGTTTGAAAGCATTCCACCGGGAACCTGGTATATTAATGTATTAATATCAACTCCCAGCACTTTTGCATCTAAAAGCCCGCTGTTTAGGTATTCCTCTCTTAAAGGTTTGAAATACTCTGCAATTTCATTTAATTTGTTTATGTCAAGACCTGTGTCGTATTCAGTACCTTTTAAAGTTGCAACAACTGATTCTGTAGGTGGCTGTGAAGTTCCAAGAGCTAAAGGTGATATTGCACAGTCCACCACGTCACATCCTGCTTCTATAGCCTTTAGATATGTCATTGATGCAACACCGCTTGTATAGTGGGTGTGAATTTGTATAGGTACTTTTACATTTTCCTTCAGTGCTTTTACCAAGTCATATGCTGCATAAGGAAGCATTAAACCTGCCATATCCTTTATGCATATAGAGTCTGCCCCCATGTCCACAAGTCTCTTTGCATCTTTTACAAAAAGGTCTAAATTGTGAACCGGGCTTGTGGTATAGCATACAGCAGCTTGTGCATGCCCTCCTTCTTTTTTACATGCTTTAATGGCAGTTTCAATATTTCTTACATCATTTAAAGCATCAAAAATTCTTATTATGTCAATTCCGTTTGCTATTGCCTTTTGGACAAAATATTCTACTACATCATCTGCATAATGCTTATAACCTAAAAGGTTCTGACCTCTTAAAAGCATTTGAAGCTTTGTTTTCTTAACATGTTTTCTAATTGTCCTTAATCTTTCCCAAGGATCTTCATTTAAAAATCTTAAGCAAGAGTCAAATGTTGCCCCTCCCCAAGCTTCCAGTGAATGATACCCTATATCATCAAGCTTTTCTAATATAGGAGCCATTTCATCAATTTTCATGCGTGTGGCAATTAGTGATTGATGGGCATCCCTTAGAACAGTTTCAGTTATTTTAGCCATATATTTAACCTCCTTAATTATTCTTACCCCTTCTTTTAAAACTCAAAACTAAATAATAGTAAATTAATTCAGGGTAAGGAGTAAATCTCCTGAATCCACAGAGGCACCACTAGATACATCCACAGAGGCAACTGTTCCGTCCTGGGGGGCTAAAATTTCGTTTTCCATCTTCATAGCTTCTAAAATTACAAGTACCTGCCCTTTTTTAACAGAATCACCTGGTTTAACATTAACTGAAAGTATAGTTCCAGGCATTGGAGCATTAACTTTAACTGCACCGCCACCGGCTTTAGCTGCCTTTTGAGGAGCAGGTGGTTTTGGAGCAGGTGCAGGAGCAGCAGCCGGCTCACTTACTGTTACTGCCGGACCTGAAGGAGAAGCCCCGTTCTTTATTTCTTCCACCTCAACTTCATATTGCTGGCCGTTAACTTTTATCAAAAACTTTTTCATATTTATCCTCCTTAAAAATTTTAAACATAATGTTAAATTTATCACATTTAAAGATAATTATAAGCACAAGTATAAATTAAATAAAGAGAATTATAAAGGTATATTCCCATGTTTTTTTGCAGGTCTTCTTTCCCTCTTGCCTGCAAGCATTTCCAACGCACTAATTATACGGATTCTTGTAGATTCAGGCTCGATAACATCATCAACATAACCTCTTGCCGCTGCAATATATGGATTGGAGAATTTCTCCTTGTATTCGTTAATTAGCTTGTTTCTTGTAGCAACCGGGTCATCAGAATTTCCAATTTCTTTTCTAAAAATAATATTAGCGGCACCTTCAGGACCCATTACTGCTATTTCTGCAGTGGGCCATGCAAAAACCATATCAGCACCTAAATGTTTGCTGTTCATGGCTATATATGCACCGCCATATGCTTTTCTGAGAATAACATTTATTTTAGGCACTGTAGCTTCTGCAAAAGCATATAATAATTTAGCACCGTGTCTTATAATCCCACTGTGTTCCTGGTTTACACCCGGCAAATATCCCGGTACATCTGTAAAGCTAACTATAGGTATGTTAAAAGAATCACAAAATCTTACAAATCTTGCTGCCTTATCTGATGAATCCACATCTAAAACCCCTGCTAAAAATCTCGGCTGGTTTGCCACTATTCCTATAGTTTTGCCGTTCATTCTTCCAAAACCCACTATGATATTTTTTGCGAAATGCTCTTGTACTTCAAAGAAATCCCCGTTATCAACTACAGAAGTGATTATTTCCATAGCATCATAGGGCTTATTTGAGTCATCCGGAATTATATCAATGAGATTATCAGCTATTCTGTTTACATCATCATTGGTTTCTAAGTAAGGTACATCTGATAAATTATTATCCGGGAGGAAGCTTATTAATTTTCTAATTTTTTCTATGCATTCGTCTTCATTTTCACTCTTAAAGTGAGCAACACCGCTTTTTGAATTGTGGGCATCTGCACCGCCAAGTTCATTAAAGGTCACATCTTCCCCTGTAACTGCTTTAATTACTTGTGGACCGGTTATAAACATCTGGCTTGTGTTTTCAACCATAAAAACAAAGTCTGTAATGGCCGGAGAATATACCGCCCCTCCTGCACAAGGACCCATTATTACAGAAATCTGGGGAATTACTCCTGAAGCGTGGGTGTTTCTGGTGAATATCTCACCAAAACCCTTTAATGCATCAATACCCTCTTCAATTCTTGCACCGCCTGAGTCATTTATGCTTATAAAAGGTGCGCCTGTTTTAATTGCCATGTCCATGACATTTGTAATTTTTTTAGCGTGCATTTCTCCCAATGACCCGCCAATAACAGTAAAATCCTGGGAAGATACAAAAACAAGCCTACCATTAATAGAACCATATCCAGTCACTACGCCATCGCCGGGTACTTTCTTTTTCTGCATATCAAAATCAATACTTCTTGTCTCGGCAAATGCATTTAATTCAACAAAACTATTTTCGTCTAATAAAGCATTTATCCTTTCCCTGGCAGTTTTCTTGCCGGCTTCATGCTGTTTTTTAATTTTTTCTTCTCCTCCCCCAAGGTTTAGTTGAGACCTCTTTTCGTTCAAAAGGGCCATTCTGCTTTGGTTATCCATTTTATGCTCCACCTCATGTTTTTTATTTATAGTTTTTAATCTAAATTTACCATTTCAAATGTAAAATAATTTGAAATACAAAAAAATAATTTCCTTAAATACCCTATTATATTTTAATTGCAATTGCTACATAGATATATTATAATAAAGACACCTATCCTAGATTATAATACTATATGAAATTACTTGCAAGTTAAATCAAGATGATTTTGAAAATTTATAATTTTTCTTATGATAAATTTTTCTTATTAATGTAGAATTGAAAAACTTCCGATACATATACCGAATACCACTTTTTTTACCTAGTGCTGTTTTTGCAACCTGGCTTAAAATAATATATTTTCTAAGGGTGATTTATTTTGAGAAAAATCAAACCCGAGCAAAATAGGGGTATAACTTTTTGTAAAGTATCCATCGATAATGATGCAACATGGATTCATGGCATAATAACTTATATAAACTTGGAAAAAAAAATTGCCGAGATATTTCTTTCTGCCCGTTATTTCAAAAATCATTTAAAGGAAGGTCAAAAAATACTTATAAAATCTTTTGATAACAATAACGAAACTTTATTTTCCGCAAGCATCACCAAAAAGGTAATTTCCATAAGAAAGCAGGCAATAACCGTCAATATAGACAAGGTAATGAGCTATCACAACAAACGTAGGTTTGAAAGATTTTATTTAAACTATCCTTGTAAAATTACTTACGGGGATAAGGAATATATAGCCATACTTTCCGATATCAGTTTAGGAGGCGGGATGCTTTTTACAGATGTGGAAATTGATGACCATTCAATAGTATGCATCAGTATATTTATATCAGCAACATTAACCATTAATTTTATAGGAAAAACAGTTAGAAAAGAAAGTGCAGGAAACAGTGAACTGACATATGGTATAGAAATACTGGAAATTGACGAAGAAAATAATGTTCTTTTAGCTGAGCTAATCAATTTCCTTGAAGAAGAAAAAAATAATATTGCACACGAATGGAGAATTTTTAATATGCTAAAGTATTCCATCTACACCATATCTGTGATTTTTATATTTGTTGTTATTTTCTTCTTTTTCACAAATGAAGCTCTATAGCTTTTCAATGCATACAAGTATAGGAGGACAATTCCGCTGGTTTATAAACTCTGTTTTCATCACGGCAAATTTTTTTTGGTCAACGGTTTTTAAAAAGTCTAAAACTTTTTCTTTCTCTTCTGTCCCATTGTCCTTTCCATAATAAATTACTATTGTAATAATGCCTCCTGTAACTAAAAGTTCCATGGATTTTTCTATTGCAGAAATTGTGGTATCTGCCTTTGTGGATACACTGTGGTCACTTCCCGGAAGATAGCCTAAGTTGAACATTACAGCCTTTATATTTTCGTTTACGTAATTACCCATGTTTTCATGACCGTCTTTTATAAGGGTTACTCTTTCTGAAAGCTTTAGTTCTTCTAACTTTCCGGCTGTATTTTCTATAGCTGCATCTTGTATGTCAAAGCCAAAAACCCTTCCCCTCTCCCCTACAAGCTGTGCTAAAAACACTGTATCGTTGCCGTTGCCGCAGGTGGCATCAACAACAATATCTCCTTCATTAACATAACCTTTTATATACTCGTGGGATTGTTTTAGAGAATTTTTAATTATTTTCATAATCACTCACCATAAGTATTACATCTCTTATTATTTTAGCAGCAAAAATGGCTGTCCTGTCTGATAAATCGTAAGGAGGTGAAACCTCTACAATATCAAACCCTACAATGTTTAAATCCTTTAAAAGCCCCATGGATTTTATAAGTTCATTTGAGCTTATGCCGCCGGGCTCCGGTGTGCCGGTCCCATTTGCATATGCCGGGTCTAAAACATCTATATCAAGGGTTACATATATTGGCTTGTCTTTAAATTTATCAATTACAGCCTTTAGGGGTTCATACACCTCTAAGGTAAACATGTTGGTATTTAAAGAAGCAAACTTAAATTCCTCTTTTGTACCTGATCTTATTCCAAACTGATATATATTTTTAGATGGCATAAAATCAATTACACGCCTTATTGCAGAAGCATGGGACAGTGGGCAGCCTAAATAATCCTCCCTTAAGTCTGCATGGGCGTCAAAGTGTATCAACACCAGTTCATCTTTGTACTTTTCGTAAACTTTTTTTATAATGGGTACGCTTATAAGGTGTTCGCCTCCAATAAAAAGTGGAAACTTGCCGTCCTTTAAAATTTCCCCCGCTGCCTCTTCAATTATTTCAAGGCTTTTTTCCGGATTTCCAATAGGAAGGTCCAAGTCGCCTGCATCAAAAAAGGAAGCATCTTCTAATGACTTGTCCATATATATACTGTATTCTTCAATGCCAATTGACACTTCCCTTATTTTTTGAGGTCCAAATCGTGTACCAGGTTTAAAGCTACATGTAAAGTCCATTGGTACACCAACTAAAATTATTGAAGACTCTGTATAGTTATCAGAACTTCCCATAAATCTTAAAGGAACAGTAAGTTTTCCGCTTTTTAAACTCATATAATTCTCCTTTATTCACAGATTATGTTCATATTTAAAAACTTTTGTTTGTATTTAATGATTCTTGTTTTAATACTTCTTGTTGTATTTAATATTATTTTGTTTATATTTATTTTACATTTATAAATAATGATTTTTTATTATTTAATAATGTCTGATACAAATTTTGGCAGTGCAAAAACTGCTTTGTGTATTTGAGGGCAGTAATATTTTGTATCTAATTTTGGTATACTGTCTAAATCTGTTTCTAACGGGTCATATTTTTTAGAACCCATTGTAAAACTCCAATAACCACTTGGATAAGTAGGTATTGCACATGTATAAAGCCTTGCTATAGGAAATATTGATTCTACATTTTTAAATGCATTTCTAATTAGATCTTTATGAAAAAAAGGTGATTCAGTTTGAGCAACAAATATTCCGTCTTCTTTTAGACATTCATATATGGCTTTATAAAATTCCTTTGAAAAAAGTCCTACAGCAGGACCTACCGGGTCAGTTGAGTCAATCATTATTACATCAAATTCGTTTTTATGCTGGTTTACATATTTTATCCCGTCATCAACAATGACCTCTACCTTCTCGTCAGTTAAGGCACAGCTTATTTCAGGCAAATATTCCTTTGCAATTTCAATTACTCGTCCGTCTATTTCGCAAAGCACTGCTTTTTCGATGGTAGGATGCTTAATGATTTCCCTGATTGCCCCTCCGTCCCCTCCGCCAATTACAAGGGCTTTTTTAGGATTTTTATGAGTAGCCAAAGGAACATGTGATATCATTTCATGATAAACAAATTCATCCTCTATTGTAGTTTGCACAGTTCCGTCTAAAACAAGCATCTTGCCAAATTGCTCTGTATCAATCAATGCAATGTCCTGATACTGTGTTTTTTCAGTGTGGTATGTTTGTTTAACTTTGCATGTTATTCCTACATTTTTTGTTTGATATTCTGTATACCAAAGCTCCATTAAAATTCACTCCTTGTGATGGATTAAACCAATATTTATAGGCATTATTAATTAGCCATTAATATTTTAATCCCCAAAACATGTCTTGTCAATAAAATGTACTTCCCAGATTATTAAAATAATGCATCCAACCAGGTAGCAAAAAATATCTTTTATATCAAAGGTAGCTCCAACAATAGTGGACAGTACTTTATTACCTTGTATATTTAAAATTTCTACAATATTTAAGTACTGCAAAATCTCTACCATTACAGAAAAGATAAAAATATATAGGGGTAAAAATTTTATTGGCTTTCTTATAAAAGATTTTATAAAGGTGTATAGCAAAATAACAACCAGTATATCCCCTACATACGGTCTTATGATATTATCTCTTATAAAAAGGGCAATTATTATTTCTATAGTTAAAAAAATAAAAAAAGCTGCCAAATATCTTTTATTTATTCCCATTTTTTAATCACCTCACCATATACATCAATAAAAATAGAAACAAAATAACTCCTAAAATTGTTAATATGAAAGATATTATATCACATTTATTTCTTTTTGGATTCCGATGGTTCAGCCTGGAATGCTAAACCATTTCTATGTCAAATCAAAATTAATATATTATCCTAAAATCTTTCTCATTTAAAATCCTGTCAATTAAGTCTTCACATTTAAAAGACTCATATCTTTGCTGTATATCATATTCACCGACAAAAAATACATTAATATTTCCTTTATAAGCTGCTTTCATAATTTCAATCATATCATTCCTGTTAGTCAGCACGTTATCCCTGTACATTTTATATACCAATGCCGCTGTCGTCAGCTGATATGGTTCTCTTCTTCCGTGATGTTTTAAAATATAATCATTAACACTTATTATCTGTGGTTTTATCCGCATATCATCACTTATCAAAAAATAGCGTCCTAAAGGAATTCTTGTCAGCACTATTATGCATATAAGAATTAATTCCTCTGCAATACTGTCCCCTTTTCTTTTTAAAGTCCTGGCATACCGGAAGAAAGTGCTGAACAACTCCCTATTTCCCGGGTTTGTACTTTTAAGCTTAACAGACATATGCTTGTCCATACTTTCAATAATTTCACTTGTTTTTGTTTTGTATCTGCATACCTCTTTAACGGCATACCCAAGCAGTCTATTAGCTTCTTCAGTACTGATATTTAAAGCATCCTTTAAACAATTATAAATTACTTCTTCGTCAAAAAGAACGACTTTAAAGCCACTGCTGTTAAGTTCGCTGAAATATTGAATCTGAACGGGATGCAACTCAAATGAATTGGCAGTAAGTTCCATTAATGCCGTCCGGGATACAATTATTACATCCCCCTTGCTCTTCAAATAATTAATAATGGCCTGCCTGTTAGATGAATTTGAATGATGCAGAATAGAACAAGTATCATAAAAAAAATACCTGTGTGCCTTCGAAATAGTATCAACAACTTCCTCTTTTTTATATATCATATAATTTTTAAAGGAGCTGAAATTTAAAGGTGTTTCCTGATATTTCTTGCCCATACTAATCTTTTTTCCTTATGTCGGAATATATTTTTTTTATTCCTTCAACAATTCGGTTATAATTGTATTCAGACAGTAGTTGCTTCTCTATTAAATCAGCTCCTTCAGTTTTTATCATTTCCAATATAAAAGGCATTTCATCTTTGTAAGTTGGTTCAAGTATATCCCGGTCCAGCCACAAAGAATCAAATAATTCCCTGATTTGATTGTCCCCATATTCCAATATTTCTTTTACATCTTCTATCCTTTCCAATATCTCTAATTCATAAAGGCGTATTAAAACAGCAACAAAGGGAGAACTAAAATAATTCATAAGTTTTGCAACTATTTTTTCAATATCTTTATTATCATCCTTATATAATTCATACATTTTTTTAAACTCTAATTCCGGCATCAACAAGTTTGCCGCAAAAAGGTTTGCCTTGCGCTCATTATCATTGGAATCATAATCCTGATTAAAATGAACCTCTCTTTTTTCATTAATGTAGTCCGGCACTCCGCAAATAATATGGTATATATCATGACAAAAAGAAAAATACATTTTGTTCCTTGGTTGGCTTGAATTAAGCAACATATATTTACTGTAGCCTGTATCTAAAAAAACAGCCCCAAAATCACTGTCAGCCATCGGAACCTGGAAAACCAACACATCCAGTTTTTCTCCAATTTCTTTTATTATTTTGGGTATATCTCCATCCCACCGGACCCTGTCTTGGAAAACTTTCAGCGTCTCTTTGACACTGCCGGCATATGCCCTGTTTTTAATAACAATTTCTTTAAATCTGCTAAAATTCATAATCCCAAACCTCTAAAGCCTCTTTTTGCATTTTTTTGCGAATTCCAATAATTGCATCTATATGCTCTAATAAATCAAAAACCTGATTGGCTAACCTTTCTTTGTTTTCATCTGCAGTTCCCATATAAAACGCTATTGAAGCTGAATCTTTATAATCAGGAGCCAGCAAATCCAATTTTTCCTGCAAAAAGTATTTTATATCCTTATCCAAAGCATCAGATATAGAATGCATATCTTCATAGGTAATCGGCTGAACACTATTAAGAATTCTGGATAATTTATTCTTTTCAATTCCTGCACGTTTTGCTATAAATGATTGTTTTATTTTATAATGGCTAATATACTTATTTAAATTTTGTACAAATAAATTTTGTGCAGCATCAACCATTTTAATTCCTCCCTTCGTATATATTGTATCATATTTTGATATGTTTATTCAATACAGGTAAAAAAACAGATTAAATTATATAAATAACCTATTAGCAATTTAATTTTATATTATAATATGATATAAATTAGATATTATCGAATCAGTCCTGACTTTTCTTTTTTTCTATTTCTTTGTAATAATCTTTGAACCGATATTTATCGTTCCTTCTTTAAATACTTTTTCAACATATATCTTTCACGTATTTTATGATAAGATGAATTAAGTGTTCCGAAATCCATACGGCGTCTAAAATATTGCATATAATAAACCTGTTTTAGATTCATCAATACTTGCAGATTTATAACCATCAGGTGAGGGAGAAAATTCAAATAAGTTACCAACTTTAATATATTCCTCCCTTTAAAAAGCAGTTATAGTAATTGAACTAATTACTATAAACAGGCTCAAAAATACTAACACAAACTGATTTCTTGACAGTTTCAAGGACAGTTTCTTAAATTTTATTATTGTAAATTACATAATGAAAAGCAACAATACAAGCTCCGGATACCTTTATAATGACTGTAAAAAAACAGCAGCTAATAAATTAATAACCAACAATTTTTTCATTATTTCTTTTCCTTTTTAAATTGGTTTTTTAAAACTTTATTTTATAACAAGGGAATGTCCCTCCTGTGAAGGATTAACTTCTACAATAATATTTTCACTGTCCACAAATATATCCCATCCTTTATGTAATTTTGATGCCGGAAAAATATTTAAAGTAAATTTTTGCCTTATATATGGTCTATTATATTCATGACACTTTTCATATAAATTAGCTAATAATATTTCAACATCAAGACTTTCATCAGTAATGAATTTTAATTCATAGTCCTCTGTATCCATCATATAAAAGCGTATACCGGATTCAATGCGGCTGGCAACATAGTAATCATATGAAAATCTCTCTCGTTCTATCATATGGTTTAAACGCACTATAATTGAAATAATAAAAATTCCTAAAAAAACAGTTGTAAAACTAATAAATATTTTTTTTACATATAACTTTCTTTTTTCAAAATTAAAATTATTAACTTTAAACAAAAATTTTATAAATTGAAATAAAAATATTAAAAATACAGGAGATAAAATAATCCCAATAACAGACAAATCAAAATAATCAGGTGGAATTCCTACTCGTTGAAAGTCTATAATCCCCATTTGATAGTTTAAATAAATTAAAACTGATACAAGGAAAATGCCTGAAAAAATTGATACAATGCTAACTAATATATTTTTCACAGAAATATTTCTTTTTTCCGTTCTTACACCAGTTCCAATAATTCCAAACGCAAATCCTATAGTTTGAATTAAAAATAATCCAAATACAGGAGATACAATTATCCAAAATTTTGATAAGTAATGATAATCAAATGATAAACTGTGTGAATGTTTATGCATTAAAACAACCAGAATTCCTAAAAAAACAGTCACAACACTTATTAATATCCCTTTTTTAGACAACTCTCTTTTTTTTGAACTTAAGCCCATAACCCCAAATATAATTCCCAAAATTTGAAACAAAAACATAGGCGACAGAATAACGCCTATGTTTGATAAAACAAAAGATATTATTGCATATTTATTTTTTTTTTTGATTACCTGTAATGCCTATAGAATAATTATCATATTTTTCTATTCTAAATTCCTCCACAGCATTTATCTCCTTTTTTTAGTTTGATAACATAATAATACCTTCTGTCTGTATTATAGTCTATATAATGTTTAGAATTATCTTCAGGTTCTTTTCCATGTTCTAAAATATCCCCTTTATAGCCGGCTTTTGATGACCAATTTCCATCTTTATCTTCCCTATAAAAATGATAATCCACCGTTCCGTATTTATCCCTTTTATCCCTAAAAACAGACATTATCCTGAATGCTCCAAGAGGAATAGGGTCATCTTTTTTATCCATTTCCCTGATAATCCATCCCACAGCCATTCCATCTGCAATAACAGAATTTACAAATTCATCTATATAGCCGTCAATATAACCATGTAAGTAATATATTTCTCTATCTTTTTCCGAGTAATCTTTAAGATATCCTTTACTTTTAAGATATCTATCTGCTATCTCTGCCGGGTCAGCACCACCTTCTTCAAATTCAGTACCGTCATGAAAGGTGTATAAACCAAGTGCATATGTATAGCAGTTTTGTTTTATAGAAGAAGCATCAGCTATTTTTTTGTTTTTCCCACTTACATCATAAACTACCCTTTTTTCTAAAGCAAATTCATTAGGACTTCCTCTAAAATGTACGGGAACTTCAACTTTCTGTTTTTAAATATTTTGAGCCGTTGACCCATCTTATTCATTCTTTATTACACGCACTACACAGAAAAGACTGGTTCTAAAAAGCGGATCAAACATAGGCTGTGCAGCTATAATAGCCACCCCTTCTTTTTGTGCTGTAATTACGCCGTCTTTTACTTTCACCACATTTTCATCACTTGTTGACCAGTAAATTGAATCTTTATATACCTCAACAGGAATAATTTCCAACGGCACCGCTGGCACTATAAGAAACACCTTCAAGGATAAAAGGCTTTGAACTTTCTTTTACAGCTTCTTCAAGGTTAATATAACCGTCACTATTGACATCACCATATTTTACTTCTTCATTAGTTCCATATACTTTTGAAACTGTGAAATTAAAAAGAAGTGTAAAAAGCAGGCATAATAAAGTAATAACACTTAGCCTTTTTTTTAAAATTAATCATTTATACAACCCCCTAAACTTTATTTTTTTATTAACACCTTAAAACTCCAGAACTTGAATTCAAAATAATACAAAGAATGTAAATAAAATACTATAATTAAATTAATAATGAGTACATAAATAATAGTTTAATTAGTAATGAACACATAAATAATAATTAGAATAAATAATAATTGCAAAAATAATAATCACATAAGCAATGAATACATAAATAAAGAACACATAAGTAAAAAATTAAAATGTTAGCAATATAAACATTAATTAAATAAAAATATGTATTTTTATTTAATGATTCTACCATTTACATCAACATTTATCAAGTGATCTTCTGAAAGATTATTTAGTTTAAAAAACATATCTAATTACAATAACATACCTATTATATTATTATTAAAAACTCAAATAATAATTGTGAATCCTAAAAAAATGGAGGAAATCAGTATGAATAAATGTCAAAAAATACAGTGCTCAGTTTCAAGCTGTATGTTTAACGAATTTAGTGAAAACTTGTGTAACCTGGATGCTATACAGGTAAGTGCCGGTGCAAATTCAGACAGTGGCGCCCCTTATGATGAAACACTTTGTGCAAGCTACAAACCTAAGAAAAATAAGAAGTAATTATTAAAACCTGTAGAAAAGACTTGCAATAATTTATAACACAACTTCAATAAAATCATGACAAAATAAATATAAGGTTCTTGTAACGCTTATTACAAGAACCTTCACTCTAATAACTTAGAAATTTCATTCTTATTAAGCTTTCTCCACTTACCCTCTGGTAAATCCCCTAAACTAAGATGTCCAAAACCAACTCTTTTAAGTTCTAAAACAGGATGTCCTATGTTTTCACACATTTTCCTGACTTGTCTGTTTTTGCCCTCATATATGGTTATTTCAACAGTAGAAGTATTTTTAAAACTTTTGATTATTTTAAGTTTTGCGGGTGCTGTAACGTAATCTTCTATTTCTATGCCTTTTTCAAACTTCTCTATTTTTTCCTTAGAAGGAATCCCCTTTATCACTGCCCTGTAAACTTTCTTTATTTTAAACTTAGGATGGGTGAGTCTGTATGTAAGACTTCCATCGTTGGTTAAAATTAATAGACCTGATGTATCGTAATCAAGCCTCCCGACAGGAAAAATCCTCTCAGGTACATCCACCAAATCAATAACCGTTGGTCTTTGAAACTGGTCCTTTACAGTGGTCACATATCCAACCGGTTTATTTAATAAAATATAAACCTTATCCTCTTTTCTCTTTAGTCTTTTGCCGTCAAAACATACTATGTCATTATAATCTACTTTTGTCCCTAATTCAGTGACCACAGTGCCATTTACCGAAATCCTGCCTTGCAAAATAAGCTCTTCTGCTTTTCTTCTTGAAGCAACCCCACAATCAGCTAAATATTTCTGCAGCCGTATTTTTTTATATTTCACTTTTCACATCCCACTTCCAAATCATCATCCTACCCTACATTATACTACTGCAGACAATAAATACACAAGCATTAAACTTCTTCATCATCAAGTTCTTTAATGGTTCTTCTCACCTTAATTTTTTTCTTTATTGACTGGTTTGCCTTTTCTATAATATCAGGTACCATATCAAGTATTTTTTCCAAAGAAGAATTTATTGTAACAGGTAAAAGCCTTATCTGACCTTGACCTACAACCATAAAAGCAACAGGATTTATACTAACCCCGGCACCGCTGCCGCCTGCAAAGGGGTATTTAGAAGAAGTTCCTCCACTTGTTTCCCCTTCATCATCAGAACTTTCCCCGGTATTTGCACTACAGCAGGAATTGTATTCCCCGCCCCCTGCTGCAAACCCGAAGGATACCTTTGAGACCGGAATTATTACAGTCCCGTCAGGAGCCTGAACAGCATCTCCTACAATAGTGTTGACATCCACCATATCCTTTATGCTTTCCATGGCTGTTGTCATCAAGCCTTCAATAGGATGTTGCTCCACAATAATCACCGCCTTTTGTTATTATCCTAATACTTTTTTAAACATTTTAGCCACTAACACATTTTTCAGCCTTAAATAAAGCACGCTTGTTTTTTGTAAAATGTGTTAAAATCATAAATCCTATAACAATAATATAGACAATTCTAATATTAAATATACAGTATAATTCTAAATTTATATTTTTTTCTGTATAATTTGGTTTTATAACCACTTGCTTTTTTTCTACTTTCATAAACCGGTGTAAAAAAGAGATAATTATGCCGCAAAAAGTCCATAAAAGCCCAGTTAATATAGAGGTGTGACAAGCATTTCCTGTCCCGAAATTCATTTTGAAACTTAAATTTTTAAGTGTTATTTTACATTTTAAAAAATTTTGTATTCTTTTTATAAGTGAGCAGTGCTTTAAATAAAAAACCCTTCCCCTCTCAATCCTATGCATAATACTTGTATACTTTATGTATTTTTCACGCTTTTTTTCATCTTTTTCTTTTTTCAGTCTATAAAAAATACCCTTCTTTTCAGTATCAATCTTTGGAATTTCATATTTGTACTTTATTAAGCCTTTATACATAAAAAAAGACAATATAAAGATTTCATCTTTGGATTTTCTTTTGTACTCAATTACAATATTTATTTTGGATAATAATATAATTATTAATAACATAATTACTGCTAAGGCAGTTAAAATAATAATAAAAAAAAACCGGGTCATTATATCACCTCAATTAGGTATTTTTCCCCAAAAATAAAAAAATACACTTATTTAGTGTATTTTTTTAGTAAAATTTTCTTTATTCTTGTGTATTTACCTTCTGTCTTTACTTATTGACTTACTTTTCATTTTCATCTTTATTTTCTCTATCATCTTTATTTCCTTGTTCATCGGTATTTACTTGTTCATTTACACTTGTATTTGGATTTGCATTTACTTGTACATCTTCGTAAGTTTGTTCAGCATCCTTTTGTTTTATTTCATTAAATTCAAATATTGGAAGATCTGAATCTGATTTAAACCCAAAACACCTGAAAAACTCTTCAGTAGTTTCATAAAGAAGGGGTCTTCCTGGGGCATCAAGCCTTCCACATTCCCTTATTAGATTTTTTTCTAAAAGTTTTTCAATTGAGCTGTCTGAATTAACCCCTCTGATTTTTTCTATTCTTGCCTTTGTAATAGGTCTGTTAAAGGCTATAATTGCAAGGGTTTCAAGGGCCGCCTGAGATAAACCGCTTTTTTGGCGGGGTTCAAACAGTATTTTTATATATTGGTACAACTCAGGCTTTGAACACATTTGATAACCTTTGTTTATTTCTCTTATGGTTATCCCCCGGGAAGGGTCGCTGTCATAGTTAACAATCATATTATTTAAAACAAGCCTGGCTGTTTTTTTATCTGTACCAATAACCTCACAGATTTTTTCAATAGAAACCCTGTCCCCTGCTGCAAAAAGAAGCCCTTCTATAATCTGCTGGTATTTTTTTAAATTCATAATGTCAGATCCCCTCCGGCTTTAGTTTTCCGCCGCTATCTTTTCATCATTAATATCTTCAAGGTCAGTACCCTCACGTCTGTAGACAAAAATTTCAGAAAAATTTTTATTTTGTTTAATGATTAATTTTTTTAATTTTGCAAGTTCTAATATAGCCAAAAACCCGGTTACAATTTCAAGTTTTGATTTTGTTTTAGCTGAAAATACATCAGAAAATTTAAAAAAAGTTCTGTTTAGGAGCGTCCTTACAACTTCACGTATTTTACTTTTTAAAGATACCTTTTCACGCTGCAGTATCTGTGTCATGTTTTTTGTGTTTTTATTCCTTTTCTTCTCATTCCGCTCCATCAGCTCAATATAAACCCTGGTAAGCTCATCATATGAAAGCTCTATAGGCTGGTCTTCCTCTTTTATATCTATTTCTTCTGGTGGTTTATAATATATTTTCCTGTATTCTTCTTCACGAGCCCTTAAAATTTCAGAAAACTTTTTATATTTCCTATACTCTGCAAGCCTTAATATAAGCTCTTCCCTTGGGTCTACCTGTTCTTCCCCCTCTTCTTTTTTAGGATTAGGAAGAAGTAGTTTTGATTTTATGTGAAGCAATGTTGCTGCCATTACCAAAAATTCACTGGCAATTTCCAAATCCATTTCCTGCATTTTAAAAAGGTAGTCCATATATTGATCGGTTATTTCATCTATGGGAATATCATATATGTCAATTTTATTTTTTTCTATAAGATGAAATAACAAATCCAATGGTCCCTCAAAATTTTGAATTTTTATTGTACAGGCATTTGATAAAACACTCTCCACAAAATACACCACCAATTAATATGAGAATTAACATAAATAAAAGCTAATCTTAAAAATTAACCTAAAAAACCTTAAATGAATCGTAAAATAAGTCATAAATAAATTTTGTTTTAAATAAGTTATGTTTTAAATAAAATCTATTTTCATTGCCCTTCTAACTTCTTCCATTGTTTTTTGGGAAACTTCTTTGGCTTTTTTGTTTCCCATACAAATTACTTCTTTTATCATATCAGGTTTCTTTAAAATATCCTGCCTTCTTTCATAAATAGGACCTAAATACTCAATCATTTTATCAGCCAGCTTCTTTTTACACTGAACACATCCTATTTTACCGCCTCTGCACTGTTCTTCTATTTCAGGAACTTCACTTTCATTAAAAATTTTGTGGAATGAAAAAACCGTACAAACTTCCGGATGTCCCGGGTCATCTTTTCTTATTCTTGCAGGGTCTGTAACCATTGTTTTAACCTTACGCCTGATTTCATCAGGGCTGTCTGACAAAGCTATTGTGTTGTTATAGCTTTTGCTCATTTTTCTTCCGTCAGTTCCCGGAAGTACCTTAGCTTTTGTTAAAATAGCTTCAGGCTCCGGAAAAACCTCACCATACATGTGGTTAAAGCGTCTTGCTATTTCCCGTGTAAGTTCTAAGTGGGGCAGCTGGTCCTCCCCTACCGGTACATAGTCCGCCTTATATATTAATATATCTGCAGCCTGAAGGCATGGATATCCCAAAAAGCCATAGGTGGTTATATTCTTGTCCTTCATTTGATTCAGCTGATCTTTGTAAGTTGGACAGCGGTACAGCCATGACAAAGGTGTTGTCATGGAAAAAAGCAGATGCAGCTCTGCATGCTCAAGCACCGATGACTGAAGGAATATAACACATTTTTCCGGGTCAAGGCCTGCGCTTATCCAGTCCACAACAAGGTCATTTATATTTTTTTTGACTTGTGTTGTATCTTCATATCCTGTTGTAAGGGCATGCCAGTCTGCTACAAAAAAATAACAATTATATTCATCCTGGAGTTTTACCCAATTTTCCAATGCTCCAAAATAATTGCCAAGATGCAGTGCCCCTGTTGGTCTCATGCCACTTAAGATTGTACCTTTTTTCACAAATAATTCACTCTCCTAAGTAAAATTTATCTATTTTTTAAAATATTTTCTAATATATAAATTTTATAATATTATAAAATATAATTAATTTGTAATTCATTTAGTTTTACTTTTATAAGCTATTTATACACTTTTATAAGCCTTTTATGTGCAAATTTTACATTTATAAATTTTATTTTATAGTGTTATACAAAATAAATTATAACTTTTTTTTTATTCAAAGTCCAATTAAATATATGTAGACATTTTTATTATATATGTTATAATTTTCCTTCAAGCAATCAGGTTTTTAAGCGGTTCCAAAATAAAAAATATAAAATTTGAAACATGTTCATAGGCCAGAGTAAGTATTGTGTTCAGTACACCCGTCATAATTAAAATAATAAAAACTATAAAAGTTGCATACTGGTTTTGTATAAATTTAAAATAATAATGCTGTGGCAAAAAGAATGCTAATATTTTTGAACCGTCTAATGGCGGAAAAGGCAAAAGATTAAAAACAGTCAGGACTATATTTAAATTTAGGCCTATTAAACCAAAATTTGTGATTATAACCAAAGGGTCTGTAGAATTAAAATCAGGAGAAACATCAAACTTCAATACAAAAAATAAGAATGTAAAAGCAAAAATAATTGCTAATATAAAATTAGATAATGGTCCTGCCAGGCTAACCAACGCAGTTCCAGTTTTACGGTTTTTAAAATTTGATGGGTTAAAAGGTACAGGTTTTGCCCAGCCAAACCCTGCCATAAACAACAAAATAGTTCCAACCGGGTCCAAATGCTTCATTGGGTTTATGGTAATCCTGCCTAAATCTTTCCCTGTACTGTCGCCCAGATAGTATGCTGCAAGAGCGTGAGCAGATTCATGTATGGAAATAGAAAATGAAAAAACAATAAAATAATATAAAGCCGCAGCTATCCCTAAATTAAGAATATACATAATTTCACTCTCCCTTTAAAACTATTTTACAATAACTTTTAAATTTCCGAAAGCAATTTTTTAACAAATTCCACCTCATCTTCTAATGTTTCTAAATTTCCATTTAGTTTTTCTTTCAATATTTCATCTAATATCCTTTTATATCTTGAACCAGGCTCGATACCCATTTCTTTTAATTTATTGCCTGTAATGTTAAGCTTTATGTTTTTTTGTTTGTTAATATATTCCAGTGATTTATTGTAAAAATCCTCATTGTTAAATATCAATGTTAAAACATACAGACATTCAAGGGAAAGATTTTTAAAAATATTATAAGCCTGATAATTGTCTATATTTCTTATATCTACTGTCTTTAAAGTGTCTTTAGCTTTTATAAATCTTTTTATTTCACATCTTGTTTCCTTTTTAAGCCTCATTCTTTCCATTAAAGCCGTTATTTTATCATATTTCATATTAGAATAAAGCACTAAAAGACATAAGAGGATTTTATCAATATTTTTATAAGTATTCAAGTTATTTTTAAATTCATTAATTCTTTCAAAACACTTTTCAAAAAGATTTATAAGTTCATTGTTGTAATTGATTTCCGGATATATTTTTTCTAAAATCCCCAGTTCATGCATCCTTGCTACAATTTCCCATGGCTTTTTTTCTTTTAAAATGGCAAAGACCTCATGATTAATACGCTCAACACTCACTCTGGATAAAAAATTTGAAAAAACTGCATTTTTTAAAAATTCTTCTGTCCTTTTTTCAATTTTAAAACCATATCTTTTTTCAAATCTCACTGCCCTGATTATCCTGGTAGGGTCTTCAATAAAACTTAAATTGTGAAGAATTCTTATTTGTTTATTTTTAATGTCTTTTTTACCGCCGTAAAAATCAACCAGCTCACCAAAATATCCGCTGTTTAGCCTGATTGCCATGCTGTTTACTGTAAAATCCCTCCTGAAAAGGTCATCTTTTATAGTACCCCTTTCAACTGTAGGAAGTGCCCCGGGGTATTCATAGTATTCTTTTCTGGCGGTTACAACATCTATATAAAAATCATCATCTAATTTGACGGTTGCTGTCTGAAATTTTTCGTGTTTTGTAACTTTTCCTTTATGGCACTTAGAAAACTTCTTCGCAAAGGTATGCGCATCCCCCACTACAACCAAATCTATATCAAATGTGCTTTTTCCCAAAATTAAATCCCTTACAAATCCTCCTACAACATAAATGCTATATCCCAGCCCGTCAGCTATTTCCCCGGCACTGTAGAGTAAATTTTTTACTTTTAAGGGCATTGAGTCAATTTTATTTTTTAAATTATCGCCCTTTAAATCTAATTTATTATAAAGCATGGATATAACGTCAGAACGGGTAATTATTCCTGTAATTTCACCGTCTTTAATTACTAAAACCCTTCCTATATTACAGGCGGCAAAAATAGAGAGGATATCCTCTGTACTTGCATTTTCACTAACGGTAATGACATCTTTGGTCATATATTCTTTAACATGGAATTTTCCAAAGCCATGCATAAAAGCTTTTTCAACATCTCTTCTTGAAATGATTCCTGCAAGCTTTCCTCCTTCTAAAACAGGAAGGGCAGAATGACCATATCTTTGCAAGATTTCATTTGCTTCATCTATAGTTGTAGTATCAGTAATGGTCTTTACAGGAAAGCTCATAAATTCTTTTATTTCCAAAAACATCACTCCAAAAAAACAATTATCCTACATTATATCAGATAATATCCAAATCAGTCCATTAAAATTAAGATTTTTTTGAAAGAAGTTTTAAATAGAGTTTACTTTTAAAACAGCTTTTAAAAGTTATACTTTTATCCTCTCCCCTTTAGTTGTATAATAATAAGTTGTATAATAGTAAATTGTATAATAGTACATTGCTAGTAATTTTAAAGGGGATAGAAAATGAAGAAACAATCTATAGCAAAGGGTTTTATGCTTTTGACAGCAGCAAGCATGTTTGTAAAAGTGCTGTCTGTCTTATATATTCCTTTTTTAAGAGGTATTTTAGGTGATGAAGGCTATGGGATATATGGAGCAGCCTATCAGGCTTACACATTTATATATGTAATAGCAAACTCAGGTATTCCTGTGGCAATATCAAAATCCATATCAGAACTTACCTATATGGGCAACTATAAAGATGCACTGAGGACTTTTAAGATAGCACGTTCTTATCTTATTGTCATAGGGGCAGTGCTGGCAACAGGTATGTTTGTGCTTGCAGGACCTATATCAAAGGTTTTGCATTTTGAAAAATCTTACCTTGCAATTTTAGCCCTCTCCCCTACAATTTTTATAACCGCTGTTGCATCAGCCTACAGGGGCTACTTTCAGGGAAGGGGCAATATGACATACACTGCTATTTCACAAGTGTTAGAGCAAATTACAAATGTAGCATTTACACTTATATTTGCTCTGCTTTTAATGAAATACGGAGTTGAAGCAGCTTGTGCAGGAGGAACTGTAGGGACTTCATTAGGGGCTTTAACTGCAATGATTTTTATGACTGCCATGTTCTATAAAAACAGAAATTCCATAATACCAAAAGACAAAGTGAGAAAGGATGTAAAAAGATACACTTATAAAGAATTGGCAAAAAGAATCATACACTACAGCGTACCTATAACAATATCTGTAGGCGCCACATATGCAGGAAACCTTGTGGACATGGCCAACACAAAAATAAGACTTATGGCCGGGGGGTATGCTGAAGAGGCGGCAACTATACTATATGGTTTTTTGACTAAATACCAGCAGTTAATGAATGTGCCTGTATCCATTGTGGCAGCCCTTGCCGCTGCTGTCTTGCCTTCTCTCTCAGGCTCTATGGCAGTAAATGATAAAGAAGAGTTTGAGAAAAAACTCCGGTATGCCCTAAGGCTTTGTATATTCGTAGTTGTTCCTTCAGCAGTTGGTTTTTCCATATTAAGTGGTCCAATTTATTCCTTTTTAAAGTTTGGCGGTGGCTATGAACTTATGAAATACGGTGCTGTTGTACTGGTATTTATGTCATTAGTGCAGATACAGACAACTATTTTACAAAGCGCCGGGCTTCTCTACACCGCTACAAGAAATGTTATTATAGGAATTATAGCAAAGATAGTTACAAATTACTTTTTAATTTCAATCCCCCGCATCAATATATACGGGGCTATAATAGGAAGTATAGTGGGCTTTTGTGTCCCCCTTATGTTAAATACAATTACAATTCAAAAACACTTGAAGATTAAAATATATTTATTTAAAAACACTATAAAGCCCCTTTTTTCATCAATAACAATGGGGTTAATGGTTTTTGTTTTGTACAAACTTTCATATTTGTTTTTTAATCTTTTTATAGGAGAGTTCTTTTCAAATGTAATTGCCGTAATTATATCAGTAACTGCCGGTGTTGCAGTATACGGGCTTTCAATGATACTCTTTAAGGGGATTTCTAAAGATGATTTAATTGAAATGCCTGACAAGTTTAAAAATCTTATTCCGGCAAAAATATATGCAAGAATAACAAACTAAAAATAAAAGCAACGGAAAGAAGTGAGACGGGAAAATGAAACATTCAAAATTTTCAAGGATATTTTTAAAAATAAAAAATCATATAAGTACAATTTTGATAATTATATTTCTTTTATTGGCATCATTGGTAGATTATATAATTTTGTACGGGCAGAAAACCTCTGCTCTTATAATGCTGATTATTTCAGCTTGTATATTTTTTGCAGCCCAATCAAATTTTAAAATGGGAAAGAAGGCTGTTTTTGCTGTACTGGCAGTAAATTTGCCAATATTGATACTGTCAATAAAAACAAGAATATATATTTTCAATATATTGATGCTTTCATATACTCTGTGGTATATAATAACACCTTATGTTATTAAATTTAAAAGATTTTACAGCGTATTTCTTCCGGCATTATTGATATTATCTTATTTGATTCCTTTTTCCAATATGATGTTCACGCTGTTTCCCATCACCATGTACCCTTTTTACTTACTGGGATATAAATTTAAAAATGTGAAAGTAACCAAGGTAAGGTATGGCTATTTTATTTTAATCTTAAATATTTTTGCATCTTCTCTTGTAATGTTTTTATTCCTTCTAAAAACCAAACCGTATTTTGCTACAGGTGACTTAAGACTTGTAAATTTAAATTCACCTTATGAAACATCAGCTTATCATCCTTTTTGGGGAATACTTTTACTTTGGATTACAACAAGTATTTGCCTCTTTATAAAGTATTTTTTCAGAGAAAAAATAAATATAGATGAAGAAGTAAATCCCACATCAAATAAATTTGAAGAGATTTTTAAAAAATTATCCAGACAAGCATTTAACTTTTTAAGTTTTATATTATTTGCATGTGTTTTAATTTTTATAACTGAATACACCATAAGGGGGGATTTAAAAGATACCGTTACCACAGTTTTCAAGCCCTCTATAGTATTTAATTTAATCTTTATTTTAACAATTTACTTATGTCTTACAGCATTAATGGGAAGGGTATTGTCCTCAATAACCCTCTTTTTAATAACGGCTGTTTTGGTTGTGGCAAATTACGTAAAATTTAAATATTTTGATGAGCCCTTTTATCCTTGGGATACATATATTCTCAAAGAAGGTATTATTATATCAAAGGAATATGTGAATCTTCCTCTAATTCTTATCGGCATTTTAATATTTATAATTGCATTTATTATTCTTTTAATTTTTAACAAAAGAGTTCGCAGCTTTTTTAAACCAAAATTCATAAAAAAATTATGCCCTTTAGCTGCTTCCCTTCTTATAATAAACGGATTTATAATAAATACACCGGGACAGGTTTCAAAATTCTGGATAGTTAAATCGTGGTATATAGGGAAAGTGGAAATGCTTGCAAACGGGTTATTTGTGCAAAATTATATGTATTTAAAAAATTATGACAAGTATGTTTTAAGTGAACCTTCTGGATATTCCATGGAAAAAATTAAAGAAATAAATGACAGGCTCTCTAAAGAGTTTCCTAAAAGTACTAAATCAGATATAAAGCCTGATATAGTACTAATTATGTGTGAAAGCTTTTGGGATCCTACGGTATTAAAGGGCGTACATTTTAGTGAGGATATTATGAAAAATTTTAATAAATATAAAAAGGGGGAAATAGTCTCCCCTGCCATAGGCGGAGGAACTTCAAACGTTGAATTTGAAGCTTTAACCGGGCTTAGCACTTATTTTTTAGGTCCCGGGGTGCTGGCATACAATGTATACTTTAGAAGGGATACCCCTGGCATTGTCTCAGTTTTAAATGATAACGGATACAATACAATTGCAATTCATCCCTACAGGGCTGAAATGTATAACCGGGACAAGGTGTATAAATTTTTGGGCTTTGATGAATTTATTTCATTAGATAGTTTCAATGCTGATACTGATTTAAAGGGACCTTATGTATCAGATGACAGGCTTATAGACAAAGTACTTGAAATTTTATCAAAAAAAGATGATGAACCAAAATTCATTTGGGTTCTTACAATGCAAAATCATGACCCTTATGTGGATAAATATGATAAATTAGAGGTGTCAGTAACATCGGACAAACTTAATGATGAAGAAAAAATCATTTTAAGCACATATGCAGAAGGGGTAAGGGATGGTGCAAATTCTTTAGATAAACTTATTAGCAAATTAGAAAACTCGTCAACTCCAACCCTTGTGTACTTTTTTGGCGACCACCTGCCAAGGATGGGCAGCTTAGAAAAAATGTACGAAATTTATGACCGCTTAAATCCTGAGGAAGACCCGTACAAAAGAGAATTCAGATACTATGTAACGCCATATGCATCCTGGTCCAACTTTAAAGAAACCACATCCTTCCACCTGCCAGTTTCTCCGGCTCATATAGCACTTGAAATATTAAAGGATTCGGGAGTTGAATACCCAAGCTATTTTAATATATTAGACGGGCTAAAAAAGGATCATGCCTTTTTGCACCAGATTTTAAGTAAGGATATAGATAGGGAAAACCAATATATAAAAGACTATGAAATGATTGAGTATGATTTAATTTTGGGAAATCAGTACTTAAAGGATTTTGAGTAATATTAGGAGTGTTTTTTTGGAAGAATTGTAGCTTGATGGGATAAAGTTTTTATATTCCCATCATTACTTTATTCCAATCAACTTCTACTCCAAGGGCTTCTGCTACTGCCCGTTACGGTACATAAGAACGGCCGTTGTATATAAGGGTATCCATTTCACTTCCGTCCATACCCTTAAAAGCATTATTAATAATTGCATCAACAACCTTCTCATTTATAGGAAATTTTAAAATTGTCATTTTTTCATTGAGTTATTTTATCAATTTCCGTTATTTCTTTTTAAAATTTGCCATGCAGAAAAACCTATTCCAGGCAGGGAACCCCAATCAAATATAAAAGCTACCCACCACAACCTGCGATACGGATTAGACGGGAAAATCAAAAAAGCCGCACAAATAAGGCATCCTGATAAAAACGGAATCCAGGAAGGAGCAGGCTTACGTTTAATATACCCCTGCCAAAAAACCATCCAATTTAAAATAAAAATCCAAAACCCGGGTACCTAAAATCAAAGAAATCAAATATTGCATATTTTTCACAACACAAATCCTCTCTTTGATAAACTACTCATTTATAATCTTATTTCTGTACACCAAATCTTCCCTAGCGGTAAAACCTCTTTTTTCCCAAAAGGAATTCCCAATTTGGTTATCTGAAAAAACAACCAGTGCCACTTTGTTAATCCCTTCTTTTTTCAGTGCATTCAAAGCCGCTTCAACTAAAGCACTTCCAACTCCGTTATTGCGTTCTTCCGGGGATACCGCAGCATGATAAATAAATCCCCGCCTTCCGTCATTCCCGCATAAAATTGTACCGATAATCTTATTATCTTTTTCGGCTACAAAACATGTTTTTGGATTTCGTTTTAAATATCTTTCAATCCCCTCTCTTGAGTCGTCCAAATCATTAAGTCCTATTCCCGGAGTATTCATCCACAAATTATATACACTGTCATAGTCATCAATTGTCATTTTTCTTATAATCATTTACCTTTCTCCTCCTGCTTTTCTGCCTCATTTACTAACATAATTTAAATTACTTACCAGTAAGTTTATGGGGTGTCTTGCTCACATAAAGGAAATTTAACCCATTCCCAATAATTCATAATTTCAATTTCGTAATTATCATTTTCTACATTATATCTGTGTGAGTGTGGTGCAGGTATCTTAACAGCTCCTTCTATAAAACCTAAATCATTTAATTTCTTTTGGTTCTTACTTACATCTCCATAGATGTAAATAAGATTATGATTATCGTAAACAGCTAATTGCTTGGTTTTTATTGAACCAATCCAAATATGATGTCGCCCATCTTTTTCAAAATAGTCTTTAAATTTATCTAAAAAATCATTGACCTCAGCATTATTTAATGGATATGGACACTGATATCTTCCAAGTTCATTTTCGCACCTAGATACTATTAATACATATAAAATATAATATGGAGGCTCAAAATCCTTTACTATATCTTTGATCAACATAATCTGATTGTTTTTAGGAGCAACAACAATTCTTTCAAAATTTGGATATTGCTCAAGAGTCCAATTATTCTGATAGTAATATTCTGTTTCTATCATCTCATTATCAAAGACACCAAATTTATAATACTTACTCATATATATTCTTCCCCCTAAGCCCATTCTGTTTATTTCACCTTAAAATTTACTATTTATGTCTTTTTTAATTATATACTAAAAAAGATAACTCGCACATATTTTTTACTCCAAAAAATTCTTTGTATCTTATTCCCTGTTTTTTAAAGCCTCATTCATTGGTATTCTCCTAACTTTACCAAGATGCAATGCATTAATCCCAAAGTAAGCTATAACCCCGACTAAAACAATTTTCACATAAACCGACACCGGCAGGTAAAAATCCATATACCCCTCAATTAATGAGGATATATATACCAGAATCATTTTAAATAAATTTGCCTCCAGAGGCAGACAAACCAACAATGATATCAAAACCACAATTGCGGAAGTATCCAAATATAGTTTCCTTATTTCTTTTTTTTCGTACCCGAATACCTTCATAAAGGAAATATAAAGGGAATTCTTATCAATTACAATTTTAGTCAATAGGTACATCAATACTAAATAGGCAAATACAGAAAACACATTTATAATAGCAATAACATTTCCAAAGGAAATCATCACCTGTTTTGCCGCCCCAAGGAAATCACTTCTGTTCATGAATTTGGCAATATAAGCATCGTCAATATCAAGTTTTTTCTGTGACACATAACTGTTAAAGGTACCTGTATCCTTTTCAAGAAGCCTGCACAAATTATTTATGCTCATATAAGCTCCAAGATTATTGGTATACGGGCAAATTTCATCCACCACCAAAGAATATTTTTTCTCATAAACGGTATCCTCAAAAATAATCTCATCACCTACATTAACCTTTAGCTTTTTTGCAAAGGAATCGGATACTACAATGTGGTTTTCTTCTCTAGGTATCTTAAAGTCATTAAAAATATCACTGTCTTCTTGTACACCGTAAAAAGTTACTTTCACATTATCCTTAGTCAGGTAGTACTCCGTCTCTAAGGAATAAATTAATACCTTTTCTCCCCCTTTCGCTTCTACAGGAACTTTTAATATATACTGATACTCATACGGAATGGTGTCGTCAATGGTATCCACATAATAATCCATGAGGGGCTTTAAGCCTATTCCAAACATCAATAAAAAGCTGGATAAAAAGATGCCAAAAAACAGTACCAGATAGCTTCCTTTATTTTGAAGAATCACACGAATCCTAAAGCGGTTTATAAATTTGAAGTTCGGAAGCTTTGCTGCCTTTTTTTGCTTTCTCTTCTTAAGGTCCTTTCTAAGAAAACGATGAGGTGACAGGGACATTTTATTTACAAGGAGCAAAAGATTTATCACAATCATAATAACTATAGGAATTATTGTGGTTTTTATAAATGCTACCTGATTAAATTTGACGGTCAAAGGCGGCAGGCAGTATGATTTATAGTAAATCCGCTTAAACGGTTCAATCATCACCGTATACCCCAAAGCATTTCCCGCTACCAATGCAAGAAATGTAACAATGATAGGCAGAGCTATGTAGTGAAGAACCAGTTCGGCTTTTTTATATCCCATCGAACGAAGGGTGCCGATGATTGAAGCTTCTTCCTCAATGGTATGTGCAGAAAGTACTGCAAATACAAAGGCAATAATTACCACCAGAATATAGATTAATACTTCCATTATAGGTCCGTCTTTTCCCATATCATTAGGAAGGAAACTGATACTTTGATTATCTTTTGCAATTAAGAAATCCTGGACATTCA
>LFRM01102882.1_pt1 | contig 61075 bp, 65 predicted proteins | sample 618341 | NCBI WGS metagenome assembly LFRM01 (sample SAMN03654438, study PRJNA283298) | anaerobic digester metagenome | isolation source: pool of bioreactors CSTR01a, CSTR02a, and CSTR03a thermophilic anaerobic... | place: Denmark: Kgs. Lyngby | collected 2014-05-21 | reverse complement strand
GAGTGGCTGCTGCCAAGTCCATAAGCCAGGGCGGAATGCCTGTGGAGGTTGCGCCGTTGCCGGCTGATTTCAGATAGTTGGCGCAGCCTTCCAAAAGTCTGATAATTCATCTAAATATGTACTTAAAGAAAAAAAGAGGATATTGGGCTTAAATGTTGAATATTATTATTAAAGAACAAAGAGGAGCATAACGGCTAAGCCGATTCTTTTTGCAGCTCCCATAAATAGGGGAAAAAGAGGAGGTGCTGTCAGATTTATTAAAAAATTGAGATAAAGACTCCGCGAGAAAAAACGGAGCTAAGCTGGAGCTAAATTCGAATTCAGGGAGGAGGTAGAAATATGGCGCGAGTTGTTTTGGAACATGTAAGCAAACGCTTCGGAAACGTGCTGGCTGTAAACGATGCGACGTTAGAGATCAGGGACAAGGAATTTGTTGTTCTCGTTGGCCCTAGCGGTTGCGGGAAATCAACCACCTTGAGGATGGTTGCTGGCCTGGAAGAAATTACAGAGGGCAATATCTACATTGACGACGTTTTAGTCAACGATGTTCCGCCCAAAGATCGGGATATCGCCATGGTGTTTCAAAACTATGCCCTCTATCCCCATATGGACGTTTACAACAACATGGCCTTCGGCTTGAAATTGCGGAAGTTCCCCAAGGCTGAGATTGACCGGAGGGTGAAAGAGGCAGCGCGGATCCTGAGCATTGAGAACCTTTTGGATCGCAAGCCCAAAGCTCTCTCCGGCGGACAGAGACAGCGGGTTGCTTTGGGAAGAGCCATTGTGCGGGAGCCCAAGGTCTTCCTCATGGATGAGCCCCTCTCTAACCTGGATGCCAAACTCAGGGTGCAGATGCGCTCTGAGCTCAGCAAGCTTCACAACAGGCTGCAGACCACAATCATTTACGTTACCCACGACCAAACCGAGGCCATGACCATGGGCGATCGGATTGTGGTGATGAAAGACGGCATAATTCAGCAAGTGGGCGCTCCTATGGACATCTATCGCAACCCCTGCAATGTTTTCGTGGCAGGCTTCATCGGCAGCCCGGCCATGAACTTCCTAAATGCCAAACTGGTGAAAGAAGAAGACGATCTCTATGTTGTAGGGGAAGACTTCAAGCTGAAGGTACCACCCCAGAAGGCAGCCAGCTACCGCAATCTCAATGCTTATCTGGACAAAGAAATCATCATGGGAATCAGGCCTGAAGATATTGAAGACCGTGACGTTGTGCCCAATGCAGATCCAGATGCCTGTGTAAACGCCATGGTAGAGGTGACAGAGCCAATGGGCGCTGAACTTTACTGCTACCTCTCTCTGGGCGGCACACTGCTCACTGCTAGGGTAGATCCTTACAGCACGGCCAAACCAGACACAAAACACGAGTTCCACTTCAACATGGACATGATGCACGTTTTCGATCCGAAGACAGAAAAGGCTATTTCATAACTCGCACGACTTTCGGGGAGCAGCAGCTCCCCCTTTTTTTTGCCCAAAAATTTCCTGTTTCGGAATCAGTTTGCAAAGCTGGAGAAAGAAGGATTTTTCCTCTGGGCGGTGAAATAATCTACGAGAGAGTTATGAGGAGGAGCTGCGTTGAGAGAGTGCATTGTAGCTGTGGATGTTGGAGGCACTAATATCGCTACCGGCCTTGTTGATTTAAACGGCAATGTGCTCCACCGCGGGAAAAGACCAACTTGCGCTGGCACTGGCGTTGCCAATATCTTAAAAAGAATTATCGATGCGATTTCCGAAGAACTTGAGGAGGCAGAAAACCAGGCCCTTGAGCCGAAAGGAATAGGCCTTGGCATCCCAGGTCTGCAGGACAGCTTGGGCGGCATTTCCTTTTCTGCGCCTAATTTGGATCCCAGGTGGCAGGATATAAAGGTTCCTGCGCGGATCGAGGAACACTTCGGCCTGCCTGCAGAAATGGACAACGACGTCCGCTGCCATGCCTTGGGCGAGAAGCTGTTCGGAGCCGGCCGCGGGGTGGATAACATGATCCTCATCACTTTGGGAACAGGGATCGGCTCCGGCATTTTCATAGATGGGGAGATGTTCTACGGTGCGGGCAGCTGCGGCGGCGAGGTGGGGCATGTCACCATTGCAGAAGATGGTCCCCTCTGCAGCTGCGGCAATTACGGCTGTGTAGAGGCGTTCTGCGGTGCACCTGGTATAACCCGCAGGGCGAAGGAAGCCATCGGTGCCGGCAGAGAAAGCCGCATTTTAGAGATGGCCGGGGAGATGGAGAAAATCAACCCCAGAATCATTTACGAGGCAGCTGTGGCAGGCGATCCCTTGGCTCAGGAAATAATGGACGATACTGGCAAATACATCGGCATTGCCATGGCTGGGGTGGTCAATATTATCAATCCCGAGCTTTTGGTGGTCGGCGGCGGTGTAGCCCAGGCAGGAGAAATGCTCATCGGCAGAATCAGAGACGAAATCAAAAAACGGGCAATGATCAAACAAGCAGCTCTGGTGAAAGTGGTAGCAGCCCAGTTAGGCGAAGATGCAGGCCTCATCGGCGCTGCCATGCTGCTGCCAACAAGAAAACGGATAGATTGAAACGAGATGGAGCAAAATTTAACATAGAAGCGGTAGGAGGAGTTGAGGCTATGAATCTGGATCATTTAGAGGAATACACCAGGCTCGATCCCAGCGGAATGGGGGATTGGATCGACAACCTGGCCGAGCAGTGCGAAGAAGGGCGCAAGCTCGCAGAAGATTTTGCCCTGCCCGCTATGGGGGAGATCAGCCAAGTGGTGATTTTGGGCATGGGCGGCTCTGCTATAGGCGGGGATCTGGTGCGGATCTTGATGGAGGGTGAGGCCAAGGTTCCTTTTTTTGTGAACCGGGACTATGAGCTGCCTGCCTTTGTGGGTCCCGAAACTCTCGTGATTGCTTCCAGCTACTCTGGCAACACGGAAGAAACCCTGACAGCCTATCAGGAAGCCAAAAGAAGGGGCGCACAGCTTCTTGCCATCGCCACAGGAGGCACCCTTGCCAGCTGGGCAGAAGCAGACGGAGTGGGGCTGATTACCATCCCAGGAGGCATTTCTCCCAGGGCAGCTATCGGCTACAGCTTTGTCCCGCTTTTGATTATCGCCTGTCGGCTGGGGCTGTGCGCAGATAAGAGCCAGGAACTTGCAGCTACAATTGAGCTCTTGAAAAAGCTCCGCACCCGCTACGGCAGAGGAGTGCCTCAGGAGGAGAATCTGGCAAAACAGCTGGCCCGGAAAGTATACGGCCGTATCCCCTTGTTTTACGGTGTGGCAGGCTACAGATCCGTTGTGGCTTCCAGGATAAAAGGCCAGATCAACGAAAACGCCAAACACGCTGCTTTCTATAATGTGTTTCCAGAACTCAATCACAACGAGCTTGTTGGCTGGGAAAATCCCGGCCTGACCAAGCAGATAGAGCTTTTCGTCCTCAGGGACGAAAAAGAGGAAACAGACAGGATGCGGACGCGAATCGAAGTGACAGAGGAGATCATCCGGCCGCAAGTTGCAGAGATCATCGATCTGTGGGCAGAGGGAGATTCCATTATGGAGAGGATGTTTTCACTGATTCACCTGGGAGATTACCTCAGCTATTATCTCGCCATGCTCAACCAGGTGGATCCCATGCCTGTGAAGGTCATTGACCGGCTGAAAGGGGAACTCAGCAAGGTCAGGTAAAAGAGGGGGAGGAGAAATCGTGAACACACAAAAGTATGGAATTGGAGTAGATCTAGGCGGCACCAAGATAGCCACTGCCTTGATTGACAGCGAAGGAAGAGTGCTGGCCCGCACCAGCTGCCTTACAGAAGCCCAGGAAGGTGTGGAGAAAGTTTTAGAGAGGATGTACAAAACCGTTGAAGACGTCCTCCTTGAGGCTGGCATAGAGCTTAATGAAATTGCAGGGATCGGGATCGGCTCTCCGGGGCCGTTGGACTCAAAAACAGGCATTGTCCACAGCGCTCCCAACCTCGGCTGGAAAAACGTGCCTTTGGGGGATCTATTTCGCCAAAGGTTTCAGGTGCCGATTTATGTGGGCAATGACGCAAATCTGGCTGGCCTCGGCGAAAAGTGGCTTGGTGCAGGCAAAAACGTGGGCAGCCTCCTTTACCTGACAGTGAGCACAGGCATCGGCGGCGGCATCATTATCGACGGGAAGATCCACACTGGCAGCCATGATATTGCTGGCGAAGTGGGGCATATTATCGTTAAGCGGGATGGACCTCTTTGCGGCTGCGGATCAAGAGGGTGTTTGGAAGCCATAGCCTCAGGCACAGCCATTGCCAGAGAGGCCAAGGCAGGCATAGCCCGGGGCGAGAGCCCTCTTCTGGCCAAGTTGGCCGGAGATGGCGAGCCCAATGCCAAATTGGTTGGCGAAGCAGCAAGAAACGGAGATCCCTTTTCCACCAAACTTCTTGAGGACGCTTTCACTTACCTGGGCTTGGGGATCGTCAGCCTCCTCAACGTCCTGGATCCGGAAATGGTGGTTATCGGCGGCGGGGTTTCCAACCTGGACGATTTGCTCTTCGACCCTGTGCGCAGAGTAGTTAAGGAGAACTTAGGCACCTCTCCTTTGGGCGATGTGCCGATAGTCAAGGCTGAACTGGGAGCTGACGTTGGGGTACTGGGCGCTGCGATGCTCGTCGTAGCACAAAACTGAAGGGGGTAGGCCAAGTTGAGAAGGGTTACCATTTACCTGCCGGAAGATGTCTACGCTGAGGTGGAAGCTGCGAAAAAATGGGGCTGGAACTCTAGAAGCGAAATGCTTAGGGAACTTGTTGCCAGCTGCCTCAGCGAATGGAGAAAGGGTGCCCAAAGAAGACGATTGGCCATAGGTTATCAGGAGATGGGTGAGTTGAACTGTCAGCTTGCAGAGGAGGCAATGATACAGGACTCCTGTACGCTTGATGAATATGAAGAGTACATCGCAGGGAAATATTGAGGTGAAGAGGGGAGATCTGTTTTTCGCAGATCTCAATCCAGTTGTTGGCTCAGAACAGGGCGGGCGCAGGCCTGTGGTGGTGCTGCAGAACGATATCGGCAACCAGTACAGTCCCACCACCATTGTGGCAGCCATCACTTCCCGGCTGAAGAAGGCCAAGCTCCCCACCCACGTTGAGATCAAAGCCAACAATTTTTCGTTAGCGAAAAATTCGGTGGTGCTGCTGGAACAGCTGCGCACCATCGATAAAAGACGCCTCGGCGAACGAATCGGCCATCTGAGTCCTGAGGTCATGGCTAAAGTTGACGAGGCTTTGGCAATCAGTTTGGGCTTGAAAAATTTTTAAAGGAGAAGATAATGAGACCGCGAATTGGAATTTTGGCTGGTATCGGCAGCTGGGAGGAGCGGGAGCGGTATTTTGTCAACTCCGCCTACGTTGAAGCGATTTACGCTGCAGGGGGCCTTCCCCTGATCATCCCGCCTTTGTCTGATTTTGATGCCTATCTTCCTTTAATTGACGGGCTGCTGCTTCCCGGCGGCATTGATCTGGATCCCGCCCTCTACGGCGAAGAGCCTCAGAGGGGCTTAGGCAAAGTTGACCCTCGGCTTGACAAATCCGAACAAGATCTTATTGGTGCTGCCTCGAGGGCAGCCCTTCCCATTTTAGGCATCTGCAGAGGAATGCAGGCTTTGGTTGTGGCTATGGGAGGGAAGCTCTATCAGGACTTGCAGCAGGCAGGTACGAAGCTCGCCCACAGGCAGAGCTGTCCCCCTGAGCATCCCTGGCATCAGATCGAAGTTGATGTAGGCAGCCGCCTCGGATCCATCCTTGGCACGAAACTGCGGGTTAACAGCTTTCACCACCAAGGGGCAAAGGAAGTGGTGGGCCTTGTGCCTGTTGCAAGAAGCGCCGACGGCTTCGTCGAAGCTGTAGAGGGAGAAAAGATCATTGGGGTGCAGTGGCATCCTGAGCTGATGTACAAAACCGATCCGAGGCAGTTCAAACTTTTTCAAGCTTTTGTGGAGGCCGCAGCACATGGAATGGGAACTCATAAGTCACAGTCCTGAACAAACAGAACAGATCGGCGAAAAAATCGGCCGGCTCCTTTCAGGGGGCGAGGTGATCGCCATCTCAGGGGAGCTTGGGGCTGGCAAGACAGTCTTCACCAAGGGATTGAGTCGGGGTCTTGGCATAACCGATGAGGTAACAAGCCCCACTTTTACTTTAGTGAAAGAATACCACGGGCCTGTTCCCCTCTATCATATAGATGCCTACAGGCTCTCTTCCAGCGAGGAAGCAGAGCTCAGCGGGCTCGGAGAGTACTTTGACCTGGGTGGGGTGGTTGTGGTAGAATGGCCTGAGAACATCTGGGAGCTGATCGGCGACGATGCACTGGAGGTAACAATTCACCAGCTTCCAGAAGCCCGAAAGCTCTCTTTTCGGGGCGGCGAAAGATGGTCTAAAATAGGAGCGTTGATTTCATGATCCTGGCACTGGAGACAGCCACCTCTACAGGCAGTGTAGCATTGTACTCTCAAAGCTTAATCGGCGAATACACCCTCAACATCCAGCGCACCCATTCGGAACGGCTGATGCCGGCTGTAGTGAAGATCCTCGAGGATGCTCAAATCAAGCCCAAGGATCTGGGTGCCATTGCAGTTTCCGTAGGTCCAGGCTCTTTCACAGGCCTGCGCATCGGCGTGATGACAGCCAAAGCCATGGCCTGGAGCTTGGATGTGCCGCTGGTTGGCGTCCCCACTTTGGATGCCATGGCCTGGAACCTGCGCTACACCCAAGGCCTGCTGTGTCCTGCTCTCTCCTGCCGCAGGGGAGAATTTTACAGCGCCTTCTATACTGCAGACGGCACAGGCGAAATCCAAAGGCAAACTGATTACCTGGCGCTTCCCCTTGCCAGCCTCGAGGAGAAAGCCCGAGCTTTCTCTGGCCCGAAATATTGGTTCGGCGACGCCCCTTTGGAGGTGGAAAGCGGGATTGTGGTCACAGGAGGCCTGGCTCTGCCGAAGGCAGGCGCTGTAGCCCAGCTTGCCCAAAGGAAGCTGGAGAGGGGAGAAACCGAGGACCCCAGGGCCCTAGTGCCCCTTTACGTGCGCAAGAGCGCTGCCAAGCCCAGGAGGAAGTTTCGTGAAAATTAGACAGATGCTCCCGTCTGATCTGCCAAAAGTCTTGGCTTTGGAGCGGCGCACTTTTTCTGATCCCTGGTCTTTTGGGAGTTTCCTGGCAACGTTAGCCAACAGCCAAGAAAGGATTTTCGTGGCTGCGATGGGCAGTGAGCTTGTGGGCTACATAGGCCTTTGGCGGATGTTCGATTCTGTCCACATCACGAACCTTGCTGTGAAGGAAGAATACCGCAGGCAGGGAATTGGCCTGCGGCTTTTAGCTGAAGCTGAAAAATGGGCCGGAGGATTTCCTCTCACGCTGGAGCTGCGGGCAAATAACACTGCAGCTAAAGCTCTGTACGAGAAATTCGGCTTTGTGGTTTGCGGGGTGCGGCCCGGCTACTACAAAGACGGGGAAGATGCACTTATTATGTGGAAGGAGTTAAAAGTTGATTCTGGGAATTGAAACTTCCTGCGATGACACAAGCGCTGCTGTAGTTTGCGGCAGAGAAGTGAAAGCAAACATTATTGCCTCGCAGACTGAGCTCCACGAGCGGTTCGGCGGGGTGGTGCCTGAGATCGCATCCCGCAGGCACCTGGAGCTGATGCTGCCTGTGCTGGAGGAGGCTTTCGCCCAAGCAAAGGTTACACCAGAAGAACTTACCGGCATCGCAGTCACCCAGGGGCCTGGCCTTGTGGGCAGCCTCCTTGTGGGCATCTCGGCAGCGAAGTCTTTAGCTCTTGCCTACCAGCTGCCCCTTGTTGGGGTCCACCACACAGAAGGGCACCTCTTTGCCAATCTTCTTTCAGATCCAAAGCTGGAACCACCTTTTCTCTGCCTTACAGTCTCAGGCGGCCACACTGACCTCATCCTCTTTCAAGCTCCCGGCCGCTACCAGCTTCTAGGGAGGACAAGGGACGATGCCGCAGGGGAAGCTTTCGACAAAGTCGCAAGAGCCATGGATCTGGGCTACCCAGGAGGGCCGGCCATAGAGAAAATGGCCAAAAGAGGGGACAGAGAAGCTTTCCCCCTGCCCAGGGGCCTCTCTCAGGAAGAAACCTGGGATTTCAGCTTTTCGGGCCTGAAGACAGCCACCATCCAAACCCTGCGCAAGACGGATAGAATTGCAGATCTGGCAGCCAGTTTCCAGTGGGCTGTGGTCGATGTTTTGGTTGAGCGCACCCTTTCTGCAGCTGAGGGATTGAAAATCGGACAAGTCGCCCTCTCTGGCGGGGTTGCTGCCAACTCCCTTCTGCGCTCCGAGCTGGCACGGAGGGGAGAGGAAAAAGGCATTTATGTAAGCCTGCCGAAGCTGGATCTCTGCACAGACAATGCAGCCATGATCGCAGCTGCTGGCGCCTGGCGCCTTGAGAAAGGGGAGAGATCCGGCTGGGATTTGAACGCAGTCCCCAATCTGCCCCTGCCCACAGCCTGAATTTCTTGGCAGGGGGTCTTGAATTATTAAATGGTTTGTGTTAATATGTTTATAGTTTGATGCGCCTGTAGCTCAGTCGGATAGAGCACGAGACTTCTAATCTCGGAGTCGGGGGTTCGACTCCCTCCAGGCGCGCCAGAATTTTATGGTGGGCGTAGCTCAGCTGGTTAGAGCGCCAGGTTGTGGCCCTGGAGGTCGTGGGTTCAAGTCCCATCGCTCACCCCATCAATTAAAAGCAAACGCAGCCAAGCTGCGTTTTTTTGTTGCTGAAGGCTGCGCGTGCAGCCTTTTTTAGTTTGCCAGCATGATGTGGGATTTTTCCTGGCGCCTCAGATAAAAAGGACAAGTTCCGTCATCCCAGTTGCTGCAGTAATTGCAGCCTACTTTCTCAATGGCAGCTTCTTCTGCCACTTCAAACCAGCTGCAGCTGCCTGCAATATCCCGCAGTGTCTGTCCAAAGATATCTTCCATTTTTCTCGTCTCCTTTCTTTTGTTAGTATTCACCGCTTTGGCGTGAAATATAACATTTAGTAGTGTCAGTAAGTTGTGAATTTATGAAAATGGCAGGAGTTAGGGTTCGGCTTGCCGAATATTTAAGTTGAGTTTGTTCTTGGGAGGATACAGAGTGTCAGCATTTTGGCAAGCCCTTTTTCCCTCAAGTACCAGGTGCGTGATTTGCCACAGGCCCTTTTACGGGGATGCTGCAGCGCAGCTGTGCAACCACTGCCTTTCCCAACTGAAATTCATCGGCGAGCCAATGTGTCAAATCTGCGGCAGACCCTTGAGACTCGCTGCAGTGGAAAAGGGAAAGTGCCTGCTGTGCAGACAGTACAGCCATAGCTTTCAGACAGCTAGGTCTGTGGCAGTATACGAGGGTTTTTGGCGTGAATGCATACATATGATGAAGTATTTCCACCGCCATGATTTCGTAGGGCCTATTGCCAGCTTGCTTGCGGAAGTCTACAAACAATTTTTCCCTCAGGCAGAAGTGCTTTTGGTGCCAGTCCCTTCTGTTGTGCGGAAGTCCAGGCGCTGCTATGACCACGTCCAGGCACTGGCTTTGGAGTTAGGGAGGCAATTGCATTTGCCTGTGGAAAGCGGCAATCTCTACCTGAAAAAAAACAGCGCGGGCTTTTCGTACGCTGAAAGGTGTCAGCGGATAGCTGGCAGCTTTGGCGTGCACCAGCCGCAGGCTTTTCAAGATCAGCACATTATCTTGGTTGACGACATTCTTGTCACTGGCCGGACTGTGAGCGAATGCGCAAGGCTGCTCATAAGCTGCGGAGCCAAACAGGTGGATGTTTTAACCTTGGCAGTAGCAGCGTTGGAAGGACAAAACCTTGGCCTGGGCAAGGCCAATGTCAGGAGGTAGGCAAATGGAGTTGGCAAATTGTGTAAGATGCGGCAAGGTTTTTGCCCGAATCGGGAGAAATATTTGTCCTGATTGTCAGGCTGAGGAGGATCGGATTTTCAAAAAAGTCCGGGCCTTTGTGGAGGAGAACCCAGGCCTTACCATCCAGGAAGTTGCCGACCAGTGTGATATACAGCCGAAAAAAATCTATGACTTCCTCAAAGAAGGGCGGCTTGAGGGACGCAACTTTGCTGCAGGTTCTGCCCGCTGGCAGTGTGCAAGCTGCGGCAGCTACATCACCTCCGGCACACTGTGCAATAAGTGCAAGGAAACCCTGCAGGCGGAGCTGCAGGCAAACAAACGTTCAGCAGTGGGACCTGCACCTTACACGAAGAAAGACAAGGGGGAAATTCACATTTCACGCTGGCGAGAACGCAGGGGCTCTTAAGAGCTCCTTTTTTTGGTCGATAAATAGAGTGAAAGCTTTTATTGGAGTGTGAAAAATGATCATCTCAAGATCGCAAATCCAGCGCACTGTTGCTTTATATGCTCGGGAGCAGAATCGATCCCTGAAGCCTAATAGGGCGAACAGCCGGCAGCTGGATCAAGTTTCTCTCTCTAGTTCCTCAAGGGAAGTGCAGGCAGTGACTGAGCAGCTTGTAAAGCAGCCTGACGTGCGCAGCAGCCTGGTGAACTCCCTGCGGGAGGAGATCCGGCAAGGCACATACAATCCCGACTGCCAGGAGGTGGCTGCCAAGCTCCTGGGCAGATTTACAGTGGATCGCTTGGTTTAGGAGGTTCGCTATGGAAAGCAAACTGCTCGAGCTTCTTGAAGACGGAAAAAAGCGGTTCCAACAGCTGATTCAGCTGGCAGAGGAAAAAAAGGCAGCCATCGTGGAGAACAAGCGGGAACTAATCGCAGAGCTCTCCCAAAAGGAGCTGGAACTTGCCGAAGCTCTGGAGGGCTGGGAGTTGGCCCGGGAAGAGCTCGCAGCCGGGAAGACCCTTCGGGAGCTGGCAGAAGGTGCCCAAGGTGGAGAGAAGCTCCACAAGCTGCGGCAAGAACTGGTGGAGCTCACAGAGAAACTCGCCAGCCTCAACCAGCAGAATGCTCAGCTTTTGAGGACCTCTTTGGCATATACAGAATATGCTCTCTCCCTTCTGCAGACTGAAAGCCAGACATACGGACAGCAGGAGAGAAGCAAGCCCAGCGTTTTAGACCGCACAGTTTAAGGAGGAATCGCCATGGCAGGAACCTTTGGGAGCCTCGAGATCGCAAGGCGCGCTTTAGGGGCCCAGCAAATAGGGATCGATGTCACAGGGCATAACATAGCCAACGCTAACACAAAAGGTTATTCCAGGCAAAGAGTGGAACTTGTGACCACTCAACCTGTAGTTGGAGGCACTTACCCTCCTTTGAGCATCGGCACTGGTGTCGAGGCCAAGGCTATTGCAAGGCTTCGGGATGGGTTTGTTTCTGAACAGGTGCGCAAAGAGATCAACAATTTCGGCTACTGGGAAGAGCAGAATAAAGTTTTAAGCCAGCTGGAGCTGGTTTTTGCAGAGCCCAGCGAAAACGGGATCAGCAGAGCCCTTACAAGGTTCTGGTCCGGATGGGAGAAGCTGGCCGCAAGACCTGAGGACCCTTCCCTGCGGAGCATAGTGCGGGAGGAGGCTGTGAGCTTCACTGAAAGCGTCAGGCACCTCTACACGCAAATGCTGACCCTGGAGAAAGATTTAGACAAACAACTGCGCCTCGAGGTGCAGGAGATAAACTCCCTGGCTCAGCAGATAGCAGATCTGAACGCTCTCATCGGCAAAGCTGCAGCCCAGGGAACTGCACCCAATGATCTCCTGGATCGGCGGGACCTCCTCCTTGAAGAGCTGGCCAGACTTACCACCATCACTGTTCATCCCCAAGCTGCCGGACAGATCAACGTCAACATCGGCGGCATTAGCCTCGTCAGCGGCGTAAATGTCCGCAAGCTGACCTTCTCCGAGCCTGAAGGCGTTCCTGCCCAGGTGAAATGGGAAGGCCTTGACCAGGATGTCAACTGGCAGGGCGGAGCTGTGGCAGGCATCATCAGAGCCAGGGATCAAATTATCCCCAGCTACAGAGCCCGCCTCGACGACTTTGCTGCCACCTTCATAGCAGAGTTCAACGCCATTCACGCTGCAGGCTACGGCTTGGACAACCAAACAGGCATAGCTTTCTTCCAGGGAACAGGTGCGCAGAACTGGTCTGTGAACCCTGCTATTTTGGATGATAATAACGACGGCCTGTCGCTCATCGCTGCAGCATCAGAGCCGGACAAGGCGGGAGATGGCTCCAACGCAGCGCTCCTAGCCGGCCTCAAAGAAAAGGTGCTCACTTTCTCAAGCGGCATGGGCACAGTGGACAACTTCTTTGCTTCCCTCATCTCCAGTTTAGGTGTGGAAAGCAAAAACGCACAGCGGATGGTGCAAAACCAATCCCAGCTGGTGGAACACCTCAGCACCTGGCAGGAGAGCATCAGCGGCGTATCCTTGGACGAGGAGATGACCAATCTCATCCGCTATCAGCACGCCTACAGCGCAGCAGCCAGGGCAGTGACAGCAATAGACGAGATGCTCGACACCATCATCAACAGGCTGGGACTTGTGGGAAGATAATAAGCACTGCCTCCTGGGTCTTTGAACGGCACGTATCAAGCCTAATGTAATAGTAGTCACTGGCCTTCGCAACGATTGCGGCGCTATTTCCGAACTCGCTCATGAAACGCAGGAGCCGAGATGGATTACGAAAAATGGCGAAGGTGATTATAGAAGCTTTTGAGAAGCGGGGGGAATTTCTTCTGCTGCATGCAAAGTTGGAACTTGCGGACGAGCGGACTTACAGCTTGGAATAGTCCCGCCAAGCGAACAAAAGCATTATGTGGGCTTAATGCCCAAATTCAAGCAACTCCCTTCCTCTTTAGGGGATGCTCTTGCAGGTGGCTAATGCTTTCTGCTGGCTGTTTGGGCTGAGACACAATAATTGGGCTGCATTTACAAGCGTCCTTCGGGACGCTTTTTTTGTTGGCTGATTTGCAGTTTTCTAGTATAATTGGGGTAGGAAAAATTTTGGAGTGATCTGTTTGCGTTTGTTGAGATTGGAAATCAACGGTTTTAAATCTTTCGCCCATAAGGTGAAAGTTAATTTTGAGCCCGGCATCACAGCCATCATCGGCCCCAACGGCAGCGGCAAAAGCAACATTGTAGATGCTATCCGCTGGGTGCTCGGTGAGCAGAGCGCAAAGAGCCTCAGGGGCAACAAAATGGAGGACGTGATTTTTATAGGAAGCGAACGGCGCAAACCCTTGGGGATGGCCGAAGTTTCCTTGATTTTGGACAATTCAGACGGCACTCTGAATCTTCCCTATCAGGAAGTGTGCATCAGGCGGCGGGTTTTCCGCTCAGGCGAAGGAGAGTATTCCATCAACGGCAAAACAGCCAGGCTGCGAGACCTGACAGAACTGTTCATGAACACAGGCCTCGGCAGGGATGACTACTCCATCATCGATCAAAGAAAAGTGGAAGCAGTTTTGGGTTCCAAGCCCCAAGACCGCAGGCTGCTTTTGGAAGAAGCAGCAGGAATTTATAAATACCGGGTGAAAAGGGAAGAAACCTTACGGAAGCTAGCAGAGACAGAAGACAACAGCCTGCGCCTCAGAGATATTTTAAGCGAGCTGACTGCAAGGCTGAGGCCTTTGAGAATTGAAGCAGCCCGAGCCCAAGAGGCTAAAAAGCTCGATGAAGAAATCGCAAGACTGTCCCTGTGGCTGCTCTTTCAGCAGTTCTCAAGCTGGCAGAAAATTATCGTTCAGACTGAAGCAGAGAAAAAAGAAGCAGAAGCAGCCCTGGCGTCAGCCCAAAAAGAGGCCTGTTTCCTGGACGAGAAAGTGGCAGAGCTCAGGGAACTTGAGGAAGGACTAAATGCAGAGATTGCTTCTCTCACTGAGCGCCAGGGGGAAGAGGCAGCGTGCCAACAGAGGCGTGAAGGCGACTGGAGGGTGGGAAAAGAAAGACAAAAGTCCCTGCTGGAACAAAAACAGCGGCTGGCTCAGGAGAAAGAGGAATTAGAGGTCCAGTTCCAAGAGCTCTCCCAAAGGCTCTGTGAGGCAGAGGAACAGAGGCAAAAAGCAGAAGGAGAGCAGAACAGCGTCCAGGAAAAATTAACTGCAGCTGAAGAGAGGCTCGCTCAACTCCTCGCTGAAGCTGAAGCAGGCTCCGAGCTTTTGGAAGCTGCCAAAAGCGAGCTCATTGGCGTGTTAGAGGAGAGAGCAGGCTTCCGTAATAGATTCAACTCCTTGGAGGAAGAAGCAGAAAAACTTTCTCTGCGGCTGGAGAGAACTAAAGGAAGACTTGAGGAGATAGCTGGCGAAAGAGAGGAGCTGGCTGCAGAAGAGGCGGAACTTGAGGGGCGAAGGGAAAGGCTGGCGGCTGAAAAGGAACAAATCAATTCCCTTGAGAATGTCAACAAAGAACGGTGCCATCAAGCTGCATCTGAGCTGGCTGCCCTGGGTGCCCAGCTGGAGGCAGTCCGGAAGAAGCGGGAGCAGATTGAGGCGAGGCACAGAGCCCTCTCTGAGATGGAGCGCCACTTTGAAGGCTACTATCGCGGCATCAGGAATCTCTTAGAGCGGAAAAACCAGCTGCCGGGGCTTGTGGGTCCTGTGGCAGAGCTGATCCGCGTTCCTCCAGAGTTTGAGGTGGCAGTGGAAACAGCCTTGGGAGGAGGCCTGCAAAACCTGGTTACAGAAGACGATGGAGTGGCGCAGACGGCCATTGCCCTCTTGCGAAAAAATAACTGGGGCAGAGCTACTTTCCTCCCCTTGAACCTCTTGCGGCCCGATAAGATCAAGGAGCTGCCAGCTTTCCCCGGGATTTTAGGCATTGCCAGCGACTTGGTTAGCTGTGACAGAAAATATGCTCCTGCTGTGGAGTATTTGTTAGGAAGGACAGTGGTGGCAGAGGATTTGGCCAGCGCCACGAAATTCGCCCGCAGGACCAATTCCCGCTATCGGATCGTCACCCTTGCAGGAGATCTGATTGCCCCTGGAGGAGCTGTCAGCGGTGGTTCCCGGGAGCAGAACAGAACGGGGCTCCTTGCCCGGAAAAGGCAGCTGGAAGAACTGAAAGAGGCTTTGGCAGAACTGGAATTGCAACTCGGAGTTCTGCAGCAAGAAGAGGAAAAGCTGAAACAGGCAACTTTTGAATTAAATGTCCAAAAGGAAGAGCTTGCCAGAAGAAGACAAGGGCTGCACCTGGCAGAGCTTGAGCTGGAGCGGGATCACAAAGAATACCTGGCCAATTTGGCACGTTTGGCCAGGCAGTATGAATCAGCCAAGGCAGAAGAGGAAGAGCTCCTTGCGGAACAGGAGGCGCTGCATCAGGAAAGACAAGCCCTCGCCAGGAAAATAGAGGAGCTGACAGCAAAGGAAGAAGTATTGCGCACGAGCCTTGCCGAGCAGGGGGAAGAGCAGAGCCGCTGGCAGAGCCAAAGGCTTTCCTATGAACAGGAGATTTCTGCTCTGCGCGTGCAGCTCGGCAGCCTCACAGAACGGACAGAGCAGCTGGCCGCCCAGAAAAGTGAGCTGGAGCAGCGCACACAGCTTGCGGAAAGCCGCCTCATGAAAGCTGTGGAAGCTGCAGAAGACCTAGAGGATGAGCTCCAAACCTTGCAGGAAACCCTCGACCAGCTGAAAGTGGAGCTCGGGCAGCTGGAAGAAGAACGGCAAAAGCTTGCGGTGGTACTCCAGGAGAAAAACACAGCCCGCTTAGAGCTTCGGGAAGCCCTCAAAGAGGAAAGCCAAAGGGCAGCTGAGGCTAAGGAAGCGCTGGAAAAGACCAAAGCCGTCCTGCACAAGTACGAGGTGCAGCTGGCGCGGCTGGAAGCAGAAGGAGAGAGGCTGGCAGAAGAGCTTGGTGAAAAACACCAGCTGACCTTTGCAGAGCTTTCTCCTGAGTCTGTACCGCAGTTCGAGTTCAGCCTGCAGCAAGCCCAAAGAGAACTGAGAAAGCTGGGCAACGAACGGCAGCAGTTGGGGAACGTAAATTTTGCAGCCATTGAGGAGTTGGTTCAGGTAGAAGAGAGGGTGAGCTTTCTCGAGGCGCAGCTGGAGGATCTCCAGAAAGCCCGCACCTCCCTCTTGAACCTCATCGAGGAGATCGACGGCACCTCTCGCCAGAAGCTGACCGCCACTTTCAACCAGGTGAACCAAGCCTTCAGTGCGGTATTCGGAAGGCTTTTTCAGGGGGGCAGGGCACATTTGGAGCTTTCGGCACCTGAAGGTGAGCAAGTGGATCCCCTTACTGCCGGTGTGGAAGTATTGGTGCAGCTGCCTGGGAAAAAACAGCAGAACATTCAGCTGCTCTCAGGAGGAGAGAGAGCTTTTGTTGCCATAGCCTTCCTCTTTTCCATTTTGAAAGTTCACCCTTCTCCTTTCTGCGTCTTAGACGAGATCGACGCACCCCTTGACGAGGCAAACCTCCACAGGTTTTCTGCCTTGCTGCGGGATTTCGTGAAGAAAACACAGTTCATTGTTGTCACCCACAGAAGGCGGACCATGGAAGAGGCGGATGCCCTGTATGGCGTGACTATGCAGGAAGGAGGCGTCTCGCAGCTGTTGAGCGTGCGCCTGGAGGATGCAGGATGAGAGTCCCTGGGGATTCTTGTCCTGCCACTTATTTAAGGTCTTTAATAAAGGGTTTTGCCAAAATTTGCCGAAAAAATATATAGAAGGGAGGCGACCACATGGAAATCGGTTTTGGGATCATCGGCTGTGGACTGATCGCCAGTTTCCACGCTCAGGCTATAGCCAAGTCCATAGGCGGAACCCTTGTTGCTGTCTCTGACCTAAGCCTAGAGCGGGCAGAGGAATTGGCAAGCCGCTATCATGCGAAGGCTTTCAACGATTACAAACAACTTTTGGCACAGCCAGAGGTTGATGTGGTTTGCATTTGTACCCCCAGTGGTTTGCACGCGCAGCTCGTGATCGAAGCTGCACAGCACGGCAAACACGTGGTGGTGGAAAAGCCTCTTGCTATCACCATGGAAGAAGGGAGGGCTGCGGTTGCTGCCTGCAAAGGGAACAATGTGAAACTTGCGGTTATCTCCCAGCTTCGTTTTGCCCCTGCCCTGCAGCAGGCGAAAGCTGCTTTGGAACAACAAAAGCTAGGCAAACCACTGCTGGGCGATGCCTACATGAAATATTACCGTTCTCAGGATTATTACGACCAGGGAGGCTGGCGCGGCACCTGGAAGATGGATGGGGGCGGCGCCCTGATGAATCAAGGGATCCACGGCATAGATCTGCTCCTCTGGCTGATGGGACCTGTAACTGAGGTTTGGGGACAGGCTGCTACCTTGGCCCGGCAAATCGAAGTGGAAGACACAGCAGTGGCAGCTGTGCGTTATGCGTCAGGTGCTATGGGCGTAATCGAAGGCACAACTTCAGTCTATCCCGGCTACAACAGGAGGCTTGAGCTCCACGGCGATCAGGGAACCATTGTGCTGGAAGAAGAGCAGATCATAAAGTGGGATTTGGCAGGGGAGGAAGATAAAGTCCTCCTTGAGGATGAAGGCGTTTCCTCTGGCGCCAGAGATCCGGGAGCCATATCTTCTGAAGGCCACAGAAGGCAGATTCAAGATATGGTCGCCGCCATCAGGGAGGACAGAGAACCTTTAGTCACAGGTATAGACGGCCTGCGGGCCATTCAGCTGATTCTGGCAATTTACCAATCATCCCGGGAAGGAAGACCAATTCAGATTAAGGAGGAAGATTTGCATGTTTAAAAAAGGCGTAATCACAGACGAGATCTCCCAAGATCTAGAAGCAGCAGCAAAACTTGCAGCAGAATATGGCCTCACAGGCCTTGAACTGCGCACAGTCTGGAACAAAGGGGTCCACCAGCTGACTGACGAAGAACTGGATAAAGTCCTTGAAATAGCCGGCAGCTACAAGATGGAAGTGCCAGCTATCAGCTCTCCCTTTTTCAAATGCGAACTGACCAATCCCGAGGAGATCGCAAACCATTACGAGATCCTTGCCAAAGCAATTGCTGCAGCCAAAAAGCTTGGTGCAAAATACATCCGGGGTTTTGCCTTTTGGCGCAGAGGGGATAACTTCGATGAGCTGCTGCCTCAAATCGTGGAAAAGTTCCAGCAGCCAATTGCCATGCTCAAGGAAGCAAACTTAATCCTGGCTTTGGAAAACGAGCCTGCAACTTACAACTGCAACGCTGCCCGCACAGTGCAGCTCATCAAGGCCTTGGATACGCCCTATGTCCGGGCTGTTTGGGACGCAGGAAACGATATCTACTCTTTAGCTGAACCAGAAGAGCCCTATCCCCAAGGCTACAACATCATCAAGGATTATGCAGTACATATGCACATGAAGGATGCAGTCTACGATCCTGAAACGGGCAAGGTGGAAGGGGTGGCTATTGGTACAGGACAGACCAATTGGCGCGGACAGCTGAAAGCGCTTTTAGACGACGGCTACAGCGGCTACGTCTGTCTTGAAACCCACTACCGGCCCAAGAGCAAGCTTTCTGAAGAGCAGCTCAATCGTCCGGGCGGAGCTGATTTTTCAGCCCTCGGCGACATAGCTACCAGAGAATGCCTGGAAAACTGGCTTGCGATTATGAAGGAAATCAGCTGACCTGCAGCCTGAGATGGATCAAGAGCATGACTTTTAAATGGTCATGCTCTTTTTTCATTTCGGTACCGCAGAAGCGAGCTCTGTAGTATTAGTTCATATTTTTCTGTTCATTGGAAAATTCAAGCAAAAATATGGAGCGTCCCTCCTTGACTATCAGGGAAATCCTTGCTATACTATTTTTGGAAGCGGTTCCACGAAACAACAATATTCTTTAACATAAATAGCCAATTTTACGATTTGAGGAGGTGGGTATTGGGGCGCAAACTTTTTCAAACACTAAATAATAAAGAAAAGGAGTGTTGTCGAATGAAGTTGGGATTTTTAACCGTCGCTTTGGGACAGCTGCCTTGTGAGGAAATTTTGGATTGGGCAGCAAACACAGGCTTCCAAGCGCTGGAGTTGGCCGCTTGGCCGTTGGTCAACGAGCGGGACTTTTCATCTACTACGGTTAATGCAAACATAAGCGCCCAGGAAGCGAAAGAATTGAGGGCAAAATTTGACGACCGAGGCGTTGAGATTTCCTCCCTTGCCTACTACGACAACATGCTGGCAGCAGATCCTGAGGTTAGGGCTGCAAACCACGCCCATTTGAAGAAGGTCATTGACACTGCCTCCAACATGGGGGTAGAGCTGGTCGGCACCTTTGTGGGGAGAGACATCACCAAATCTGTAGACGAAAACCTGGATGAATTCGCCAAAGTATTCCCTGAGCTCATCAGCTATGCTGAGAGCAAGAACGTGAAACTTATGATCGAGAACTGTCCTATGGACGGGTGGCAAGAGCCTGGAATACCTGGAAACCTCTTCTACAGCCCTTCGCAGTGGCGGGAGTTCTTCCGCATTACTCCCAAGAGCTTTGGCTTAAACTACGACCCATCCCATCTGTATTGGATGGGCATCGACCACATCGCTCCTTTGTTTGAATTTGCCGATCGTATTTTCCATACCCACGCCAAGGATACTGAGATTTTATCAGACGGCCTTAATGAGAACGGCATATTTGGTCCTCTGTCTCCTCGTTTCTCTGAAGCTCGCTGGTGGCAGTACAGGCTGCCTGGCTTAGGCGAAATCGATTGGCAGGAGTTTGTCAAGGCTCTGTACGATATCGGCTTCGACGGCGTCCTGTCCATCGAACACGAAGACCCCATCTGGGGAGGAACAGTGGAGAAATCCAAGAAGGGCCTGATTTTGGGCTACCGCAATCTTTCAAAATTAATTGTTTGAACGGAGGAGAAGCAATGAAAAAACTACGGGTTGGAGTTATCGGAGTCGGTGGAATTGGCTTTGGCGCGCACCTTTCAGGATATGAAAAGCTTGCTGACAAAGTTGAGATCGTTGCCGTCTGTGATATAGACGAAGCTAAACTGGAGCGGGCCAGCAAGAGATACGGCGTTTCTGAAACTTTCACAGATTACAGAGAGATGCTCAAAATGAAGGAGCTGGATGCAGTAAACGTCTGTACCCCGAACTACCTCCACCATCCCATCAGCATCGCTGCATTAGAGGCTGGAAAGCACGTTTTGTGTGAAAAGCCCCTGGCTTTGAACGCAGAGCAGGGCGAAGAGATGGTGGCAGCAGCGAAAAAAGCCGGCAAACTGTTCATGATCGGCGTGAACAACCGTTACCGGGATGAGAGCCAGAAGCTGAAGAGAATGATCGAACGCGGCGAGTTAGGGGAAGTCTACGCTGCCCGGACAGGCTGGATCCGCAGGCGCGGCGTTCCCTTCTGGGGCGATTGGTTCATGGAAAAAGCCAAAGCTGGCGGCGGACCCCTCATCGATATCGGTGTCCACATGCTGGATCTGACCCGCTGGCTCATCGGCAATCCCAAGCCGGTTTCAGTTACCGGTGCCATCTACCACAAGATCGGCAATTATCTAGTTACAGAATGGGATAAGAACGATCCTGTTTTGGCAGGCGCCCTCGCTTCTGGCGCAGCAGATAAAATCTACGATGTTGAAGACTCTGCATTTGCTTTCATCCGCTTCGAAGGCGGCATCACCCTGGAACTCAATGTTTCCTGGGCTCTGAACACAAACAAAGAGCACAACTACTGCGAGCTCTACGGCGATAAGGCTGGTGCAAGCCTCAGCCCGCTGACAGTCTTCGGCGAAAAAGAAGGTACTTTAGTGGACTACACTTTCAAAACAGATGAAGCCACTACCCACCACACAGAGATCGCTCACTTTGTAGACTGCATTCTGAACGGTACAGAGCTCATCTCTCCAGCTGAGGAAGCTGTGGATGTGATGAGGATTCTAGATGCCATCTACAAGAGCGCTGAGTTGGGCGAGGAAGTGAGGTTGTAAAGTGAGGTTTGCGCTATCATCGTGGAGCATGCGCTCCCATGTGAACAAAGATTTTCCTCTGGCAGAGTTTCCCAGAATCGCCCGGGAACGGTTCGGCTTTGATGCTGTGGAGCTGTGCAGCGTACACTTTGCAAATACCGACACTAGATACCTGGATAGAATCAAGGACAACCTTGTGAAATATAAAATGGGCTTTGCCAACATGCCCATTGACACAGGCAATATTTCCCAGTCTGATCCCCTAAAGCGCCAGTTCGACATCGATCGGATAGTTAACTGGTTTGCAGTTGCCGAATACCTGGGAGCAGAAGCGGTTAGGGTGAACACAGGCGCACCAGAAGAAGGCTGGGACATGTCCATCACAGTGGAATCATATAAGCAACTAGCAGAAAAAGCTGCCCAGCTCAAGCTCACTCTTCTAATCGAGAATCACGGGGGAGTATCTTCCCGGCCAGAGGCAATGCTGGAAATACTGCAGCAAGTGAACGCACCAAATCTGAAGTTTTGCCCGGATTTCGGCAACTTCCCAGATGAAACACGCTACGATGACCTGGAAAAAATCATGCCGTATGCTTATATGCTCCATGCGAAAACCTACGACTTCGACTCTACAGGAGCCCATAATGCCTTTGATTTTGTTCGCTGTCTGGACATAGCCAAAAATACAGGCTTTCAAGGCGCAATCTCAGTAGAGTTTGAAGGAGATGGGGACCAATACCAGGGAGTTGAGAAAACCCTGGCCTTAATCAAAAAGAACTTGTAAACAGACAAGGGCTGCCTCAAAACTGAGTCAGCCCTTGTTTATTTGCAGAAGCCTTGAACATACAATTTGTGTATAGGTTTGTTTGCTTTCCATAGCTAAATCATACTGGCAGGAAAGCTGTAAATGGTCATAAAACCTTTTGACGGTAGTGTTGCAAAGCTTTTTCTTATTGACTATAATATAAGTGCAATGGTCGGCAATAGACCCTATAAAACAGGGAGGTGTTCGATGCAACTGGGAATTGTGGTGCGCTCATACAGCGGTTACCACTATTTGCGCACCTACGAAGTCGAAGGCGGAAGGTGGCATTTAGGCCAAGAGATCGAGTGCACTAGGCGAGGGAAGCTGAAACTTGAAAGCGATGGGATTTTAGTAGGAGATTTGGTAGAGTTCTCTACCCTGGAAGATGGCAGAGGCGTTATCGAGAAGGTTCTGCCCAGGAAAAGCCAATTAGGCAGGCCTGCAATTGCCAATATCGATCAGCTTATTGTCACCATCGCAGTGAAAGAGCCCAAGCCTAGTTTATTGATTTTAGATAGGATGTTGGTGGCAGCTGAAGCGCAGGAGCTGCGGGTTGTTATCTGCATCAACAAAAAAGATCTTCTAGGAGAAGACCCTTTTTATAAGGAACTAGCTGACATCTACAGCCAGATGGGCTATCCAGTAGTCTACACGTCTGCGAAAACAGGCGAAGGCATAGACGACTTGCGCAAAGAGCTGGAGGGTCATCTTAGCGCATTGGCAGGCCCCAGCGGCGTAGGCAAAAGCGCCATCCTCAACGCCATCCGGCCGGAATGGAACTTGCAGAGTGGAGAACTGAGCCGGTCGATCAGACGGGGGAGGCATACAACCCGCTTTGCGCAGCTTCTTGTTTTGGACTCTCAGACGCTTGTGGCAGACACCCCGGGCTTTACAGCCCTCAGACTTCCCCAATTGGCAAGGGAAGAATTGGCACATCATTTTCCGGATTTCGCATCAGCAGGTCCCTGCCGCTTCAATAACTGCCTGCACAAGGAGGAGCCTGGCTGCGCAGTGAAAAGTGCCTCGACCGTCGCCCCAAGCCGCTACCAGAACTATTTAACATTTTTATCAGAAATAGAAGAAGGAGAACGCCGTGCGAGATATTAAAATCGCTCCCTCGCTCCTTGCAGCAGACTGGGGGCAGCTTGCAGCTGAAATCAAAAGAGTGGAGCAGGCAGACCTGCTGCACTTGGACGTAATGGATGGGCACTTTGTGCCAAATATTAGTTTTGGGCCCAATTTTGTGAAGACTGTCAGAAGGCTGTCTAAACTGCCTTTAAGCGTTCACTTGATGATCACAAAGCCCTATGACTTCATCCAGGCTTTTGTGGAAGCCGGCGCCGATGAACTTTCTTTCCACGTGGAAGCAGAGGGAGATCACTGGCGCACTATCTCTGCAATTCGCGAAGCAGGCCTGAAGGCAGGGATCGCCTTAAGCCCGGCCACAGGGGTGGAGTCCATAGCGGAGCTGATTCCAATTTTAGACTTTGTCCTGGTGATGACAGTAAGCCCCGGCTTTGGCGGACAAGCCTTCATCCCAGAAATGCTCGATAAGATCAAGCGCCTGCGGGCCGCAGCAGGCGATCTGCCCATAGCTGTAGACGGAGGGGTTACGCCGGAGTTGCTTCGGCCCCTCGCAGAGGCTGGAGTGGACATAGCTGTGGCTGGCTCGGCAATTTTCCAGGAAGAGGAAATAGACTGGCAGAGGTGGCGGCTAAATTGCGAGTAGACTACCACGTTCACACAAAGCTTTGCGGCCACGCCAGGGGAGAGATGCGCCAGTACGTGGAAGCGGCAATTGAGATGGGGATCGTGAAGCTCGGCTTTGCAGACCACACCCCGCTGCCGCCGGAGAAAAAAGACCCTGGCCTTGCCATGGACGAAGCTCAGGTGGAAGGTTATGTAGAGGCAGTGTTAGCCCTCAGGGACGAATATAAAGGCCAGATCGAGATCGCTTTGGGCTTTGAAGCAGACTACATCCCCGGCTACGAAGAAGAAATAGAGCGGATCATATCTCCGTATCCAGTAGACTACGTCTACGGCTCTGTGCATTTTCTAGGGGACTGGGCTTACGACAGCCCCTACGAGCGAGAGCAGTATTCACGCTGGGATCCAGACCAACTATACTCCCTTTATTTTGACACCCTTTGCAAGGCTGCGAAAACAGGCCTTTTCGATATAATGGCCCATCCTGATTTAATCAAAAAATTCAATTACTGGCCAAATGGGCCCCTTGAGCCATACTGGCAGCAGACTGCCGCTGTTTTCAAGGAAAGCAAGGTGGCCATTGAGCTCAACAGCTCAGGCTGGCACAGGGAAGTTGGGAAAGCTTATCCTGAACTAGGCTTTTTAGAGGCCTGCTGCAAGGCCGGGGTTCCGGTTACTTTCGGCTCTGATGCCCACGCCCCTGAAGAGGTGGGAAGGGACTTCAAACTGGCAATGGAAACCCTCAAGGAAGCCGGCTACAGGCAGATAGCCGCTTTCCACAAGCGATCCTATACGCTGGTGCCCATTGGAGTATAAACCAGAGCGAAGTTAAGGGGGATTGCCAGGATCCTCGGCCTGTAGCGCATTTCCAGCTCTCTCAGCCTCCGCTCCCGCTCTAGAGCCTTCTCTTCGCCTCCACGCTCCCGCAGAGCCCGCTGGTAGTGGGACTCCAGATCCAAAATTGCCTCCCGCCAGCGGATGCGGGCGCTCCTCGCCCAATCCCGCTCCCTGCTCAGAGCCAGGGACTTGACGTGGCTGCACAGCGTCTGGAAAGCATCTTCATAGGAGATCTTCGCAGACAAAACATGGGCATCTCCCGGTTCCCTTTGGGCTTCTCCCCAAAGGGAAAGTTGTTTTAAAGTGAGCTTTTGGATCTCGCCTGTCATCAAATCCATGTTTAAGAGCAAAAGCTCCTCAAGGCGCTGGTCTGTGAGATAGACCACCTTGAAATGAACCAAAAGGCTCGGGGCAAGGGGAGAGCCGGGAAAGAAAGCCCGGGCAAAGAAGCTTTTCTGGCGAATTGTTCCCACAATCCGCTCCAGGCGGCTCGAACCTGGGCGGATCACCTCAACTTCCGGATCGTCGCACGGTTGGAAGCTGAACCTGTATTGATTCTTGTTGGGATAAGGCAGGCCTTCCAGGGCCTTGGCAAGCTCAAGGGGTGCCAAAATTTCGTAGCAGGTCTGGGTCTTTTGGATCTCAGCGCCGAAAAGAGTTAAATATTTCAGCACTACCTGTTCTGTTGGATCTTTGGCAGTCATGGACAACCTCCTCTGAATACTTCCCCCTCCGTGAGGAAAGCTATACATGGAGGGGGTGAAAGTATGGCCAAAATCAACTGTTCTGTCAGAAGCTGCTACTACTGGAACGAAGGGGGGATCTGCGGGGCAGACAGCATAATAGTGAAAAACAACAGGCCAGGAGATCTGGACGATGAACTGGCAAGCCTGGACATGGAATTGGGCAGCATAGGGGAGTTTCATGCAAATACCTCTGCAGAAACGTGCTGTGAAACCTTTCGTCCCCGGGAAGAATAGCAGGTGGCGCAAGCCACCTTATTTTTATTTCAAGAGGGCATCGTTTTGCCTGTGGATCTCGAGAATGTTCTCAAGCTCACCGCTGAGCTCCTCGTTCAGCTCTGCAAAACCTGCCAGAAGTTCCTTTTGCGAGTCTGCGTTCACGATCAACTGGAAGATCCTCTTTTCCATTGCTCCTTCAGCAAAGAGGCCTCCGAGCATCAGCTCCAGATCCCCGATTACAGCCTGGAACATGTCGATTTTCTCCTGGAGCAGGTTCAAAACGTGTTCTTCGATGGTGTCCCTGGTGCACAGATTGAAGACGTGTACAGGCCTTGTTTGCCCTAGTCTATGGATGCGGCCGATGCGCTGCTCCAGGCGCATGGGATTCCAGGGCAGGTCGTAGTTGATGAGATTGGAACAAAACTGCAGGTTCAGCCCTTCGCCGCCTGATTCTGTACACACCATCACCTGCGCTTCCCGAGAGAAGAGGAACTTTGCCCACTCTTTTCTCCCTCGGGAAAGGGAGCCGTCAAAGCCTACTGTGGGAATGCCGTTTTTCTGCAGCTTGTCTATGAGATAGCGCTGGGTGGCAACGTATTCTGTGAAGATGAGGGTCTTCTCGCCGATCTTGGACAACAGTTCCAGCACGATCTCTGCTTTGGTGTTCTCTTCGATTTCAATGGCAAGCTGATAAAGCTCCACAAGCCTTTCCCTCACTTGCGGGTTTGCAGTTGCCTGGGCCATTTTCGCCAAGGTCATGGCAGCGGCAAAAGAGGAGCTGCACACCTCCCGCTGCAGGGTGATTAGCGGGAGGACGCCTCGGTTGTCCATATTTTCTATGAAAAATCGCGCTCTTTCCCGGACGAATTTCGTCAGAGCCCTGTAGAGCACCATCTCCTGGGGTTTAAGAGAAAGGGGAATGGAGTGCACGTGCCTGGGCGGAAATTGAACGGTGCTTTCAGACCGCTTGTTGCGGATCATCACCTGACTGAGCAGGCTTCTGAGCTGAGCTGTATTTTGCGGCGTCCGCTTGTCCTTCATGAACCTTTTCTTAAAGGAACGGTATGTTCCCAAAAGCCCAGGCCGCAGGAGGTTGATCAGGTTGTACAGCTCTTTGAGATCGTTCTGCATAGGGGTGGCAGTCAGGAGGAGAAAGTGCTTCTTTTGAATCTGGCTGACGAACTGGTAGTTTTGGCTGCGCTCGTTTTTCAATTTGTGAGCCTCATCCACAACTACGAGGTCATAAGGGGTGGAAAGAATGGCCTCCCTGTGTTCCTTTCTCTTGGCTGTATCTATGGATGCGATGATCACATCGTGGTGTTCCCAGGCCCGGCTGCTGCGGTTGATCACAGCGGTGATGTCAAATTTCTGGTACAGTTCATCCTGCCACTGCCGGCAGAGAGAGGCAGGGACCAGAATGAGAATTTTTCTGGCCAAGCCCCGCAGCTGATATTCTTTGATAATGAGGCCAGCCTCAATGGTTTTACCCAAACCAACCTCATCTGCCAAAATCGCCTGGCCAGACAGCTCGCCGATCACCCGCCTTGCAGTCTCAAGCTGATGGGGGTAGGGGATGATCCCTTCCCTGCGCCAGCGCTCGCTGAGGTTGTCTAAAGCGATGAGCTTTTCCGGTTCAGAGCGCAGAACAAGTTCTTCTGCAGAGAGGGCCAGCTGGAACCAATCCCAGTCGGCAGGCTGGTTTTCTTTTATGGCAGCCAGCAGTCTCTCTTCGCTATCTGTGGGAAAATAGACGCTGATGGGATCCTCGTCAGAGGGCAGATTATCGCTGTCATGGGGTTTGTGGTCAGGGGGCAGCGTTGGCTCCACGTAGTCGATTAGGTTGATGGGAGCTGGGGTGGAGTAGAGAATGGGAACGTTAATTTCCAGCACTACGACTCTCCTTTCCGATTGTTTCCAGCTCTTGATAAATGTATAAGTTCAGCTCTTGCTGCTTTTTAGGCTCTAAAAACAGGGGCGAAGCCCGCAGGAGAGCACCGGACAGGTCAGGAGGAACCTGGTCGATGAGGGGCGGCAAAAGGTCCTCGGGAAAATCCCAGACAAAATTCATGTAAGCCTGGGGCAGCTTTTGGGCCAGGCTGCTGCCTTTTGGCACAGCCAAGTAGCTGATCTGGGCGAGGCTCGGGCTTGGCGCGCTTTGGGGAGTTGGAGGCAGTGCCCTGTAGTATTCTTCCAGCCCTTTTGAGCTTCTTGCCACCAGCATCAGAGGAGGGCGGCTCCTGGAGTACATGAGGGTGGAGAGGCCCTGCCGGTAAAGGAGCTGCCCCAGCCACACAGCAGCTGTCTTCAGGGAAGCTGCGCCCAAAGTGCTGTCCAACTGGTAAGCCCAAAACAGAGGGCTCTCCTCAAAAGGCCAGAAGACAGGGAAAAGAGCCTCTTCTCCGCGCCTTTCGAGGCGGGGCAAAAGCTCCAAAACCTCTCCCCAAGTCTGGGGAAGGTGGTTTTCCGAAAGCCCCACTTGCTGCAGACCTTTTTTGTCTGCAAACAAAAAGGAAGTGCTCACGCTGAAAGGCAGCGCATATGCCTCTTTTTCTGTGGCTAGAGGTCCCCACACCGCTGGAAAAACCCTTGCAGGAATGGGCAGCTGCCCAGGCACTGACAGGGGAAGAGGCGCAAGCAGATTCAGCTCCTGCAGCTTTTTTGCTGAGGGCCCGTCTATCAGATAAAGGCCGTCGCCTTTTCCGTAAGGAGGAGAGAGGGGCTGCAAATTCACCTTGCAGCCTAAAGCTTCCAAGAGGTTTTGGCATAATTCTGCTTCCGCAAGGAGGTTTGCCTGGTAGAAAATGGCTACCTCTGAAGGAAAGGACAGAGGCTGTACAGAAATATTCAAGGGTGGAGGGGGAGAAGATGGCCTTTCTTTCGGCCAAAAGATTAGCAGCAAGAGGGGCAGAAGCAAAAAAAGGGGCCACAGGGGAATGGAAGTTTCCTTGCCCGGTTCAGGGTCGCCTAATCTTTGAGGAGGCAACAGCCCCTCAAGGCGGAGCCTTTTGCCGATGAGCGCTTCTGTTTTTGCCCGAAGATATGCTTGCTGCTCCTCTAAAAATGATGATCTTTTCTCAGACAAAAAATAAGCCCCCCTTCAGGTGCCTTAATAGTCTTTCCAGACGGCAGAAAGTTATCTAGAAGAAACCTTGGGATTTTTATCTAGCTGTCCCGTCATTATTTTCTCGTGCTGTGCATATCTTCCAACAGGAAACGTGGAAGGTGAGAAGGATTTTTACTGCAGAACAAGAATTAATTTAGGTGGATTTATTTTTACAAGAGGTGATTGTTTTTGCGCAATACGTTTCCGCGCGGAGGGATTCACCCGCCAGATGGGAAAGAATTAACCTCTGCTCAAGCTACGCAAAAGTTACCAGCGCCTCAACTCCTGTACCTGCCTTTGGGACAACACTTAGGTGCACCGTCCCAAAGCATAGTGGAGCGAGGCCAGCAAGTGCTTTTAGGCGAGAAGATCGCAGAGTCAGGAGGCAAGGTTGGAGTGCCGGTGCACGCAAGCGTCAGCGGGGTTGTGAAAGATTTCACAACAACTACCATGCCAAACGGCACCAAATCCCTGACTGTGGTCTTGGAGAATGACGGCAAAGACACCCCAGCACCTCCCTTGAGGAGGCCCCAAAGGGAGCCTGAAGAGATTGCACCAGAGGAAATTGTGGATTTCATGGAGGAAGCTGGGCTTGTGGGCATGGGAGGTGCAGCCTTCCCTACCCATGTAAAATATCGCTTGCCTGAGGGCACTAAAATAGATACCCTGATCGTCAACGGGGCAGAGTGCGAGCCCTTCCTAACATGCGACCACAGATTGATGCTGGAGGATACAGATGATCTCATCCTGGGCATCCGGCTGATGATGAGGGCCTCTGGCGCCACTCGGGCGATTGTGGGAATCGAGGAGAACAAGCCTGATGCCATCGCTCTCCTGGAGGAGCGCTTCGCAGGACTGCCCCAGGTTGAGGTAAAGAAAGTAAAACTTAAATACCCCCAAGGAGAAGAGCGGCTGCTGATCAAAGCCGCAACTGGCAGAGAAGTTGCACCTGACGAGCTGCCTTCAAAGGCAGGGGTGATCGTCAACAACGTTGCTACAGTTGCAGCTTTGGGCCAGGCCTTCCGCACAGGGATGCCCCTCATCGAGCGGGTTGTCACTGTCACAGGTCCGGGAGTGGAGAAGCCTGGCAACTGGCGCGTACGGCTGGGCACACCTGTGGAAGAGCTGCTTGGAGCTGCCGCTTGGCGGGGAACGACAACTCTTTTAGCAGGAGGTCCCATGACAGCACCTGCTATTTTTGATTTAAAGACGCCTGTAACCAAAGCTACATCTGGGCTGGTGGCTTTGGATGAGAAGACCCAGCAAGCAGGACCCTGCATTCGCTGCGGCAGATGCGTCCAGGCCTGTCCCTTTGGGAGAATGCCCCTCTACTTTGGTCCGTACCTGGAACAGGGGAGGCTGGATGAGCTGGAGGATATGGGACTTCTGCACTGCCGTGAATGCGGCTGCTGCTCCTACGTCTGTCCTGCGCACAGACCTATTCTGCAGACTATAAGGCTTGCCAAAGCTCGGATTAGGAACCGCACTAGGGAGGTTTAAGGAGAATGGACAAATTGAAAGTCACCCCGCCACCGCATCTGCATTCAGGGGACCAGATCCGGTTTGTGATGCGGGATGTGCTTGTGGCGTTGATACCTGCGTGCCTTGCAGCCATTTACTTTTTCGGCTGGCGGGCTCTTTTAATGCTCGCTGTGGGCACAGGCAGCGCTGTCTTCTGGGAATGGCTGCTGGTCAGCAAAGAGAAGAAGACAATTGGGGATCTGTCGGCAGCAGTCACAGGGATGCTCCTGACTTTAGTCTTGCCGCCTAGTTTGCCTCTGTGGCTCATTCCTATAGGTACACTCATCGCCATCGGTTTGGGCAAGCTGATTTTCGGAGGATTGGGCTATAATCCTTTCAATCCTGCCCTAATCGGCAGGGCGGCACTGATGGCCTCCTGGCCAGCTGCCATGACCAGCTGGTTCTGGCCCAAAGGCGCTTCTCTTCCCCTTGAGAACTTCAACGCTCTCACCACAGCCACGCCTTTAGTCTTGGCTAAATACCGAGGCTTTCAAGTTGGCTACAGCCAGCTGTTTTGGGGAAACGTTGCAGGAAGCCTGGGAGAGACCTCTGCCTTTGCCATTTTACTGGGAGCTGCTTACCTGATTATAAAGCGCAGGATCGATCTGCGCATTCCCTTATCCTATCTTGCCACTGTCTTTATCCTGATGGCCATCTGGGGCAGGGATCCGGTATTCCACCTCTTGGCAGGAGGCCTTCTTTTGGGCGCCTTCTTCATGGCCACAGACTACGTAACCACTCCTGTTACACCACGGGGGAGAATTGTCTTCGGCATCGGCTGCGGCATACTTACAGTCCTGATCCGCCTCTTTGGAGGATATCCAGAAGGCGTTAACTATTCAATTCTGCTCATGAACGCTCTCTCGCCCCTCCTGGAGCGTTGGACCATGCCCGTGCCTGGAAGGAGGAGTAGCCGTGCGTGAGGGAATGAAACTTGCTGTAACTTTGATGCTGATCTGTGGGCTTGCAGGCCTCGCTTTGAGTTTTGTCAATGAATTTACAAGCGGGCGGATCGCCCAAGAGCAGGAAAGGCGTTTGGCAGGCTCTTTATCTAGTGCCCTGGCTGCTGAAGATTATTTGGAGCTGGAAGATGTAACAGCACAGCTGCGAGAGCAGGAAAGGTTCGCAGATCTGCTGGCCATTTGGGAGACGAAAAACCCTGCAGGTTACGTTGTGCAGGTTGCTCCCACCGGCTACGGCGGCAGGATCAACTGCCTTGTAGGCATCAGCCAGGCTGGAGTTATCCAGGGCGTTGTGATCAATCAGCACAGCGAAACCCCTGGCCTTGGGTCCAAGATCGTTGAGGACAGCTTTTTGGATCAGTACAAAGGAAACAAAGCTGGCCAGAAGCTTGCAGTAAAGAACGACGGGGGGAAAATTGCGGCGGTCAGCGGCGCTACAGTCTCCTCCAGGGCAGTGACAGCTGGCGTGAACACTGCGCTTGCTGTTTTTGAGGAGGTGTCCAAATGAGCTTGTTGAAAGTTTTCAAAAACGGCCTGACCCGAGAGAATCCCACCTTCAGGCTTGTTTTGGGAATGTGCCCTACTTTGGCTGTCACAACCTCTCTCATGGGGGGCCTTGGGATGGGCATTGCCACCACTTTGGTTCTGGCAGGCTCCAACCTGATCATTTCCCTGCTGCGGAACGTGATTCCAGATAAGATCAGGATTCCCTGCTATATTGTGGTGATTGCCACTTTGGTGACTATCATCGACAACCTAATGCAGGCTTTTCTGCCTGCTTTGGCAGAGGTATTGGGGATCTTCATCCCTTTGATTGTGGTCAACTGCATTATCCTGGCAAGGGCAGAAACCTTTGCCTCAAAGAACGGCCTTGTCCCTTCCCTTGTGGATGGCTTTGGGATGGGACTTGGGTTCACTGTTTCTTTATCTGTATTGGGAACCATCCGGGAAATCTTGGGCACTGGCACCTTTGCCCAGGCAGCAGACTTTGGTTTTGCCGGGGTTCAGCTGATGCCTGAGCAAGCAGCTGGGCTAATCATGATCCTTCCCCCAGGAGCCTTTATCACTTTGGGGCTTCTGATGGGCTTTTTGAATCAATACCTTGAGGGCAAAGGAGGAAACAGCGGTGGAGCAGCCTAATATGCTGGTGATTTTTTTCAGTGCAGTGCTGATCAATAATTTCGTTTTGGTGAGATTTTTAGGCATCTGTCCCTTCCTTGGAGTTTCTCAAAAGCTTGAAACAGCAGTGGGCATGGGCTTTGCCGTGACCTTTGTCATGGGAATGGCTTCAGCTGTGACCTGGATTTTCAACCAGTACCTTTTAATTCCCTTTGGCCTTGAATATCTGCAGACCATCGCTTTCATCCTGATTATAGCGAGCCTCGTGCAGTTTGTGGAAATGGTGCTGCAAAAGTCCGCACCCGGCCTTTATCAGGCTTTGGGCGTGTACCTGCCTCTGATCACCACCAACTGCGCTGTCTTGGGCGTGGCTCTGATTAACGTGAACCAAGGGTACGGCTTTCTGGCCACAGTGATCAACGGTGTAGGCGCAGCCATAGGCTTCACCCTGGCCATTGTCCTTTTCGCAGGACTGAGGGAGCGACTTGCAGGCGCACCAATCGGGCGGGCCTGGCAGGGTTTTCCCATCGCTCTCGTCACAGCCGGCCTGCTTTCCATTGCCTTTATGGGTTTTTCCGGGTTTGATCTCAGCAAGCTTTTCGGCTAGGAGGAACAAATAATGACAATTGTCTATACAGTAGCAATCCTGGCGGCATCTGGCCTTTTGTTCGGCGCGGTTCTCGCTTTTGCCTCCAGGGTGTTCGCAGTGGAAACGGATCCTACTGTTGAAGCAATCACAGAAGCTCTCCCCGGCGCCAACTGCGGCGCTTGCGGTTATCCTGGCTGCAGCAGCTACGCCCAGGCAGTGGCTGCAGGCAAAGCAGGTACTGGCCTGTGCATTCCAGGTGGTGATGACACTGCAGCGAAAATCGCAGAGATTATGGGAGTTGAACCTGTAGACATTGAAGAGAAAATCGCTTTCGTCCGCTGCCGGGGAAAAGACTGCCAGGAGCTGTTTGTCTACGACGGAATCAAGGAATGCCTCGCAGCTCACCAGCTGGGGGGGGGACACAAAGCCTGCTCGTGGGCTTGTTTGGGCTTTGGCGACTGCGTCCGGGTCTGCCGCTTCGATGCTATCTCCATGGGCCCTGACGGGCTGCCTGTTGTAGACTACGCAAAGTGTACCGGCTGCGGCCTGTGCGCGGAAGCTTGTCCCAGGGATGTAATTGGGATGCTGCCAGATGAAGCACAGGTCATGATCGCCTGCGGTTCCCACGATAAAGGAGCTGTGGTGCGGAAGATTTGTAAAGACGGCTGCATAGGCTGTGGTATTTGCGCGAGAAATTGTCCGCAAAAAGCCATCACCATGGTGGATAACCTGGCTGTCATCGATTACGAAAAATGCGATGCCTGCGGCGTCTGTGTGGAAAAGTGTCCTACTGGAACCATAGTTTGGAAAGAAAGTTAGGACCTGCCTGAAAGTTCCATTCATTAATTTACAATTGGCAGGTGTTTTCTACTTGTCTTTTAGAAGTCTGAGTGTTAAACTTAACATGAAGTGGCAAAGGAAGTCTTTCTTTTTGGGTTTAGGGATTGTGCTGCTGGTTTCCGTCAGCATAATCTCCTTTCTTTATAACCGCAGAATGAAGCCCTTCGTCCATCGGGAATTTGCTTTGGACACTCTGGTGGAGATCCAGATATGGGGTCCTGATGCCAAAGACGCTGCAAAAGCTGCCATGGCTGAGATCAGGCGGATCGAAGGGCTGCTTTCCCGCTATCAGCCAGGCAGCGTTCTAGTCCGCCTTGCGGAAAGCGGAGGGGGCGAGGTGGATGAGGCAATCTACCACGTTTTGGGACAAGCTCTCGAGATCGCCTCAGCAAGCGGCGGCGCTTACGATCCCACAGTAGGAGAGCTGAGCCTCCTCTGGCAGAGGGCCCGGGAAAAAGAGGAGCTCCCTGAAAGAGAGGAGATCCTGAAGGCTCTGGAAGGTGTGGGCTGGCAGCAGGTGAAGCTCATCCCGCCTAACAAGGTTATGCTTCCCCCTGGGCTGCAGCTTGATCTGGGGGGTGCTGCCAAGGGATATGCTGTGGACAGAGCCCTTGAAGTGCTCAAAGGGCAGGGGATAGAGCGGGCCCTTGTAAATGCAGGGGGACAGATCGGCATCTTGGGCGAAGCTCCCCGGGGCCTTTGGCGAGTTGGCGTCAAGGATCCAAGAGAAGCGGGGCTCCTTACTGTGCTCGAGGTCAAGGAGGGGGCTGTGTCCACCTCAGGCGACTACCAAAGGTTTTTCATCAGTGGAGGCAGGCGCTACCACCACCTTGTGGATCCAACCACAGGCTATCCAGCCTGGGATTGTCAAAGCGCCACTGTGGTGGCAGAAACAGGTCTGCTTGCAGATCTCCTTTCCACAGCCTGCTTCATCATGGGGCCAGAGATGGGCATGGCGCTGGTTGAGAGGTACGGCGCTGAGGCTCTGGTTGTAGACAAGGATGGCAGAGTTCATGCAACAGGAGATCTCTGCTATGAGCCCGTGAAAGGGAGAGATTAGTGAGGAGAAATTACGACAAAAATCCAGCCATCCTTTTGCTGTTGATTTTGGTTGGCATTTTAACAGGCAGCGTTTTGGGACAGGCTTTAGGCGATGTGGTTCCTTTCCTCAGCCACTCTGTGCAGGCAGGCTTTCCCCCTGTGACCCTAAAACTTGCCGATGCCCTGGAGTTTACCATCGGATTCAGCTTGAAATTTAATTTTGCCACTGTCTTAGGGGTGGTTGCTGCCATTTGGGGGTACAGGAGGCTGTAGCGATGAAGCAGAAGCTGATTTTAGCCTCAGCCTCGCCGCGGCGGGCAGCTATCCTAAAGCAGCTGGGCATTCCTTTTGAAGTGCAAGTGAGCCAGGTGCAGGAGGAAAATGTGCAGGGCCCTATTCATCTGCAGGCTGAGCAGCTTGCGTTAGCTAAAGCCAGGGCTGTTGCCCAATTTAGAGAGGGCCTGATTTTAGGTGCAGATACGGTAGTTGCCGTAGAGGGGGAGATTTTAGGAAAGCCTGAAGATGAAGCTGATGCAGTCAGAATGCTCCAAAAGCTTTCCGGCAAGGAGCATCAAGTGGTGACTGGCCTCGCTCTCGTTGAGGGGAAGGGCGGCAGGGAGTTCTGCAGCCACGAGCTGACATTTGTCCAGATGCGTCCTTTATCTCGAGAAGAAATCCTGCGCTATGTAGCCACAGGAGAGCCCCTGGACAAGGCCGGCGCTTACGGGATCCAGGGCTTGGGCGCTGCCCTTGTGCGCGAGATCCGGGGCTGTTATTACAATGTAGTGGGACTGCCTGTGGGGCTGCTTGTGGATCAGCTGGCTAACTTTGGCATTGCTGTGCCTTGAGGAGGTATAGAATGAAAAAAGTTAGGTATCAGGTGAGGATTGGGGATCTACCGCAGCACACAAGGCCCAGGGAGAGGCTTCTCTCTGACGGCGCGAGCGCACTTGCAGATAGGGAACTGTTGGCTATTGTACTGCGCACAGGAACCGCCCGCAGCTCTGCTTTGGGGCTTGCAGACGAGGTTCTGGCCAAGTTTGGAGATCTGCGGAGACTTGCCCAGGCTTCAGCGGAAGAGCTGATTCAGCTTGAGGGAATTGGGCCTGCCAAGGCAGCGCAGATTTTGGCAGCCATGGAATTGGGAAGGCGAGCACAAAACACCAGGTTCAAGCCTGGGGTCAAGATATCTTCGCCCCAAGATGTATCCCGCCTCCTCGGAGAGATGGCAGACTACGACCGGGAGCATTTCCGGATCCTGCTTTTGAACTCAAAGAACCGGGTGATGTCTGTGCAGACGGTTTCCATCGGGAGCCTGGCCTCAGCAATAGTACATCCCCGGGAGCTGTTCAAAGAAGCCATCCGCCGCAGCGCTGCAGCGCTGATTTTAGTTCACAACCATCCCAGTGGGGATCCCGCACCCAGCAGGGAAGACATCAGCCTGACCACACGGCTGGTGAACGCAGGAAAGCTTCTGGGAATTGAAATTTTAGATCACATTATCATCGGACGCAACTCTTACTGCAGCTTGCGGGAGCAAGGATATTTTCCACTTAAACTAGCCAGTTAGATGAGGAAAGGGGTCTTTGAAGATGGGTTTATTCGGGCGTTATACCCGCGATTTGGGAATTGACTTAGGCACAGCCAATACGCTGGTTTTCCAGAGGGGCAAAGGCCTGGTTCTGCAGGAACCGTCTGTAGTGGCCATCCACAGGGAAAGCGGCGAAGTTTTTGCAGTGGGCAACAAGGCTAAGGAGATGGTAGGGCGCACCCCAGGCAACATTGTGGCCACCCGGCCCATGAAAGACGGGGCTATTGCCAATTTCGAGATCACCCGTGCCATGTTGAGCCACTTTATCAAAGGAGCCCAAAAGCGGCGGGGCTTGTTCAAACCCAGAGTTGTTGTTTCAGTGCCCTCGGGAGTGACTGAAGTTGAAAAACGGGCGGTCCTGGACGCTGCCATCCAGGCTGGTGCCAGGGACGCAGCGTTAATTGAAGAGCCCATGGCTGCAGCCATCGGGGCAGGCCTTCCTGTCCACGAACCTACAGGCAATATGATCGTGGACATTGGCGGCGGCACCACAGAGGTTGCGGTGATCTCTTTGGGCGGCATTGTGGCCAGCAAAAGCGAGCGCACAGCAGGCGACAAAATGGACGAGGCAATCATAGGGCATGTACGCCGCACATATAATTTAATGATCGGCGAGCGTACAGCTGAAGAGATCAAGAAAGAAATCGGCTCTGCTTATGCAGGCGATGACGAAGGAAACCGTACCATGGAAGTCCGGGGCAGGGATCTGGTCACAGGCCTGCCCAAGACAATCGAGATCAACGAGAAGGAAATCCGTGTTTCCCTCAGCGAGCCTGTTGCCAACATCGTGGAGGCTGTGCGGAACACTTTGGAGAAAACACCGCCGGAGCTTGCTGCAGATATTATGGACAAGGGGATTCTCCTTACCGGCGGAGGAGCTCTCTTGAGAGGGCTGGCAAAACTCTTGAGCACTGAGACAGGCATGCCAGTGTATCTGGCGGAAGATCCCTTAACCTGCGTTGCCAGGGGTACAGGGGCGTCGCTGGAGAATTTCAAAGTGATGAAGCGGGTTCTCATCACTTCCAAGAAAATGGATTAGGAAAAGAGTTTTCAGTAGGAGGGGAGAGGAGTGCAGAGGGAGCTTGATCGCCGGGTGCGGGGTTTTTTGATCGCAGCTGCTTTTTTGGCCATACTGTGCCTGATTTACCTTACAGCAGAAGACAGGCCTCAGGTGAGCAAGCTGGAAGAAGCCATCACAGAGGCATTGGCACCTGTGTCCCAGTTCTTTTACCGGACTTCCTCTGCACTTTCCAGCGCTTGGCGGCAAGTGGTGCTGTGGAGCAAGCTGGACGAGGAGAACCGCGCTTTCAGAGAGAAAATCGGAGAGCTTGAGGCGGAGATCGTTCGGCTGGAAGAGTACCGCTTGGAAAACCAGAGGCTGCGGACCCTCCTGAACTTTCAAGAAAGGAACAAAGAGCAGCTGGAGCTTCTGCCGGCTCAAGTTATAGGCAGGGATCCCAGCAACTGGCTGAGCACCATCACCATCGACCAAGGCCTCGACGCTGGCGTGAAAAAAGATCAGGCAGTGATCACAGCAAGCGGCATTGTGGGGGTGGTGCGAAGCGCAACGAAAAACACTGCCAACGTGCTGCTTCTGTCTGACGCCAGGATGGCAATTGGCGGGTTAGTGCGCAGCACAAGACACCTGGTGCTCGTCGAAGGGAAAGCAGACAAGCCCGGCTACTGCAGCGTCCGGGGGCTCACTGCTGATGTAACATTGAGAAAGGGAGATTTGATTATCAGCTCGGGTCTGGGGGGAATCTTCCCCAAAGGTTTGCTCATTGGCGAGATTACGGAAGTAGAGCAGGGCAAATACGGCCTGGGCTTTCAGGGCCTCCTGCGCCCGGCAGTGGACCTGGGCAAGCTTGAAGAAGTGTTTGTGGTGAAGAACTTCCAAGCACCTCCCCTTGAGGAAGAAAGTGAGCAGCAATGAAAAAGATTGTGATCACAGCCGCCGGCATTTTGGTTTCCTTACTTTTTCAGATGACCGGCTTTCATTTTTTGCGGGTCTTTGGGGTGAAACCAGATCTTTTGCTGATTTGGGTCGTCCTGGTGGGCCTTTTGTGCGGCGGGTCTCTTTCAGTTGCAGCTGGGACTGTTGGCGGTCTGCTGATGGATCTGCTGACAGGCAGATTTATCGGCCTTTCCTTGGCTACAGGGATGCTAGTGGGGTGGCTGGCAGGGCAAATTGCCAATCGCGCTTTTAGTGAACATTGGCTGGTGCCTGTAGGGGCTGTGGGGTTTTGTACCTTGGCAGGGGAAGCCTTTTACCTGTTTTTGGGCACCTCTTTCGGCATGAACTGGCCAATCTGGCAGGCAGTCAAGTTAGTTATCCTGCCCACTGCCGCCTACAACATGTTCCTTACAGTTATTATTTGGCCATTGGCGAGAAAACTGTTTGTTGACAGGCCAGCTTATGTGGTTTGGAGAAGAGGTTGACAGCCATGACCAACAAACAACTGGAAACCAGATTGAAAGTTTTCGCCTACGTCCTCGTGGGCATTTTTTTCATTATTCTTGCCAGGCTCTGGTACATGCAGATCATCCGCGGCGAGCACTACTCTACTCTGGCCGAAGGCAACAGGATTCGCAGGATTCCTGTGACGGCCCCAAGAGGCATTTTTTACGACAGGAACGGCGAGCCGTTGGTTTCCAGCAGGCTTTCCTTTACAGTTTCCATTCTGCCCACAGCCCTGACTGAGAACAGGGAAGAGGTTTACGAGGAGCTTGCCGAAATCATCGGCATCAGCAGCAGCGAAATCAAACAGGAAGTTGAAAAGTCAGCGAACCGCCCTTTTGAACCAGTGCGCCTCTTGCGGGATGCATCGCCTGAGATAGTCACCAAGATCGAAGAGCGCAGACTGGACCTTCCTGGAGTGATTGTGGAGGAGATGCCTGTCCGCAACTACATTTACGGGGAGTTTGCCAGCCACCTCTTCGGCTATCTAGGCAAAATCAGCGAAGAGGAATTGGTCCAGTGGCGGGATGAAGGCTACCGGATGACTGACGTAGTGGGCAAGACAGGGCTGGAGCGGGTCTACGAGAAATATTTGAAGGGCCAGGACGGCGGCGAGCAGGTGGAGGTGGACGCTGCTGGAAGGCCCATCAGCCTTCTGGGCTTTGCCAATCCTGTGCCTGGAAACGACCTCCTTTTAACCATCGACCACAAGGTCCAGCTGGCAGCAGAGGAGGCGCTGGACCAGCAGCTGGAGGCCATGGCAAAGAGCAAATACCCAAATGCCAAGGCTGGCTCTGTGGTGGTTCTGGACGTGGAGACAGGACAGGTTCTCGCCATGGCAAGCAAACCAGGCTACGACCCCAATTCCTTTGTCGGAGGGATCTCCAGCAAAGAGCTGGAGGAAATGCTGAAAAACCCATACCATCCCTTTACCAGCAGGGTCCTGCGGGTGGCAGAGCCCCCTGGATCCATTTTCAAACTCATCACTGCCACTGCTGCTTTGGAGACAGGCAAGGTTACCCTGCACGACAGGTTTTACTGCACAGGCAAAGATCGCTACGGCAAGCGGTGCTGGCGGCACAGCGGCCACGGCCAGCAGACTCTGCTTGAAGGAATAAAAAATTCCTGCAATATTGTCTTCTACGAATTGGGCCGGAGAGTTGGTATCGATGAATTAGCCCGCTACGCCAGGATGTACGGTTTGGGCAAGCCCACAGGCTTCGAGCTGCCTGGAGAGCGGGCAGGGCTTGTGCCGGACAGGCAGTGGAAGCGAGAAAATTTCAAGCGGGCAGACAATCAGATCTGGTACGAGGCGGAAACCATGGACGTGGCCATCGGCCAGGGAGCGCTTCAGACCACACCCCTGCAGATGGCAAGCGCCATCGCTGCCATAGGCAACGGCGGCACAATTTACAGGCCTTATGTGGTGCAGAAGGTCCTCTCCCCCGAAGGGGAGGAATTGAAGTCCTTCCAGCCTGTTGCCACAGGGCAGCTGCAGGTGTCCCCTGACACCCTGGCAGTGCTGCGGCAAGGGATGCAGGACGTTACTGATCCAGGAGGCACAGCCTATGGGGCCTTTGCAGGCTTTCCCGTTGCAGTGGGGGGGAAGACAGGAACTGCGCAGAACTCCCAAGGCGACGACCACGCCTGGTTTGTGGCCCTGGCGCCAATTGAAGACCCTGAGGTTGCCATAGTTGTCTTCATCGAACAGGGAGGCAGCGGCGGCGGCTTTGCTGCCCCTGTGGCCCGGAAGGTATTGGCTTCCTACTTTAACGTGGAGCAAAAAGAAGAGCAAGCGGCTCAAAAGGCGTCCAGCCAAGGGGCAGAGAATGAATCAGACGGGGGGCAGACGCCTAGCCAGGAGCAGTCAGCACCTGAAGAGGAGCCACAAGCCCAAGAGCTTCCATCCGATGTACCTGCTCTGCCGCCGTCCAACAACACCTCCCCAGAGGAACAAGAAGAGGCGGAACAGCTAGATGAGGGTTAGATTTTTCTCGAAAAGCAGGAATAAAGTCTTTTGGCAACGAATATCAAATTTAGTTTTGTGATGGAGGGAAAAAATTTGGTCAAGGCGCCTTTGACAATTAAAGGGAACAACAGTGGCCTTACCATCTATCTTTCCGAAGAAGGAGAGTTTGTCCAGATTCTCGAGGCTTTGAGGGACAAGCTTAGAGAAAGCGGTGCCTTTTTTGCAGGTGCCACAGTTTCCGTGCAGTTGGGCAGGCGAGAACTGAGCTGGATGGAATTGTCAAGCCTCGTAGGGGAGCTTGAAGGAGCAGGCCTTGAGGTTAGGATTGGCGGTGGGGAGGTCAAGCGGAAGCCGGCTTCGGCTCGCCCCAGTGAAGAAGCGAAAGAAACAACTACGCAGCTGGTGAAGGGAACTCTTCGCTCAGGACAGCGGATTCACTATGACGGCAACGTGGTGATTTTAGGGGATGTAAATCCAGGCGCCGAAGTTGTGGCCACAGGAGACATCATCGTGTTAGGCGCTTGCCGCGGCGTGTGTCATGCAGGAGCCAAGGGAAACACCACAAGTTCCGTGCTGGCGCTGCGACTCAAACCTACACAGCTGCGAATTGCGGACTTCATCGCCCGTTCCCCAGACAATGAAGTTCACGACAGCGGTGTGCCTGAGGTGGCAAGAATGAAGAACAATACAGTGGTTATCGAAACTTACAGTAGCGAAATTATGGCAAGATAGCGGGAGGGACTTAAATGGACGGAATGGTGCTCGTCATTACCTCTGGGAAGGGAGGAGTTGGGAAAACCACCACAGTTGCCAACATCGGAGCTGCTTTGGCAGCCCTGGGCAGGCGGGTCGTGCTTGTTGATGCAGATATTGGCTTGCGGAATTTGGACGTGGTGATGGGGCTGGAGAACCGGATTGTCTACGATATTGTTAACGTAATGGAAAACAAGGATCTGCCAGTGCGGAAAGCCCTGATTAAAGACAAGCGGGTGGAATCCCTATTTCTCTTGCCTGCTGCCCAGACCAGGGACAAGGATGCCATCAAGCCTGAGCAGATGAAAGAGCTCTGCGAGGAGCTGCGGCAAGAATTCGATTACGTGCTCATAGACTGCCCTGCAGGAATCGAGCAGGGATTCCGCAATGCAGTTGCAGGTGCGGATCTGGCTCTCATCGTCACCACCCCTGAGGTTTCAGCTGTCAGGGACGCAGACAGGATCATAGGTCTGGTGGAGGCAGAAGGCCTGCGGGGTCCGAGGCTCATCCTCAATCGCCTGCGCCCGGATATGGTCAAGCGGAGAGAAATGATGGATATAGAAGATGTGCTTGATATTCTCCACATTGATCTGTTGGGCGTTGTGCCAGATGACGAAGCCATCATTATCTCTACAAACAAAGGCGAACCAATTGCCTTCGACAATAACTCCAAAGCTGGACAAGCCTACCGCAATATCGCAAGGCGGCTTGAAGGGGAGGAAGTACCCTTTCAGAGTTTTGACAACCCCAGCTTCTTCCAGCGGCTGCGGCAGCTGGTGGGAATGGATAAATAAAAGATTGGAGGGGCAGGGTTTTGGCTTTACTAGATTTTTTGAGCAGGGTTTTGAACCGGGATGAAGGCAGCAAAGAAACTGCAAAACAGCGGCTGCAGCTAGTTTTGGTACAGGATCGGGCCAGCGTTAATCCCCATCTTTTGGAAGAATTGAAAGAGGATCTCATCGGGGTTATCTCCCGCTACCTTGAAATAGACCTCTCTGCAATGGAGATCAATTTGGAAAGCGGCGGGGGAGATACAGTTGCCCTGGTTGCCAACATTCCTGTCAGGCAGGTGCGGCGCTCTCAACAGAAGTGAAATAATTAGCAGTTTTGTCGCTTGCCACCAAGTACGAAATCAGCTATCATTGTACATATCCAACTAAAGTGGAGGGATCAAGGTGGAAAGGCGGCTTGTAAAGTATATTGATTGGGGCATCCTGGGCGGAGTTTTAGCCCTAATCGGCATCGGCCTTGTGGCAATTTTCAGCGCCACCCATTCCAATATGGCCTTAAACCAAGGCGATTCATTTTATTTCTTGAAAAAGCAGCTCTTTGCTGCCTGCATTGGCCTTGGCCTCGGTTACTTTCTTTTAAACCTTGATCACCGCACTTTAGGGAGATTAGCTTGGCCTATTTACTATTTAAGCCTTGCCCTGTTAGGGGCGGTGCTGATCTTCGGCCGGGAGGTTAATGGCGCGAAAAGCTGGCTTTACATCGGCCCCATGGCGATGCAAGTTGCGGAGCTGGCCAAACTCGGGGTGATCATTTCTCTGGCTCAATACCTTTCCCAGAAAGAAGAGCTTGATACCTGGCCGAGTCTGTTCGGCGCCCTGGTGATGGTTGGCATCCCTATGCTCCTCATTCTCCTGCAGCCAGACTTCGGCACAGCCATGGTCTTTGTGGGGATCGCCTTTGGAATGCTCTACATGGCAGGAGCAAGACCCGCACACCTTGCCATTCTCGCTGCCATTGGCATCTTTGTGGTTTTGCCTCTGGGTTATTTCTTCATTCTAAAGCCTTATCAGAAGATGCGGCTCCTCATCTTCCTCAATCCCTATCAGGATGCCCGAGGGTACGGTTACAATATTATCCAGTCCATGATCGCAGTGGGCAGCGGGAGGCTTTTTGGCGAGGGAATCCTTCAGGGCAGACAGGGACAGTTGAATTTTCTCCCAGAGCACCACACGGACTTCATCTTTCCAGTGATCGCTGAAGAGTCCGGCTTCATCGGCTGCCTGCTGGTTTTGGGCCTCTTTTTCTACGTTCTGTGGCGTATTCTCCACGTGATCTCCGAAGCGAGGGATCTGTACAGCATTCTCATCTGCACAGGTGTTTTTTCCATGTTCCTTTTCCACATTTTGGTCAACATCGGCATGACCATCGGCATTATGCCCATCACCGGCATTCCCCTTCCTTTCATCAGCTACGGCGGCAGTTCCCTCATGGCCAACCTCATGTGCGTTGCTCTGGTCCTCAACGTTCACATGCGCAGACAGAAAATTCTTTTCTGATTAGGAAGGAATTTCTAATTCAAGGACGAAATGTTTAAAAGTAAATCGATTTACTAACAGAAAGGGAGCTTTCAATAATTGAAAAAGCGCAGAAGAAGGGTTACAAGCAAGATGGTGGCTGAGAGGGCCGGTGTTTCCCTCACAGCAGTCTCTTTCGTCCTAAACGGAGATCCCCAAGGGAAGATCAGCGATGAAACCAAAAGGCGGATTCTCGATGCCATGGCTGAGCTCAACTACAAACCGAACCTGCTCGCACGCTCTATGCGTACCCGCAAAACCCAAACCATAGGCATTATTACAACTGGCATTGCTAGCGGCTGGTTCACCAAAATTGTCCTGGGGGCAGAGGAAGTTCTGCAGGAGATGAAATATCAAATTCTATTAGGGAGTGTGAGCCAGGGGTCTACCAGGGTAAAAAGCATGAAGACAAACATCGAGCTCCTTCTTTCTAGACAGGTGGATGGGCTCATCATTATCACAGGCTCAGAGCCCCAGGCAGAAGAAGCATTAGAGCCTTTGGTCGATGCTGGGGCGCCTGCTGTGCTGGTGAATTATTACTCAGAACGAGAGCTTCCTTTTGGCAGAGTTTATATCGGTTACAAAGAAGCGGGCTTTAAAGCCATTGAGCATCTATATAAGCAGGGAAGGCGCAGAATTGCCTATTTAGGTGCACCAAAAGAGAAGATCTCTGGCTTTACGCGAGAGATTTACGAAGGGTACTTGGAGGGTCTAAAGCATTTTTCTCTTCCTTTTTTAGAGGAACTAGTCTGGCTTCCTAAAACTGAAATTGATCATTATCAGATGGGAAGAAAGCTCGCTCAAGAGGTCTTGGAAGCTGGAGCGGATGCTGTTTACTGCCTCAATGACTACATCGCCTTTGGCATTCTTGCCGAGCTTAACAGGCTTAACATACAGGTGCCCCGGCAGCTTGCAGTTGTGGGCAACGACAACATCGAGGCTGGCAAATTTGTCGAGCCTTCGCTTACCAGCGTCGATATGATGCTTGAATCTTGCGGCGCCAAGGCAGGAGAGCTGCTTTTGACAATGCTCTCAGGGGAAAAGCCCGCATCTCCCCTGTACGGTTCAGTTGAACTGATTGTTAGGGACTCCTCAAGGGCACTGTGAGAGCCCAGGGAGGCCTTTATAATGAAAATAAAAAAACTCAGAAGGAGGGGACTTTTTTGGAAAAACTAGCTATCCACGGCGGCAGGCCAGTGAGGGAGAAGCCTTTCCCGCCGCGGGTCATCTTCGGAGAGGAGGAACTTGCAGCAGCCCTGGATGTGATCGAGAAGACCATGACGGGAGATCAGGCGCTGGACCGGTACGGCGGCAGGCATGTGGACGCGTACGAGCAGGAGTTTGCAGAGTATTTCGGCGCCAAGTACGCAACCAGCACCAGCTCCGGCACAGCAGCAGTGCACACTGCCATAGCAGCTTTGGGGCTGGAGCCTTTGGACGAGGTGATCACCACCCCCATCACAGATCCAGGTACTGTGGCTGCCATTCTTTTTCAGAACTGCATTCCGGTCTTTGCAGACGTAGACTACAACACCCTCAACATCACAGCAGAAGGAATCGAGGGCTGCCTCAGCGACAGAACCAAAGCGATTGTTGTAGTGCACCTGGCAGGGCAGAGCGCAGAGATGGAACCAATTTTGGAACTGGCAAGGCGCAATCACCTCTATGTGATCGAAGACTGCGCCCAGGCCCACGGCGCCAAATACAGGGGTAAATACGTGGGCACCATGGGAGATCTAGGTGCAGTGAGCTTGATGTCCAGCAAGCACACAACCTCAGGGGGCCAGGGAGGCATGGTCCTCACAAACTGCATTCACCTATATTGGCAAGCAAAACGCTTTGCAGACCGGGGGAAGCCCTTTAACTCCCAAGATCCCACCAACCTCTTTTTAGGCAACAATTACCGGATGACAGAGCTTGAGGCTGCCATCGGCAGAGCGCAGCTTAAGAAGCTTGAGTCCATCAAGGAAAAGAGGCAGTGGATTGTGAGGGAATTGAAAAAGCGCCTCGCCCACTGTGCAACCTCCCTTTGGAAAGTTTCCCACGAGGCCAATCCTTGGTTCTGCTTCCTCCGCTTCGACGCCGAGAACATGAACGCTGACAAAGTAACCTTTGCCGAAGCCCTGGCAAAAGAGGGGATTCCTGTAGGCGCTCACTATGTAGTACCCATTTACCAGCAGACCTGGATCAGAGAGCGGCGCGCCTACGGCAGCTCAGGATACCCCTGGAGCGATCAGAAAGCCAGACCCATCGACTATACTGGCTGCTGCCCTGTGGCAGAGAAAGCTCTCAGCGATCATTTCACCCTCTACATCCACGAAGGTTGGGGCGAAGAAGAGTTGGAAGATACAGTTCGGGCAATCGAGAAGGTTGAGGCTTATTATCGGAAGTAAATCGTTTTAAAGGAGAGATAAAGAGAAGAAAACAGCCATTTTCACAGTTGTTTTTAACAGACGCAGCGTTCAGGAAGCCATGCGGCTGGCTAAAGGCTTCGGCTATGATGGAGTTGAGCTGTGGGGAAGGGAACCGCACATTTCGGCAGATACAACCTATGAACGTGCTTCTGAGATCCGAGAGCTGGCAGCTGAGCTCGGCCTTGAGATCGCGGGTATCGGCGCATATCTAGGCCGTTTTCTCACCATGAGCGATGCTCAGTGCGAAGAGGTCCTAGAGGAGCTGAAAAAATATTTCCAGGTTATGGAGTGGCTGGGTACGGACCTCATTCGGGTGTGGCCAGGCGGACCCAATGCCTTTCTGGCCCAGGACTATCATTACGCAAAAGCAGCCCATTGGCTGCAGAGGTGCGGCGATTTGGCCGCAGAGCGCGGTGTGAGGCTGGCCATGGAGATCCACAACGGCAGCCTTACCGAGATCGTTGAAGGGGCAGAGCGCCTCTTGGCCATGATCCAACGTGACAACGTTGGAGTTATTCGCGATGCAGGGAACATGTACATCACAGGCACAGACTACGGCGAAGAGACTGTACAGAGGCTGGGGGAGAAGATCTTCCACGTCCACGTGAAAGACGAACTGCACATTGAAGACGAAAGCCTGCCAGGTTCCTTTAGAGACCTTACAGCTCGGGGCAACGAGCTTTTCCAGCAGCAGATGCTGGGAGAAGGAGCAGTGGATCACCTGCCTTTATTCCGAGCTCTGAAGAAGATGGGCTACTCCGGCTTTCTGTCTGCAGAATGCCACGCAGCAAAGCCAGACCTCTACAGAGCTGAAAAAGATCTTGAGGCAATTAAAGGGCTGCTTGCCCAAATATAACCAAGGAGGCGTGAAAATGAGCGAACTTGCAATTTTCGGCGGCCCTCGGGCTGTCACGAAGGAACCAGGGGACCTTTTTACCTGGCCAATCATTACAGAGGAAGACGAAGCTGCAGTTTTAGAGGTACTGCGGAGAGGCGCCATGAGCGGCACAGATGTGACCAAAAAGTTCGAGGAGGAATTTGCTGCCTGGCAGGGGGCTGAGTACGCGCTGGGCTTCAACAACGGCACTTCAGCGCTGCATGCAGCCATGTTTGCCTGCGGACTGGGGATAGGGGATGAGTTGATCTGTCCATCCATCACCTACTGGGCCTCGGCCCTACAGGCATTCTCTCTAGGTGCTACTGTTGTCTTTGCAGAAATCGATCCAGTCACCTTGTGCCTGGACCCTGAGGATCTGGAAAAAAGGATCACACCCCGCACCAAAGCGATTATGGTGGTCCATTACTTGGGCCATCCTGCGCCCATGGACGAAATTATGGAAATTGCTAACCGCCACGGCATCAAGGTGATCGAGGACGTCTCCCACGCCCAGGGGAGCCTGTACAAAGGTAAGAAAGTGGGCACTATCGGTCATGTAGGGGCCATGAGCTTGATGACCGGCAAGGCCTTCCCCATAGGCGAGGGAGGGATGCTGGTCACAAACGACCGGGAGATCTACGAGCGGGCCATTGCTTTAGGACATTACGAGCGCTTTGACGAGCAAATCCAGACAGAGTCTCTCCGCCCGTATATTGGCCTTCCCTTAGGGGGCTACAAATACAGAATGCACCAGCTGAGCTCTGCTGTAGGCAGGGTGCAGCTGAAATACTACGACGAGCGCACCTGTGAGATCAGAAAGGCCATGGACTACTTCTGGGAGCTTTTGGAAGACGTACCAGTCCTCAGACCCCACAGGCCCAAAGATCCGTCCAGCCATATGGGCGGCTACTATTACCCCCACGGCCTCTACATTAAAGAAGAGCTAGAGGGTCTGTCTGTGTCCCGCTTTGCTGAAGCTGTGCGGACAGAAGGAGTTCCTGACTGCTGCCCCGGCTGCAACAGACCGCTGCATCTGCACCCTGTCTTCAATACCTGCGACGTATACGGTGCAGGCAAGCCTACCAGGATCGCAAACTCTCCTGTGGACATAAGACAGGAGCCGGGAAGTCTGCCTGTGAGCGAGTCTATTGGTACGAGGGTGATTGGGATTCCCTGGTTCAAGCGCTACAGGCCTGAACTGATTGAAGAATACGCCCAAGCCTTCCGGAAGGTGGCCGAAAACTACAAGGAACTGTTGGCAGAAGATCCGGGCGATCCACCTGACTTAGGCGGCTGGCACTTTTTCAGGCACAGCAGTTAATCACCTACCCTGATCTGAAGGGAGAGATGAAAGATGAAATTTTTGATCTGCACAGACCTTGAAGGAGTTGCCTGCGTCGTCGGCAGTGCAGGCCAACCGCTGAACAGAGAGCATAAACAATACGAGTTTGCGCAGCAGATGCTGACGAAGGAGGTTAATGCGGCCATAGACGGGCTGAGGAGTATTTCGAGCGACGCAGAGATCATCGTCGGGGACGGGCACAGCGACGGCACAGCCAACATCATCTACAATGAGCTGAGAAGGGGCGTGCAAATTCTCTTGGGGGTCCCCAGGCCAAGACAGCTGTCTGTATTGGACAGCACTTTCTCTGGGGTTCTCCTCATCGGCTATCATCCTATGGCAGGCGTCAAGGGCGGGGTTCTCTCTCACAGCTTTTCTTCAGCCAGCATTCATAACATGTGGCTAAACGGCCGCCTCATCGGCGAGATCGGCCTGACTGCAGCCCAGGCAGGCTCCCTTGGCGTGCCAGTGATCTTTGTCTCCAGCTGCAGGGCAGGGACAGAGGAAGCAAAAGAGTGGATTGAGGGAGTGGAAACTGTAGCAGTAAAGGAAGGATACGGTAGAAACTTCGCCCTGTCCCTGCACCCTGAAGATGCCCAGGAGCAGATTCGCAAAGGTGTGGCCAGGGCAGTGGAGCGAATCCGCGAGATTCAGCCGGTGAAGATACCACCTCCCTACGAGCTGCGAATCGAATACAAGCTGGAGAGCACAGCTGAGGCTGAGGTCCGAGCCAGAGGCAGCATAAGGCTTGACTCCCGCACTGTGGCTCGGAGATCGGACAACATCTTTGAGGTGTACTGAATTTGAAGCAGGGGGCGAGAGAATGATTATCGATGCACACAACCACCCAGACTGGCACGGGCACAATTTGGAGCGTTTTTTGGCCAATATGGAAAAGTACAATATCGATAAGACCTGGCTTCTCAGCTGGGTGTCTCCCCAAGACGAATGGAATCCTGGTACTATCCCCGTGATCTGCGATGCAGGTCCAGGGGGTCCCATTCCCTTTTCCCGCTGCTTGTCTTATGCAGAGCGGGCGCCGGGGAAATTCGTTTTAGGCTATGCGCCAGATCCCAGAAAGCCGGATGCAGTAGACAGGCTCGCAGCCAGCATAGACATTTATGGAGTGAAGGTATGTGGGGAGCTGAAGCTGAGGATGATGTACGACAACCCAGATGCGCTGCGGCTTTTCCGCTACTGCGGAAAGCGCAAGATACCTGTGGTTGTCCACATAGACTACGAATTCGATACAGGCAGGCGGTACCCCCGGCCCAACTACTGGTACGGAGGGGGAATTGAGGCTTTCCAGCGGGCTGTGGCTGCCTGTCCGGAAACCATTTTCCTGGGCCACGCCCCAGGCTTTTGGGCGCACATTTCAGGGGACGATAAATACGACAAAGAGACTTATCCTACCGGAAAAGTATTACCAGGCGGGAAGCTCATTGAGATGCTCCGCACCTATCCAAACCTCTACTGCGATCTGTCGGCAGGATCTGGACTTAATGCGTTGACGCGGGATCCTGAATATGCCAAGGAATTCATCTTGGAGTTTCAGGACAGGATCCTCTACGGCCGCGACTACTTTGACAACAAACACCAAGAGTTCTTAAATTCCCTGGGACTGCCGCAGGAGGTATTGGAAAAAATCTATGCAGGCAATGCCTTAAGGCTTGTACCATTAGGAGAATAGGAGGGAGATCATGTTTATCGATATCCATGTCCACACAAGAAAAAGGCCGGGTCCTCCGCGCCTCGACGGCAGGCAGGCCTATGCTACCCCTGAATACTTAATAGAGCGCTATGACAAGCTCGGCATAGAGAAGGCAGTTCTTTTGCCTGGTGTTAGTCCGGAATGCAGCACTATCCCACAATCCAACCAGGAGATCCAGGAGATCTGCGAGGAGTACCCAGACAGATTCATTCCCTTCTGCAACGTAGACCCCCGCTCTCTGACCAATTCAGCAGACAGCCCCTTGGATCACCTCTTAGGATACTATAAAGAGCAAGGCTTCAAGGGGATTGGTGAAGTAACAGCTAACCTGCCCATCTCAGATCCATTTGTGCAGAACCTGTTCAAACATGCGGAAAATGTCGGCTTGCCCCTCACCTTTCATCTGGCAGGACAAATAGGCGGTATCTACGGCCTCTACGACGAGCCGGGTCTTCCGCAGCTTGAGCGGAGCCTGGCGCGCTTCCCCAAGCTCAAGTTCTTTGCCCACTCCCAAACCTTCTGGGCAGAGATGGGAAGGCTCAGGACTCCAGCAGACAGGTTCGGTTATCCAGACTACCCAATCGATGAGGAGGGGGTGGTGCCGAAACTTTTCCGGCGCTACGAAAACCTCTACGGCGATCTCTCTGCCATGAGCGGCTACAATGCTTTAGCAAGGGACAGGGAATACGCAGTGCAATTTCTCAATGAATTCCAGGACAGGTTGATGTTCGGCACAGACATCTGCGCCCCAGACACTCCTACGCCCCTTGTGGATTTTCTCCTCCAGCTGCGGGATGAGAAATTAATCAGCGAAGAAGTATTCCGCAAGGTGGCAAAAGAGAACGCACAGAGACTGCTTGAGCTATAACGATTTTTTGAAGGGCAGGGTATTAAAACGAATCTTTATGCAGATTGCTGACGGTTAAGGAGCGGATTATCTTTTCAGAAAGAGTAAAGCCGGATTCATCGAAATCTGGCTTTATTCTTTTTCAGTCTAAAGGGAAATGGCAACAAACAGCGAATAGATTTAAGAAAGTTTCTAAGAAGGGTGAATCACAGTGCGTTTTGATCTGCATGTCCACACATCACGGTATTCTGGCTGCAGTAAGACTCCGCCTGAAGAGATGGCGCAAAGGGCTCAGCAGGTGGGCTTGGATGGGATAGTGATCACAGAACACGGCCGGATTTGGAGCGATGAGGAGCACGCCGCTCTTCAGTCTGCATTTCCAGAACTGGTCATTTTACGAGGTGTTGAGGTGCGATCTGCCTTTGGCGATGACTTTCTAATCTACGGAACTTTGGATTCTTCTGCCTTTTGGCAGAACATGGAAGCAGAGGAGCTTTTCGAGAAAGCTGAAGCTTTAGGGTGTGCTGTGGTATTGGCACACCCTTATCGTTATGATCCGGAAGTTGATCCTGCGGTCTTCTCACGACAGCTTGACGCTCTAGAGTGCCTCAGCTTTCACGTCCGCGGTTATATGGAAAGTCAGATCACACAGCTGCAAAGAAAGCTCGAGCTGCCCTGTTTTGCAAGCAGCGATGCCCATGATCCGGAAGTGGTTGGCCTGTATGGGCTCGAGTTTCATCATCCTATCTCATCGGAAAAAGAGCTGGCAGAGAGCCTCAAGCAGAAACACTTTAGTCCTTTTGTAGAAGAAGAGCGGGTAGAGGAATTTAACGCCCAGTTTCGGAAAGAGCTGCCTGAAGTGAAAAAGCTCCTCGCCCAAGGAAAAGAATTTGGCGAAATTCACGGCAGATACCCCCGCTTCAACTGGGGGATGCTGAAAGCTCTGAAGGCGGGCGGCGATATAGAGCTCCTTTATAGAGCTTGATAATGGAACAGGTTTTAAATTAGCTGAAAATTTTAGCAGGAGAGACGAAGCAGGCATTGTATCATTTTCTTTAGGAAGTTGTTTGGACAATCAGCAACCTTTGTGCTAGCTAATTTTTTTAATCTTCTGCCAAGAGTTGATTTGTACAGTGCCAATTGAGAAGATTGGGGGGAACGAGATGAATATTTCGCAGGCTACCCTTAGGTATATGGAGGACGATTCTTTGGGGGAAGCAGAAGTTTACAAAATCGTCGAAACCGAAAGCAATCCGGAAAAGGGGCTGATCAACAGCAAAACGGAACTGGCTAGAAGGCTGCAAAACAGCAAAGTAGGGGAAACTATAGAGCTCAGTACAGGAGCTAAATATTATGTAGTTGATCTGGTAGAAGAGCTTGATTTGTTTACGCTGGTGAAAATGTGCAAGCAGGCGTGCCTGGAAAAAAGGGATCAAGATGCAGTTGAGCTCAGCTGGAAGCTGACAGAATTCTTGTCTGAAACGGCTGGAATACCCGAGGAAGTAAACAAAATAAAGGATAAGGCTGTTTCAGCCCATTTAAATCTAGGCGAGCTGGACAAAGCGGTTCAGTGGCTCGGAAGGCTTGAAGCGTTCGGTGTTGATGTTCTATTAATAAAACAAAAATTATTGGAAATGAAACGGCTACAGCGAGGCATTCCCCTTGAGAACCTCGCAGATACTTCAGTACTGAACACATTGGGAGGACTTCATAAAGACCTCAAGGCGTATGATCAAGCTTACAAGCTGTACAAAAAGAGCTTTGCCCTAGACAATACAAATTTTGTTGCCTTAAATGGCCTGGGAGGGATATGCAGAAAGCTCAACCGATACAAAGAAGGAATAGGGTACTACAAAAAAGCACTTGCACTTGCCTCAAAGCCAGAAAACAAGATAGTTTCTTTAGTCTGGTTAGGAGGAATCTACCGCGATTTGGAAATGCACACAGAGGCAATAAAAGTTTATAAACTTGCTTTGGGGATAAATGGAAAAGATAGGTATGCACATAACGGACTGGGAGCTGTCTATTTTGATTTAGGCAGATTCAATGAGGGTCAAGCGCATTTTTGGGCTACAAAGGACATCCGTTTCTTATTTAAGCTGTTTAAACGATATAAACGCAAAAAGATGCGGGATAAAGCAGAGGAATGTCTAAGAACTATTTTGAGAATAGATCCCAACAACAGAACAGCCAAATATTTGCTTGGAATTTAGCAGAAGTGTGGATAAGCTTGCTGAATATGTGAGCTGAGCCTTGTGGCAAATCTATTTTAAAGGACACGAGAAAATAAGCCCACAAAAATTCGCACAGCTGATAGCACTGCTCAAAACCGCTACTTTGGGGAATACTTTAAGCCCCATAATTGGTAAGCTTTACTGAACAATCATTTCTGCGATCAACACCATCAGCTCGATTTTTAATAAATCAGCCAATATAACCGATCCTGAGGTCAAGGAATAACATATTTAGATGCTGAGAACCTCGCGGAGCTTTAAAAGCTTGATGAAAATCAGTTAGATAAACAGCTGTGCATGGAAATAAAGAAACGGCTGGGAGTATTTGGGTATCTATCGGAAACAGAGCTTTCATTGATGGCCACAAATAAAGCAGCAAAAGGATTGGGAATAGAAAGGGAGCTGACACCTGGTCAAATGGCTGCGGCAGTTGCCCAAAGGCACTAATGAGCAGAAAAATTAAATGGAAGCTGGCTCTAGAAAGGTATAGCTGGAATGCCTGCATCGGATGGTCTGCAAAGCTGGAATTTTACCAAAGGCTTGCTGTAGAAGCAGTTCTCTACAAACTGCATGCCTCAGATCACCCGTCTTCGCTGCGAGAATCCGAGGAAAGAGGAGAGATGATCAGCAGCGAAGGCGTCAATCACGTCGGCTTTAAATCCCTCGGATGTGTGGAGGAAGGCTTTTTTATATAGTCGAGAATGGGTAAGTCCGAATTTTCGACATCTTCAAGAAGAGCGATTTAAATGATGCTGTAAGAAGGCTGAAAGCCAAGATAGCATAATTCCAAGCTTCTCTTATCCTCAGATGATCAAAGAAGGGAATTTGCCATGAAAATCCAAAAGTTAGCTGCTGCAGCCTGCAGCTGCGGCAGAAAACATCAGATACCCATCCGTGAGATTGAAATAGCCCCAAATCTCCTTTCCCATTTGTACCAAAAGCTGGCCGGTTTGGGGTCATGGGACAAGCTTCTCCTGGTAGCAGATGAGAACACCTGGTCTGCGGCAGGGGCGCAGGTGGAGGAGGCGTTAGCTTGCAGGTATGCTTTAGAGAAGGTGATCCTGTCTGCAGGCTTCAAGCCTGACGAGGAGAGCGTGGATGCGATTTTATCCTCCTCTGCTCACCGTCCAGATCTCCTTTTGGCAGTTGGCTCCGGCACGATCACGGATCTCGTGCGCTACGCTGCTGCAAACATATTGAAGATTCCATTTGTTTCCATCCCCACAGCCCCCTCCATGGATGGCTACGCTTCCACAGTTTCAGCCATGACCTTCAATGGGTTTAAAATAACCAAACCTGCAAGACCGCCTTTAGCTATTTACGGCGATCTGGCAGTTCTCGCCAAAGCTCCCCAGCGGCTTATCTCTGCAGGAGCTGCAGATCTACTAGGTAAATATACAGCCCTCTCTGATTGGATCCTGGCCCGGGAGCTGGAGGGAGAGTACTACTGTCCCTACATCGCAGGCTTGGTACAAGATGCAGCGGACAGCTGCAGGATAGATACTGCAGCCATTGAGGAAGGCCGGGAAGATGCCATCGCAAAACTTACCGAAGGGCTAATTCTCAGCGGGATCGGCATTCTCATGGCAGGAAGCTCGAGGCCTGCCTCAGGTTCTGAACACCACCTGGCCCACTTTTGGGAGATGAAAGAGCAGCTCGAAGGCGGTAAGGAGCACCTCCACGGGGAAAAAGTGGCTGTAGGTTCAGTTCTCTCTGCCAAGGCATACCAATTTTTCTTGGAACAGGCTCTGGACCTGGCCAGCATCCGCTCCAGCTGGCGGACAGGAGGCTTGAGTTGGGAGGAATATAAAGAGAAGCTTACAGAGGTATATGGACCTTTGGCAGGGGAGCTGCCCGTTATGCAGGCAGGCCCGGCAACTTACGAGCCACCCCGTTTTTCAGGCAGACTAGCTTCTGCTCGCTCCAAAATAAAGCCGCCGTCAGTCCGTGCTATCCAAGAGAGGCTGCGCAGTACAGGCGCCCCTGCTAGTTATCAAGAGCTTGGGCTGCCTAAAAAGTGGGTGGAGGATGCAATTCTCTACGGCTGGGAAGTGCGGGAGAGGTACACAATTTTTACCCTCCTTGCGCAGCTTGGTCTTCTCCCCAAGGTTCTAGATGCCATTTTGGCTTGATGCTGCGTTCATAAAGCATTTTGAAGGCCAGCCTGACAGCAATAATTATGGAGCTAAAAAGGATTCTAGAGCTGGAAAGAGAATATCAACAAGAAGAGAAGAATGTCTGGGACTTTAAATGGAGGGTAGATCTTGTCTGAACCAATAATCAAGATTCAGGATCTCAGCAAGAGCTTTGATACTCCAGATGGAGAAATCAAGGTGCTGGATGGAATAAATCTCGAAATTTACAGGGGAGAGATTTTCGGCATTATCGGCGTCAGCGGTGCTGGCAAAAGCACCCTGGTCCGGTGCATTAACTTTTTGGAAAGGCCCACAAGCGGCAAGGTTTTCTTCGATGGTAAGGACTTGGCTTCCCTTTCTCAAAAAGAGCTCTACCGCACCAGACAATCCATGGGGATGATCTTCCAGCAGTTTAACCTCTTGATGCAGAGGACAGCTTTGGACAACGTCTGTTTCCCCCTGGAAATAGCCGGCACTGATAAGAAAACAGCCCGCAAAAAAGCGAAAGAACTCCTGGAGCTGGTAGGTTTGCCTGATAAGGCCAATTCATACCCCAGCCAGCTGTCTGGAGGACAGCGGCAAAGGGTGGCCATCGCCAGGGCTCTGGCCACAGATCCCAAAGTGCTGCTCTGCGATGAGGCAACAAGCGCCCTGGATCCTTCAACCACCCGGGAAGTGCTTGCCCTTTTGAAGGACATCAACAAGCGCCTCAACGTCACTATCGTAGTGATTACTCACGAGATGAAGGTTGTAGAAGAGATCTGCAACCGGGTGGCCATTATCGACAGCCACCTGATCGCGGAGATCGGGACAGTGGAGGAGATCTTTGCCAGGCCAAAATCTCAGGCAGCCCGAAGGCTTTTTTATCCTGAAGGAAAGCAGCTTGCCCTTCACGGCGACAGATGCTGCCGCATTGTCTTCGACGGCAATTCAGCCTCAGAGCCTGTAATTGCAGATATGGTGTTGAGGTTCCGCACAACCGTCAATATCCTTTTTGCTGACACAAAAAACATCGACGGAAAGGCTTTCGGTCAGATTGTCATCCAGCTGCCGCAAGAAGAAGGAGTGGCAGACAGAATGATCGAATACTTAAAAGCAAAAGGCCTTGCTGTCGAGGAGGTTGAAGGATTTGTTTGATCCTGTGATTGTAAAAATGCTTGCCGAGGGCTTTTTGGAAACCCTCTACATGACCTTCGTCTCTTCAGCAGTAGCGTACCTCCTCGGTCTGCCCTTGGGTATTGTGCTGGTTGTGACAGATAAAGGCGGAATCAGGCCAATTCCCTGGTTGAACTGGTTTTTGGGAGTTGTCATTAACCTACTGCGTTCAGTTCCCTTTCTTATTCTGCTGATCACAGTGATTCCCATTACCAGGTTCATCACAGGCACAACCTTAGGTTCCACAGCCACCATTGTTCCCCTTGTGATCGCAGCAGCCCCTTTCATTGCGCGGCTGGTCGAAAGCTCGCTGAAAGAGGTGGACAAGGGCGTGATCGAGGCAGCCCAGTCCATGGGCGCATCACCCCTTCAGATCGTCTTTAAAGTGATGCTGCCCGAAGCGCGGCCTTCGCTGATTGTAGGCAGCGCCATAGCTGTTACGACCATCCTCAGTTATTCTGCGATGACAGGTTTTGTCGGGGGAGGGGGACTTGGCGATATTGCCATCCGCTACGGCTACTACCGCTATCAGACAGGGATTATGCTGATCACAGTAGTGCTTTTAGTAATTATTGTGCAGGTCTTACAGGAATTAGGGATGAAACTGGCGAAAATAAGCGATAAAAGAAATTAAATTTGGAGGGATAGTGATGAAAAAGAAACTACTTTTACTTCTAATTGCTGCTGCAGTAGTGCTTTTTGCTGCTGGCTGCTCCCGAAACAAAAGCGACGTGGAAACAGGGGCAACTGAAGAGGCAAAGAAGATTGTGGTTGGCGCCACCCCCACACCTCATGCAGAGATCTTGAACGTTGCCAAAGAGGTTCTGGCTGAGGAAGGCTATGAGCTGGAAATCGTAGAGTTCACCGACTACATCCAGCCCAACAAGATGCTGGAAAGCAAGGAACTTGACGCCAACTACTTCCAGCACAAACCATATTTGGACGACTACAACGAGGAAAACAAAACAGATCTTGTTTCCATCGCCGCCATCCATTACGAACCGTTGGGCATTTATCCAGGCAAAACCAAAACCCTGGAGGAATTAAAAGACAATGCCCAGGTGGCTGTTCCCAACGACACCACCAATGAAGCCAGGGCACTTTTGCTTTTAGAAGCGCAGGGTTTGATTAAATTAAGGGAAAATGCAGGACTCAAAGCCACAATCAATGATATTGTGGAAAACCCAAAGAACCTCAAGATCATCGAAATTGAAGCAGCCCAGCTTGCCCGCTCTCTGCCGGATGTGGACATTGCAGTTATCAACGGCAACTACGCCATCCAGGCAGGCTTAAATGTTGCAACAGACGCCTTGGCCATGGAGGAAAAAGATTCTCTGGCAGCTACAACTTATGCCAACATCGTTGCAGTGCGCAGCGGCGATGAGGAGAGGGAAGACTTAAAAGCTTTAGTCAAAGCCCTCACAAGCGAGAAGGTCAAGAAATTCATTGAAGAAAAATATCAAGGCTCAGTTGTGCCTGTCTTCTAACAGCGCACTGCTGGGCGATAGATAGGGATGCACGGAATTAAACAAAGCTGACAAGCGGAGCTCCTGGCTAGGAGATCCGCTTTGTTTTTCAAAGGGAAAGTTAAATCGGTGGAGAATATGTAACCAGACTCTAAAGGGAGGAAGGATTCCATGCGGACTTTTGAGGTTACTTTTCCCAGCCTTAATAGCCAACACTACAGCAAGAAAATCACAGCTTTGGTTGTAGCGCCAGAAAAAATCAGCCCTGACACCGGCGCCATGCTCTTCACCCACGGCTGGGGCGGCAATCGCTTTCAGCATCAGGATAAGATGGAGTATGCCTGCCAAAACTACAACCTCGTCTGCGTTGCTGCAGAATACCGCCAAAGCGGGTACGACTTCGACCCAGTCTCCGGCGCCGGCTCATACGTACCCTATGACGCTAGCTTCTACCAGGTGATAGACTCCCTCGGTGCCCTGCGGTTTGTTTTGGAAACGTACCAGCTGGATGGCTGCCGCATCTACCACTACGGCGGCAGTCAAGGAGGGCAGATTTGTTTGCTCAGCAGTATTTATGCTCCCAACACTTTTGCCGGCATCTACGCTTCCTGTCCCCTGACTCACCTTGATGAAAGCAAGATCGAGCTTGCAGGCAGACACTTTTCCCCCGCGGAACTGGCAGCCCGGGACGCAATTCTCCATGCAGAACGGATTAACTGTCCAGTCTTCCTTGAACATGGAACAGCAGATACTGTAGTGAACCACGAAACCCACACTAAAGCCTTGGCTGACAAACTGGAAGCTTTAGGCAAACAGGTCCTTGTGCGCTATTATGAAGGTGGGGAGCACGATCTCCAGCCTGCTACCACCAAGCTCGAAGCGTTCAAGGCAATGGTGCCCAAGCTCATGGAGTGCAGAAAAGACAACCAGGAGCACGATTTTAACTTAAAGGGCAAGGTGCTTATTCCCTGCGGGGAGAAGACTTTGGTTGTAGATTGGTCTTGTGTGCAGACCAGCACTGAACTGTTAAGGTTTGTCTGAGATCTCTATACTTTGAGAAAAACCAAACATGGGGGGATTGCAGTGAAATTTTATCTGTCTTCTGATTTGGAAGGGGTAGCTTGTGTAACGGGCCTGGCTGGCCAGACTTTGAGCAGCGCTCCTGCACAGTACGAGCTTGCCAGGAAAATGTGCACAGCCGAAATCAATGCGGCCATCGATGGGCTGAAGACTGCAGGAGAAGTAGAGATTATCGTTGAGGACGGACACGGCAACGGCACGTCAAATCTTCTCTACGATGAACTTAGAAGGGGAGTGAAGATCCTCTCAGGGGTGCCCAGGCCAAGGCGGCTGACAGGACTGGACGAGTCTTTTGCAGGCGTTATCTTGATCGGCTACCATCCCATGGCGGGGGTTGAAGGAGGAGTTCTTTCCCACACATTCTCTTCTGTGGCAGTTCACAATATGTGGCTGAACGGCCGTCCCGTTGGCGAGATCGGCCTTACTGCAGTGCAGGCTGGCTCCTTGGGCGTGCCGGTTATTTTCGTTTCCAGCTGCAAAGCAGGGGTCCAGGAAGCAAAAGATTGGATTCCCGGCGTGAAAACCGTGGCAGTGAAGGAAGGTTTCGGAAGAAACTGTGCTTTGTCCCTCCATCCGCAAGATGCTCAGGATAAGATTAGAGAGGCTGTCAAGCGGGCAGTAGCAAATCTGGATATGTTCAAGCCGGTGCGCCTGAATCCGCCCTATGAGCTGAAAATCGAATATAAACTAGAGAGCACAGCAGAGGCAGTATGCAGGAGAGAGGATTGTATAAGGGTGGATGCTAGGACCATTCTAAAGCGCTCGAGGGACATCTTTGCCTTGTACTGATGGGGGGATAGCTATGAGCTGCTATTTTGTTCAAGAAGGCCAGATGTTCACTTTGGGGAACAGGTTCATCGAGAGGACTTGGGTATATGGCAAAGGAAACTTTGCCACAGCCTCGCTTTTGAATAAGCTTACAGGCAGGAGATGGCTGAACTCTCACCTTGATGAGCCCGAGTTCTTCTATGAAGGTTTAACCGGCATGCTGAATGAGACAATAGAGGCAGCCGAAATAGAGCTTTTGGACGTGAAAGTGAAAGAAGGGGAACATTCTCTTGAGGCCAGCTTCTACCTGCGGATTCCCTTCCATGGAGTAGAGCTGATCCGCCATGCTTATGCTTACGAAAATGCGCCGTGCATCAGAACCTTCCTGGAAGTGAAAGCCCACAATTTGCCTCGAGGGGATTTTTTCGGCAGCCTGCGGCATGTGGTTCTCGACTCTTATCCCCTGGCTCTAGAGCCTGACAGTCTCACTGCCTGCGAACTTTTCACCCGCACAGACCGAACAGACGAGTTGGTGTGCAGGAGCAAACCAGAAAAGATCACATCTGCAAACCTGGTCTTTTCCCTGGATAGGGAAGGAGAGGGAGCCTTTTTTCTCAAAGAAAGCCCTGTCTTTACTGATCAGCGGCCTGAAGCTGCAGGAAATTTCCAGATCACCCCACACTGCATTCACACTTTGGGCTGGGGGATCAGAGCTGAGGAATTTACAGCAGAAAAACATCTGAAGACTTATAGTTCTGTGGTAGGTTTTTTCCAAAACACGTTCGAAAACGGCCTTATTGCTTTGAAAGACTATCAGAGGGCAAGAAATCCTTTAGTGCCGGAACGGGATTATATGGTAATGGCAAACCCCTGGGGGGACCGCAGGTGCGAAGAGCACATGTCTGAAGGATTCGTTTTGAAGGAACTTGCAGCCTGCAGAAAGCTCGGCGCCACACACTACCAATTGGACGACGGCTGGCAGAAAGGCAACGGCCTCAGGCAGATTGTCAACAACAGGGCTATTGACGAAGAGTATTGGCAGATTGATCCGGAGCGCTTTCCCAACGGCTTCGCTCCGATAAAGGAAAAAGCAGACGAACTTGGGATAAAACTCGGACTTTGGTTTGCTCCAGATCGCAATAGACTATATAGAAACTACAAAACAGAGGCAGACCTCCTCGTCCGCTACTGCCGGGAGTATGGGTTCAAGCAGATTAAACTGGATGCGGTTCAATTGCGCACCAAAGAAGCAGAGGATAATTTCGAGAAGCTGATGGCAGCTGTTCAGGCCCAGCACAGGGATGTTGCCTTTAATCTGGACATCACAGGCAGCCAGGATGCTAGAGGCGGGTATTTCCTATTTCAGGAGTACGGCAATATATTTTTGGAGAACCGCTACACTGACTGGGCTAACTACTATCCATACAAAACCCTGAGGAACCTGTGGGATCTGGCTGCCTTCGTTCCCCCGCAGAAACTGCAGATCGAGTTTTTGAATATAGACCGCAACCACGACAAATATCCGGAAAACCATCCCCTGGCTCCTGCAAACTATTCCTATGAGTACGTGTGCGCCATCACCATGTTCGCGAATCCCCTCTGCTGGTTTGAACGAATTTAAAACGGCGCATTCCCCACCCAATACGGAGTATGGGTGGGGTTAGC